>Ga0209476_10001801_pt1 | contig 14388 bp, 16 predicted proteins | sample KloWWTrecipitate_FD_187179 | JGI IMG/M metagenome (GOLD analysis project Ga0209476, IMG submission 187179) | Active sludge microbial communities from Klosterneuburg, Austria, studying microevolution and ecology of nitrifiers - Klosterneuburg... | ecosystem: Engineered > WWTP > Aerobic digester... | reverse complement strand
CTGGTCTCGGATCGATGTCGTCACCCTGAATCCCGAACGTGAGCCGGCCGTCATCGCCGCCGCTCTCGTGTTGGATACACCGCAGTTGGTTGCATGACTCAGGCGACAAGTACCTTGACGCGCGCCGGACGCCAGTTCGTCGCTTGCGCTGCCCGTCAGGCTGCGCGCCAAAAGGATACCCAGCATCGAATCAAGCTGTCGCTCGGCGCCCTGAGTCCCATGGAGTATCAGCAGCACCTGGGAGTAGCAGCGTAATCGGTGCAAGAAACCGTCCGCATCTCCAGTGAGTCAGACTTCAACCGACGTTGACAGGCACCAGGATCGGACGCGGCTTGCCCATCGAGCGTGTGAACCACGTCTGGGCGATGGACATCACCTGCATCACGATGGCCCGCGGCTTTGTTGTCCTCGTCGCCGTGCTCGGCTGGGCGAGCCGCCGCGTTCTCGCGCACCGAGTCTCGATTACGATTGAGGCGGACTGAGGCACTGCGGGAGGCGATCACACGATACGGGCCGCCGCAGATCATGAATACCGACCAGGGCAGTCAGTTCACCAGTAGCAACTTGATCGACGAGCTGAACAGGCATGGCATCGAAAAATCAGCATGGAGGGGCGTGGCTGTTGGCGCGACAATGTTTCGTCGAGCGACTGGAGAGCGTGGAGTACGAGAAGCTCTACCTCAAGGCCGACGGCGCGACCGACGACCGTCTGCCGTCCGACGCTCGACACTCGACGCGAGATCCGAACGCCCTTTATCTCGGCGCGATCTCAGCTCACCCATAGGGCCTCTGCAATCGGGTGTCAAGCCACCGCCCGCAAGCGTCTCCGGAGCGAGGGGCGGCGTGAACTGCCGTGTCTCGGTTCATGCGCGATAGTTGTCCGATGCAGTCCGTTCAGCTGCGAAAGCGCAATTGATCAGCGTTTCCTTGATCTCAATCAATGGTTCCATTGTATGCTCGGCGTCTACTTTAGCCATGTATTCGTACCTTCGCCCCGCCGCTCGATGAAAAGGCGATTCAATCTTGAATAAGTCAGGGCTCTGCTGCCAGAGGCGGCGAATGGCCCGCCCGAGTGAGAAACTCATTAATTGCCAGTCCTGTCGTCAGCCGTGCCGCACGTCCACACTGCGCCGAGCGATTTGTCACCGCCTCGAAGAACTTGGCAAAACTCTTCGCGCCGTTCGGCTAGTCAAATTTGGTCCTCGCCCGCAAACGGTCACTCGTGCTCGACGCCCGAGGTGCGCCCTGAGAGCGAAATAAGCAGGGTACGCCGCGAAAGCGGTGAAATCGACCTGCCTGGTTGGCGGAAATAAATGCTCCGCTCGCTTTGAGCCGATCGCTGCTCGAAATCGTCTCTGCACTCGATGAAGCACGATTGATCAGCGCTTTCCTAATCTTTTGATGACGAGGCGGAAACAGATACCAATTAGGCCACCGACGCGCCTGGGTAGAGCGGATGTGGAGACCAGAAGATGAAGCACGCTCGAACCGCACCAATTTCCGTCGGTGCCACAAGGCGCTCGAGGGAAACCGGGCCGAAGAACGAAGAAATCGATCCACGCACCGGCGATTCAGCGAATGGAGTGTTCCGGTACTGGTTGAGCTAAACCTTAAGACTGGGACTTACCTCCTCACGGAATGACTAGGATGGCGGAAATTCTTCTTGCGCAAGTAACAAAGCATTATGGTGAACAGGCAGTTGTCGAAAACTTCAATCTGGAAATTCCCGATCGAGAGTTCACGGTTCTCGTAGGGCCATCAGGCTGCGGAAAATCAACGACGTTGCGGATGATCGCAGGACTGGAGGATCTTACCAGCGGCACGATACGCATCGGCCATCGAGACGTAACGGGATTGCAGCCCAGCGACCGAAATATCGCCGTTGTGTTTCAAAATTATGCGCTATATCCGCATAAGTCGGTCTATGAGAATCTAGCTTTTGGTCTGCGAATGCGAAGGCAACCCACGGCTGAGATTGAGACAAAGGTCCGATGGGCAGCCCAATTGTTAGGGATAGAAAATTTGCTGGCCAGAAGACCGCGCCAATTATCCGGCGGCGAGATGCAACGAGTCTCGTTGGGCCGGGCGCTGGTAAGATCACCAGAGGCGTTCTTGCTCGATGAACCTCTGTCGAACCTTGATGCAAAACTCAGAGTCAGAATGCGTGAGGAGATTGCGCAACTCCATAAGCGCGTCGGCATAAATATGGTTTACGTCACTCATGATCAAGTTGAGGCTATGACCATGGGCGATCGCATCGTAGTCATGAAGCACGGACGCATTCAGCAAGTCGGAAAACCTCTCGAAGTCTATGACGCACCAGCAAATCTGTTCGTCGCAGGTTTCATTGGAGCCCCAGAAATGAATCTAATCGGCGGAGAATTGCAGGAGAGGCACGGTCAAGTGACGTTTCAGGGGCCCGGTATCTCGATTCCAATATCGACAAGCACACTGCGAGCGGCGACGTCAGGTGAAAGGGTTGTATTAGGAATCCGACCCGAACACGCCAACATCATGATGCATGATAGCAGCGAGGGAATAGCCGCTACGATTACTCTTGTCGAACAAATGGGATCGCATACATTAGCAGTAATCGAATTAAATGGTGCTGAAAGCGCCTCAGTTGGAGCGCCAACGCCGTTTCGCGTTCTCACTAGTCGATCTGATGAATTACGCGCCGGAGATCGTTGCCGTGTGGACCTCAGACAGTCCCGAGTTCACCTGTTTGACGCTATTTCTGGTCTTTCATTAACGCCGCACTAGACCAGGTGGAAGAGTGGTCCCTGACGAGTAACCCAAACGACGATTGAAGAGGAGACTTAAATGAAGCGGAACGACGAATGCAATCCTGTGGTGCAGAACGATAACGTTGCACCGAGGCGAGTGGTGGCTAGCCGGCGAAAGGTCCTGAAGTCTGTTGCTGCGGGAACAGCGCTGGCCGCCGTGAGCGCCCCCGCGGTGCTTGCGCAGCAGAAGACGTTGCGCTTCCTAAATGCAGAGCCAGCCCGGGCAACCGTTCGTGTGCTCCGAGTGGCTGCGGCGGAGTATGAGAAGCAAACCGGAATCAAGGTGATAGTTGACACGATTCCGGCCGACGATTCGTTCGGGAAATTACAGGCTTCAATTGCGGCGGGTGTTCCATATGACATCGCAACCTTGTCCTTTGGTGGGCAAGTGTTGCTGCTGGCTGATGCGGGCAAGCTGGTTCCGATGACCAAACTGGTTCAGAAACATAAGTGGGGCCCCAACAGCGTCTTTCCCGTCAGAGGTGAGTACTACTCGTATCCTTACGACTACAATTTCTGCTGGCTTTACTACCGCAAAGATCTGTATGAGAAGAAGGGCTTGAAAGTACCGACCACGTGGGATCAAATGCTCGATAATTGCAAGGCCCTGACCGAAGGGGGAAAGTTCGGCGTCGGACAGCCGTTGGGCGCTAATGCCGCCACGCAATGGATGACGCTGGGTTACATGTGGGCTGATGGCGTTCGCATGCTTGACGATGGCTACAAGCTCGTCTTGGATGGGACGGTGATGAAGCCGAAAGTGGCAGGCTATCTCGACTTCATGAAAAAGCTGTCTGCGACGATGCCGCCGGGGATGACCCAAGCTTTGTACGGTACGGTTCTCGGGCAGTTCTCCGGTGGGCAGATAGCACATGCTCCATATGCAGGGCGCTTGATGGAAGTACTTGAAGACAAAGCTCCGGACCTGGTAGCCAAGACTGGTTTTTTCATGTATCCAGACAGCAGCGGAAAGAGGTCTGCCATTAACCATGCGTTTGACCAATGGCTTGTGGTCAATACGCCAATGCAGGTTGAGGCACTTGCGTTTATGGAGTGGTTCATCGATCGCCACTATATTGACTTCTTGCACTCGGCGCCATTGCATTTCCAACCGGCGCGGCTCGATGTCTATGAAGATGCCCGTTGGCGCGCTGATCCAATGATTTCAAAGCACGCAGAGCTGGTTGAGTTCATGAAAAGTATACTCACGCGTACGGATGTGGTGATTCATTCCATTGATATAGAGGGACCCAATATCGATCTTCGTCCGGCGAAGATGTTCGAAACGTTCGCCATCTGTGACGCGATTCAAAACGTCGTATATAAAGGTATGCCTCCTTCCGAGGCGATCGAAGTCATGTCGGCAAATTATCGAGCGGTGCTATGAGAGTATTTGCGCCAAACAAATAGCCTGCTCAGATCGTAAACACTAAGCGGGGATCGCGTGAAAGCCGAGTCTGCAACTTCTAGTCGTCATGGTACGCTTTCGTACAGTCAGCGATAAGTTCTTGCTTGCAGCCTTCGCTGTAAGTATTGGTATTACGCTTCTGCTGATACTTATCCCGGTTTTTCACGCGATACAGCTAAGCCTTTACCGGTCGGAATCGTTTGTATCGGGGGGCACATGGGTCGGTTTTGATAACTATCTTCGTGTTATAGGCACGCCAGCGTTTTGGCGAGCTTTCGGAATCGGAGTTCTTTTCGCCTCCATTACTCTCTTCTTGCAAGTGGGCTTGGGGCTCGCCTTCGCGTTGTTGTTGGATCGAGAGTTTTTTGGCCGGGCGGTGGTGCGCGGGCTTGCCATCTTGCCGTACCTATTGCCAACTGTCGTAGTCGCCGTTGGATTTCAATGGCTGCTTGATGGAAGTCTCGGATTGTTTACTGTTTGGGCTGAGGAGCTAGGCCTCGGTCGACCAGCGTGGTACGAGGATCCAACGCTAGCCTTGATGATCGTGATCGCTGCGAGCGTATGGACCTGGACACCATTCGTTACGATAACTTTCCTCGCTGGTTTGCAGAGTATCCCGAAAGTGCTCTATGAGGCTGCGCGAGTTGACGGGGCGGGGCCTTGGAGCCGATTTTGGCATGTGACAATGCCTATGCTTCTTCCTGTGCTTCTAGTTATTGTTCTATTGCGTGGCATCTGGATGTTTAACAAATTTGATATCATTTGGCTTATGACCAAGGGCGGGCCGTTGTCAGCTACTGAAAACTTGCCCGTGCTTGCGTATCGGTACGCGTTCAGACAGTTCGACATCGGCGGCGGCGCCGCCGTTGCAACGCTGTCCTTCGTTCTTCTGTCGATAGTGGTCTTCGCCTATTTCCACTTCTATCCATTGGAAGGGAAAGAAGGTATCACATGAAAGGTTGCTCAGTTCCTTTTCGTGCATTCACGCTCCTTGGCGCAGCGCTCGTTGGGCTATGGTCGTTCTTCCCGATTTACTGGATGATAGTCTCCAGCCTTCGTCCGGAACGCGACCTGTTTGGAACGCCGACCTTGATTCCAAGAGCAGTCGATTGGGCGTTTAGCTCTTATACAAGCCTAATCCAACTGACTGATTATCCGGTGCAGTTCGCTAACAGTGTTAAGGTTGCTTTCTCCGTGGCGGCCATTACGCTGCTTGTTGCCATTGTGATTGCCTACGTCGTTACACGCTATCGCGTGCCGGGTAAGACTCTCATTATCGGTAGTATGCTCTATGCATATATGTTTCCTCCAATGTTACTGGCAATACCGCTCTTGTCGATATTTGCGCGCCTTGGCATCGCTGACCATCTGGTGGCGGTGGTGCTTGCGCATTGTACTTTGAGTATTCCGCTGGGCGTATGGATACTCTGGGGGTTTTTCCAGTCGTTGCCGTTTCACTTAGAAGAGGCCGCCATGGTGGATGGTTGTTCACGCGCGGGGGCCTTTTTCCGGATCGTCTTGCCGCTGTCAACTCCCGGGCTTATTACCGTCGCCATCTTTGCCTTTCTGCTCTCTTGGACTGATTACATATTTGCGCTCGTGCTCGTGAACAGCGACGCGAATAAGACTCTTCCGGTTGGATTGGCGTCGATACTGGGGGCGTACGACGCGCGTTGGGGTGAGTTGATGGCCGGCGCGACCCTCATCGCGCTGCCGCTACTTGTGATGTTCCTGTTTCTCGGTCGCTATTTTGTTAAAGGCTTGGCGGCGGGCGCATTGAAAGGATAGTTATGGATTTCGGTCTTGCAGGAAGAGTTGCGATAATTACGGGCGGTGGCCGAGGGATCGGTTTGGCTGATGCGCATGCGCTTGGGGCTGAAGGCGCGGTCGTGGTGGTTATCGAACTTGATCGCGTCGCTGCCGAGTGCGCGGTGGCCGAACTGAAAGCAAACAAAGTTGACGCAACGTTCTATCAGGGTGACGCTGCGGACGAGAGTCTGTGCGAGCGCGTTCTTGAGGACGTTGGTCGGCGCTTCGGACGCATTGATATTTTGATCAATAATGCGGGTATCGGCGCTAAACCTGCCTATCTAGTCGAAGAGATGCCATCCAGCGCTTGGGATCGTATGATAGAAGTGCACATGAGAGGCACTTTCATTTGGTCGCGCGCCGTCCTGGCCTATATGAAGGAAGGGGGATTTGGGCGTATTGTGAACATCTCGTCGATGAATTTCACTGGAGGTGGCAGAAGGGGTGTTGCTCACTATGCTGCAGCGAAAGGCGGCATACTTGGCTTTACTCAGACGTTGGCGAAGGAGGTCGGGCCATTCGGAATTACTGCGAATGCGATCGCGCCAGGTTATGTCGAAACCGAGTTGATTGCTCAGTTCACAGATGAGATGCGTGAGCGTTTGCACAAGCAAAATCCGGTCGGTCGTGTGTGTCGGCCGTCAGAAGTTGCAGCGCTGATCACGTTCCTTTGCTCGACTCAAGCTGCGTTTATTAATGGCGAGAATGTTTGCATTGATGGTGGGAGGCGCGAGTTCTATTGGGATTAGTAGAAGAAGAAGAGTCTCGAGTTGAAGCGCGTTCTACGGGACGCGCGGGTGCCGCTCTCTTTTCCGGGTTCGCCAGTTGGACGGGAATTTAAGTTATGTATTCGAGCCATCGCGATCACGCACCGCAGCGGTCTGACGGTGGGCGCGCGCACTCTACCGGGCAAACCGTACGACGGGCGCGTCCTGTCGGCACAACTCGAGCAGACGGATATCCTGCTCGAAGACGTGGGCCGCACGCCAAAACAGGTCGTCGTCGACTTGAGCTATCGCGGTGTCGCTGCGGAGAACCCAGGCGTCGAGATCATCCATCGAGGTCGTTGCAAGGCGTTCGGGTGCGAACTATCAGGTGAATGCGCGTCTCCGGCGGGGATCGCAGTTCGCGTTTTAACGCCCACCGGTGGCGTTTGCGCAGGCGATCTCAATGTCGTGAGGCCCGACCGCGTATTCGCGATGCTACGCACGCCACATTCGTAAATTCGGGGCAGCCGCTTGAATCGTGTTCGGCAGAGGCTCAAAGCGAAGCTAGGGTCGTAAATCTGGATAGTTAACTTCCTCCTACAGGTAGGGGCACAATAAGATGGGCATATCGAGCGACGGACAAAGTGTTAGGGTGGACTATGGGAGCACTCAGCGCGAGATTTTGGTCCCCGCTGATGCAGCGGTTCTCCGCTGTCCGGATCCCCCGGTACTCTCTGATCCGGCCGCGGCCGTACGCAGTGCCTTGGCCGATCCGATCGGCATGGGCCCAATTTCATCCTTGGTGAAACCCGGGAACAAGGTGACCGTTGCATTCGACGCACCCCCGCGCAGCGGCAAGCCTCGCCAGATCATTATTCCGATTCTATTGGAGGAACTTGCTCGGTGCGGCGTGCCCGAGGAGAACGTGACGTTGGTATGCGCCGGCGGTACCCACGGCAAGATTCCTCCTAGCGGTCTGCTAGAGTACCTGGGGCCTAACCTGTTTCATCGGTTCTGGCCTGATCGCCTAACCAACCACGATTGCAGCCAAGACCTAGTTTATCTCGGTCGGTCGGCCATGGGCGATTATGTGGAATACAATCGGCTTCTCACGGATTCGGATCTCACGATTTACCTGGGAACCGTGTTCCCATTAAACTGGGGTGGCTTTACAGGCACCGGGGCTGTCATCGGGCTCGGCAGCGCCCGAAGTATCGCGTCGCACCACACGGAGGTCATCGCGGATCGGCACTCCACGCACGGCGACCATCGGACGCAAGGTTATCGGCTGCACAAAGAGGCGATCCACGCGCAGATCGAGAAAGCTATCGGGAATCCGATCTTCTACGTGGACGTGATTACCAACGCTGCGGGGGATATTTGTGCGGTGTTTGCGGGACATTCCCCGGAGATCAACGAGCCAGCGTGGACTGAGGCAGAGCGGATGTTCCAGGTGAAAACCTCGCAGGCCGACGTCCTTATTATGGGGATTCCGGGCGCAGCGGTTTACGGGTCTACTGATAACCCTCTGCTCGCCATGACGTACATTACCACGCCTCCGCGGACGTGGCTCGGTAAGCCTTTAATCCGGAAGGGAGGTGTAGTGATCGCTCTGGGCTGCAGCAGCGGGGTATGTGACATTGACTCCCGCCCGTCCGATCCTGAAGTGATGGAACGATATCAGCGCTGCTTTCGTGCCTCCGAGCTTTCCCAATACATCGAAGAGTTTTTAACGCGCCCGGATTATCTGTACAGATACCAGCACTGCTACGCCTATCATCCGATACATGCCTTCTGGTTACTTTACGAAAATCAGTGGCTCGTGGAGCATGCCAACAAGGTGATTATGGCTGGCGACGTAAACCCGGGGCCCCTGCGGAGTTTGGGACTCATGCCGTCCCGTTCGTTCGCTGAGGCGTGGCAGATGGCCGGGGAGGTGGTCGGTCAGAGTCCGCGGGTGGCGGTATTGCCGCACTATTGGAGCCATCTGAAGATGCAGTTCGTCGTCGAGTGAGTTCATTGGCGAGGATGCACCGATTGACTGGTCGGAGGGAATGGCGCGAGGTACGCCTCGACGATTATGGGGCTGGATTGTAGCGACCATTATCCTCTGATTGGCGAGCACCTCCGATCATGCCCGCCGCGAGGAGTAGGGAGCCGGGCGCTGCGGACGGCGGTGTGACCTGGCCCGTATCCCTGCTTTCGAAGTGTATTCACGCTAAACTATGCACGCGCGCGCAATTTGGAGGAATTTCGTATGCTGGACGGACGTGTTGCGCTTGTTACAGGCGCTGCTCGGGGTATTGGCCTCGAAATATCGAGACTTCTGATTGCCAATCACTGTCGCGTAGCCTTGGTTGATGTGGAGTCCAATTCGCTCGAGGAGTCGGCATTAGCCTTGGGGAAGGGTGCCGTCCCATTCGTGGCCGACATATCGGACGCGCCGGCGGTGGAGGAGTTGGTGCGGCAGGTGACCGATCTTTTCGGCCGTATCGACATTCTCGTGAACAACGCTGCCATTAACCCGACCACTCAGTGGGACGCGATTGGCCTGTCCGAGTGGGACCGGGTGTTCGCGGTGAATGTACGGGGGCCGTATCTGCTCATGCGGGCGGTAGTGCCAGTCATGCGCCGGTCCCGCTGGGGTCGCATCATTAGCATTGGCTCGATAGCCGGAAAGCAGGGCGGGCCTAACTCCGGCATGCACTATTGCGCTAGCAAGGCTGCTGTCATGGATCTGAGCCGTTTTCTGGCGCGTCGGGTAGGCGGCGATGGAATTACGGTTAACGCAATTGCTCCAGGCGTTGTCGACACGGTAATGACCTCGGGATGGCCCGTTGAGGTTAAGAATGAATGGATTGCCAGAAACCCCATTCCCCGGCTTGCGAAGCCACTCGATATAGCTGGGGCCGTCCTGTTCCTCGCTTCGGAATGGGCCGAGTACGTAACTGGGGAGACGCTCGACGTCAACGGCGGCGCCCTGATGGACTGACCGACATAATGCGATGGCGAGATAAATGTGATCATAACAAAGCGCTACTACCCTCGCTGACCGGTCGTGCGACGCGGGAGCGCAAGGCTGCCATCACTTCCCGCTGTGCGACTGGCGCGTGATTTCTTTTCAGCAAGCAATGGCCTTTTGGGAGAGATGCTCATTGCGAGCTTTTTAGAGTTAGAACAGAAATCCGATGTCACAAGGTGGGATAGGCGGGCACCACGTCGACTCAGGGCGAAATTCGTTCCAGTACCTCCAGCAACCGATCAAGCCAAGGCGCCACCATCAATGCGCCCGGCCAGATGAGCGGAGCCACGTCTAACGCCACCCGCATCATCCTTTTCGCGTGTTCGCGCTGAGCAGCAGGCCAACAAAAGAATCGCAGAAGACATTTATCGACCAGGAGCAGCTATGTTTGGCAAGTGTATTGCATCCACTATTGGGGCAGTCGCGTTTGCGCTTTCAGCGCACGCTTCTCAATCTGAAAATCTGACGACGGTCAGGTATCAGGAATACCCAGGGTCCATGTCCCATCTGGTCAACTGGGTCATGCGAGAGAAGGGCTTTTGCGCTAAGGAGGGGTTGAAGTGCGAGCCCGTCTACCTAGCCAGTGGCCCCCTCGCTACGCAAGCCGCGGCGGCGGGTAGCGTGGATATCATTCTGAGTTCGGTCGACCAACTTTTTCTGGCAATTGCGAACGGTAATGATCTTCAGTTGGTTAGTAATCAGCAGACGGATCACAACTGGACTTTCTCGGTACGGAAAGGCTTCCCTCAGCCAAACGGTGCTCTCGGATACCCGGGCAACATGGCAGACTTCAGATCGGCAAGAGTTGGCGTGACGGCTCGCGGCAGCGGCACCGAGATGACCATAAAATCGCTATTCGCGAGCGCCGGAATTTCCACTAGTGATGTCTCGTTCGTCGCGGTGGGCGGCCCGACGACGGCGTACCAAGCACTCCTCGCTAAGCAGATCGATGCCGTCATGAGCTGGGATCCGCTTCCGCAGGTTTGCAATGCTTCAGGAAAGTGCAATGTCGCCGTAGATCTCCGCAGACGTGAAGGGCCGAGAGAGTTGCTTGCGATGAACGGTATCTTCAATCCGTGGGCCGCCCGCCGATCGTACATCGAAGCGCACGGGCCTATCGTCGATGCCTACGTGCGCGCGTTGAGTGAGGCCATGGTGTGGGTGAAAGATCGTAGGAACTTCCCTGAAGTATTCAAAATTGCGAAGAAGCACATCAAATTCGGTGATATCGTTCCCGACCCAGATAAGGTGATGGAAACATCGTTAAAGGAGATGATTGGTTCGTACGGGACGAAGCTTGACCGCGGCGCCGTCAAGGGCGTCAGCGACTTCTTGATTAGCCACAAAATGATCGACAAGCCGCTCGACCCAGAAGTAGTCGTGTATCGCAACGCCCCGTGACTAGCTTCAACGTGGCGATTCACATAGAGGGCGTTAGTCACATCTTTACCGGCGGGATATCGGCGATTAGCGACGTTAGTCTAGAGGTCCCGGTCGGCCAATTTGTATCGTTGGTCGGTCCGAGTGGCTGCGGAAAGACGACGCTGCTCAACCTGATTGCGGGGCTGATTGACGTACAGCATGGCACGATCGAGGTCGCTGGCGCTGCGCCGAAAGCTGGACGCCACGAGATCGCCTATATGCTGGCTCGCGATTGCCTGCTTCCATGGCGATCAGCACTCGCCAACGCCATGCTCGGCGGCGAGTTTCGCGGCGCGGCGCGCGACGGTCGTCTCAAACGTGCACGCGGTTTCTTGCAAAAGGTGGGGCTCGCCGACTTTGAGAACGCTTACCCGAAGGCGCTCTCGCACGGAATGCGCCAACGCGTCGCACTCGCGCGAACGTTCTCAGTTGAATCAGACGTGTTATTGATGGACGAGCCATTCGGCGCACTGGATGCACAGACCAAACTGCAACTCGAGGACGTGCTGCTTGATCTGTGGAACGCTGAACGACGGACAGTGCTGTTTATTACCCACGACTTGAACGAGGCGGTCACTCTCTCTGATCGCGTCGTGGTAATGTCGTCACGGCCTGGGCGGATTCTTGCCGATATCGCCATCGCCCTGCCGCGTCCGCGATCGGTGCGTGCACTGCAGAAAGATCCACGCTATCATGAGATTTACGCCGAAATTTGGTCGCGTCTCGAGGAAGGTCTCGATGGTATGGTAGAATGCGCGGCGTGATCCATAAGTGGGAACGACCAGAAACAATTGGGCATGGTCTTGTACTGCCGCTTGCTTCCATCGCTCTTTCTTGTAAATTCAACCAAATGCGCGTCGGCAGCCATTTTCTTCAAGCCAGATATCGGGCTCCGAAACCAGGGTTTGCTGGGGGTTTTGGTTAAAATTCGCGATCAAAGTTCGGCGCTGTTCTGGCTAAAATCGCTTGTCTAGATGTGAAGCGTCAAGAGGTTGTTCTCGAACGTGGTGAGCCTGGTGTCAAGCGACACCCAGTTTTCCGAGTTAACGCGACACCCACCTTTACGAGTTGTCGGATTGAGGAATAGGTCATTGCCGTTGCATGCTGAGGGACTGCTCGAGGTCGCGCAGGCGGTAACTCCTGCCCTTGATGTTCAGGACATGGGCTTTATGCAGCAGCCGGTCAAGGATTGCCGTCGCGAGTACTTCGTCGCCGGCGAGAAGCTCGGTCCAGTCGCGCACAGATTTGTTGGTCGTGATCAGGATCGAACCGCGGCCGTAACGGTAGGTGACCAGGCGAAAGAACAAGCTTGCTTCCTGGCGGTTCATGGGCTCGAAGCCCAGTTCGTCGACGACCAGGAGCCCGGTGGAGAGGTACTTGCGCCGGCGCAGCTGCGCCGGCGCAAGTACCGCGTCGGAGCGCAATTCGGTGAGCAGCTCGTCGAAGCGAAAGTACTGCACCGAGAAGCCCTGTTCGACCGCCTTGATGCCCAAGGCCACGGCAAGATGCGTCTTGCCCACGCCAGGCGGCCCCTGGATCAGGACCGTCTCGGCGCCGCGTACCCAGGCGCAGGTGGCCAGCGTATCGATGCGCGAGCGTTCGATCGCCGGCTGGAAAGCGAAGTCGAAGTTGACCAGGGTCTGCCCCGTTGGCAGGTTGGAGAGCTTGAGCGCGGTCTTCACCCGACGCGATTCCCGCCCCGAGATCTCGGTGCCAAGCAATTGATCGAGGAATTCATGCGCGGGCACGGGCTTTTTCACGGCCTCCCCGAGCAAGGTGTCGAGCTGCTCGGCGGCATGCAGGCAGCCGAGTTGGGCGAGCCGCTCCCGGGTGCGGTCGATATCCAGTTTCTGGCGTGGGGCGCTCATCGGGCGACTTCCGTCAGCCGGGCATACAGATCGATCGAGCGATGCAGCACCGGTTCTTGAGCCAGTTCCTGCAGCGCCCGGCCCATCCGGCCCAACGGGGGCGGCGGTACGACCCGATCGGTCGCCGTACCCTCGTAGTGCGCCGGATCAAGAAGCAGCCGCTCGGCGCTATGGCGGGGATGGACGGCGATGATGGCATTGTCGGCGAGAATCTGGACACAACCGGCACAGCCACGCACCTCCACGGTGCGGCCGATGTAGGCAAAGGGCACGGAGTATTGCCGCGCTTCGAAGCTCACCAGCCCGTCAACGCCGACCCGACGCGTATGAACAACATCGAAGGGCTCGGGCAACAGTTCGGGCAGCGGGGTGAGCAGGACCCGCTCATCCTGCCAGCTCTGCCAGACGCTCTGGCCGGTAATCGGACACAGCCGGCGCCGGGCACGCTGCTCCATGCGCTCATCGCTCCAGAGCTGCAATTCGCTCAGGTCGCGCCAGCAGGACTTGCTCGGATCAGCAAACCCGCGCTGGTCACGCACCCGCCGTTCCACTTTGCCCTTGGCTTGCGGCTGGCGCGGCGCACAGGCATCCACATGAAATCGCATCATCGCCGCATAGCGCCGGTAGCTCGTATTGATCGTGCCCCAAGCGCCGGCGCCGCGCGAAATGGCGGTCTTCTCGTTGTCCACCCGCAGCGTTGCCGCCACGCCCCCGACGCGCTTAAAGGCTTCGGTATGGCAACCAAGCCAGGACAACTGGTCCTTGTGCCGCGACCAGACCACCGCCTCGTAGCGACTGTGCGAGAGCACCATGTGCAGCGCCAAGAGATCGGTGCGCTCGCCTTCGAGCACCACACCCGGAAAGGCTGCCCAATCGACCTGGGCTTGGGCGCCCGCGGGCGTCTCCACCCGTCGCCGGGCGCGAATCCGTGGCGCCGGGTAATGTGCGCGCCAATAGCGCTGGACCGAGCGTACGCTGCCCCGGTAGTCATGTTCGGTAACCAGCCAATCGTGCAGAGCCGTCAAATTCAGCGCATCTCCAGCGTGATGTTCTCGCCAGTGCTCGATTGCCTCGGCTACAGCACTGGCTATGGGCTGCTGGCGCGCGCGACCGTCCACAGCATCTGCTTCCATGCGTTTGATCCGATAGCGCACCGCACCTTCCGTAATGCCAAGCAGTCGCGCGATCTCGCAGTGCGAGACCTGCCTGCTGGCCAGGGTCTGTATCGTCATCAGGGCCTCCTGGTTGAGTTTGGACATCCCTGCCTCCGGTCGAATACGCCGAAGTCAGGATTGAAAACCTCAACCCATCCCCTCGTAAATCTGGATGTCGCGTTAACCGCAGATTATGCTGTCGCCTTACACCT
>Ga0209476_10001797_pt1 | contig 14392 bp, 13 predicted proteins | sample KloWWTrecipitate_FD_187179 | JGI IMG/M metagenome (GOLD analysis project Ga0209476, IMG submission 187179) | Active sludge microbial communities from Klosterneuburg, Austria, studying microevolution and ecology of nitrifiers - Klosterneuburg... | ecosystem: Engineered > WWTP > Aerobic digester... | reverse complement strand
CATCCTGTTGCAGCCGGGCGGCGTCGGGCGGCAGGATCGCGGAGGTCGGCGTGAGAACCGCGTCAAACCCCGCAGCCCGGGCCATCCAGCCCGCGCGCAGCGCGCTGAGGCGCTGCCAGGCGGCGATATAGTCGGCGGCGCTGAAGCCCGCGCCCGAACGGAACCTTTCGCGAATGGGGGGATACATCTTGTCCGGTTCGGCTTCGATCCGGTCGCGCCAGGTTGCATAGGCTTCGGTGGAGAAAAGAACGGGGGCGAGCGTCATGGCTTCAGTCAGTTCGGGAATGGGAGCGCGAACCACAGTTGCACCCGCATCGGCCAGCCGCGCCACGGCCGTTTCAAACGCGGCGCGGGGGGCGTCGGCGCAATCGTCAAGCGCCACGGTTTCCAGAACCATCAGACGCGCGCCGTGCAGGCTTGCCCCGCGCAGATCGGCGGCAGGGGCACCTTGCAGCAGGGCCAGGATCAGGGCCGCATCCTCCACCGTGCGGGTCAGCGGGCCGATCGTGTCGAAGCTGGCGGCGAGCGGCACGACACCCGCCATCGGCAAGAGGCCACGTGTGGTCTTCAGGCCGACCAGATTGTTCCAGGCGGCGGGCAGACGCACTGAACCGCCGGTGTCTGACCCCACGGCGGCGGGGGCCAGATCGAAGGCCACCGATGTGGCCGCGCCGGAGGACGAGCCGCCCGGCACCAGCTGCGGATCGTTCACATTGGGCGGCGTCGCGGTCATCGGATTGAGGCCAAGCCCGGAAAAGGCCAGTTCGGTCATGTGGGTCTTGCCAAGGCAGACCGTGCCCAGAAGGGTGGCAGCCTTCAGGACCTGCGCATCTTCACCGGGCACCCGGCCTTCCAAGAGGCGCGAGCCTGCCTCGGTCGCCGTGCCAGCGCTGTCGAACAGGTCTTTCCACGACAGCGGCACGCCATCGAGGGGCGACAGGCGCTGCCCGGCTTTGGCGCGCCGCGTCGCGGCTTCGGCTTCGGCCAGCGCGCGGTCTGGCGTCAGGCGGGCATAGATACGGTCGCCTGCGGGATGGGCACGGATCGCCGCAAGAAAGTCTTCGGCCAGCCACAAGGGGCTGACCTCACCGCGGCCAATGGCTTCGCCCAGCGCCGTAGCACTTTTCCCGCGCCAGAAGGTCATCGTCTTCTCCCGTTGGTTTGCGGCGCAAGGGTAGCGGCAAGGGATCGCATGGACAATCCCGTCCAGCCCGCGCGATAAGGGGGCATGAGCTATGACCATGACATCGTGATTGTCGGCGGCGGGCTGAACGGCCCGGCGCTGGGGCTGGCGCTGGCACAGGCGGGGCTTTCGGTGGCCGTCATCGATGCGCAGCCAGCCCGGGCGCGGGCGGAAGCCGCGTTCGACGGGCGGGCCTATGCGCTGGCCATCGCTTCCAAGCGGCTTTTGCAGGCGATTGGCGTCTGGGCGGCGGTGGAACCTGAAGCCCAGCCGATGCTGAAGATCAAGGCCAGCGATGGACATGCGGGCGAAGGTCCAGCGCGCCCGGTCCTGACCTTCGACAGCGCCGAGATCGAGGAAGGCCCGGTGGGCTTCATGGTCGAGGACCGCCATCTTTACGCGGCCTTTCTGGCCGCGATGCAGGCGACGCCCGGCCTGAGCCATATTCCGGCGACCACCGTGACCCACCATGAGGCGGGGCCAGCGGGCACGACCGTCACCCTGTCGGACGGGCGCAGCCTGTCAGCGCGGATGATCGCGGCCTGCGACGGGCGCGGGTCACCGACCGCGGCGCGGGCCGGGATCAAGCGCACGGGCCATGCCTATCACCAGACGGCGCTGGTCGCGGCCATCGCGCATGAACGCCCGCACGGCGGGGTTGCGCACCAGTTCTTCATGCCCTCCGGTCCGCTGGCGATCCTGCCCTTGAAGGGCAACCGGTCCTCGATCGTCTGGAGCGAGACGGACGACAACGCCCGCGCCATTGCCGCACTGGATGACGCGGCCTTTCTGGAAGTGCTGCGCCCGCGCTTTGGCGATTTTCTGGGGCAGATCAGCCTGGCCGGACCGCGCTTCAGCTATCCGCTGACCCTGACGCTGGCCGACAGTTACGTGGCACCTCGGCTGGCGCTGGTGGGCGATGCGGCCCACGGTGTGCATCCGATCGCGGGGCAAGGGCTGAACCTTGGCCTGCGGGATGTGGCGGCCTTGGCCGAAGTGCTGGTGACGGCGCGGCGGCGCGGCGAAGACATCGGTGCGGCGGACGTGCTGGAACGCTATCAGAGCTGGCGGCGGTTCGATTCCACCACGCTGGCCCTTGGCATGGATGGGGTGAACGCCTTGTTTTCAAACGACAATGCTGTCTTGCGCACGGCGCGTGACGCAGGCCTTGGGCTGGTGAACCGCATCGCCCCCCTGCGCCGCGCCTTCATGCGGCAGGCCGCGGGGCTGTCGGGACAGAGTGCGAAACTGCTGACAGGCCAGCCGCTTTGAGCCGGTCGCGGCGCGGGGGACTTCGCGTCCCCCGAACCCCCTGCGGGATGTTTTCGGACAGAAAATGAAACGACCGCCGCCGCCCCTTGGCCTGATCAGTCCAGCGCGCGCGCTTCGTCCACCAGCATGATCGGGATGCCTTCGCGGATCGGGAAGGCCAGTTTGGCGGCTTTGGAGACCAATTCCTGCCGTTCCGCGTCATAGCGCAGCGGGGATTGGGTCAGCGGGCAGACCAGTGCTTCCAGCATCCGGCGGTCAAATTCGGGGCGGCCGGTTTCAGTCTGGGCAGTCATTGCAATTGTCCTTCTCCGTCGGCCCTGAGGGCGAATTCCATCAAGACCTGCAAGGTTTCACGGCGGTTAGCGAGCGTCGGCGCCTCCAACAGCGCTTGTTTGTCCTCAGGCTCGAACGGGCAGAGCATGGACAGCGAATTGATCAGCGCCTCGTCCGGGGCATCTTCAAGCCCGTCCCAGTCGGTTGCAAGCTGGCGCGAGGTGAAGAAGCGGCGCAGCAGGTCCAGGAACCCGTCACGGTCCAGCAGGTCGTCTTGTTCGGCATTGCCCATGTCGCGGGCAAATTCATCCCATTTGACGGCGGCGCGGATATAGGGCGTAAAGCCACCGACCTCGCGGTCCAGCCGGAAGCGGCTGATGCCGGTGAGCGCGATCATGTAGCGACCGTCTTCGGTTTCGGTGAAGCTGGTCAGGCGGCCGGCGCAGCCGATTGCCGAGAGGCGCCGCTGCCCTTCGGGGGCCGGGCGCGGCTGAATGATGCCGATCAGCCGTTCACGGGTTTTCAGCACATCATCGAGCATCGCCAGATAGCGCGGCTCAAACACATGAAGCGGCAATCGCCCGCGCGGCAGCAAAAGCGCGCCCGGCAACGGGAAAAGCGGGATGACCTCTGGCAGGTCGATCTGAGCCATCGGCGTCAGGAAAAAATCATGGAGGAAAGTTTGCGCCGCCCCTTGAGAGCGATGGGATCGGTGGGCTTCAGCGCATCGAAGATGGTGAAAAGCTGGGTCTTGGCCGCGCCATCATTCCAGTCCCGGTCGCGGCGGAAGAGGTCGAGAAGCTGGTCCACCGCCTCCTCCACCTGCCCGGCGGCATGCAGGGCAAGCGCCAGATCGAAGCGCGCCTGCGGATCGGCAGGATCCGCGGCAACGGCGGCCTGAAGATCGGCCACGGGACCAGCATCGGCGGCCTGGCGAGCCAGATCAAGCTGGGCGCGGGCCGCTTCCACCTCAAGCGCCTTGGCGATCTTGGCGGGGGCAGCGTTCAAAAGCCCCTCGGCCTGATCGAGATTGCCAAGCGCCAGATGGCTGCGCACAAGCCCGCCATAGGCGGCGGCATTCTCTGGCTCCTCCTCCAGGATCGCGGCGAAGGTTTCGGCGGCGTCGACCGCCGCGCCCTCAGCCAGCATCTGCTCGGCGGCCTCGATCGCTTCGCCCAGTCCGCCGTCCCCGGCGAGGGCGGCGAGTTTGGTGACGAATTCGGTGATCTGCGAACCGGGAATCGCGCCTTGAAAGCCGTCAACGGGTTTGCCCTGCCAGAAGGCATAGACGGTCGGGATCGACTGAATGCGCAACTGCGCGGCAATCGCCTGATTCTCGTCGACATTGACCTTTGCCATGCGGACGCGCCCCTTGGCGGCGGTCACGGCGGCTTCAAGCGCGGGGCCGAGTGTCTTGCAAGGCCCGCACCAGGGCGCCCAGAAATCGACGATCACCGGCACTTCATTGCTGGCGGTGATGACATCCGCCATGAAGGTGGCTTCGGTCACATCGCGGATCAGATCGCCCGCAGGCGCGGCAACGGGCTTTTGGCCGAATTCGAGCATGTTTGCCCCCATTCCAAAGATTTGTCTCTATATGTGCGCTCGGCCGGAAAACGCCAAGTCCCTAGAGATCGAAGCTGGCGAAGACCGGCACATGGTCAGAGGGCTGTTCCCAGCCGCGCGCGGCGCGCAGGATTCGGCTGCCGTGGGTCGCGTTGGCGATATCGGGCGTGGCCCAGATATGATCCAACCTGCGACCCTTGTCGGCGCCGTCCCAGTCGGGCGAGCGATAGGACCACCAGCTATAAAGCGGGCCAGTCGGGATGTCCTTTCGGGTGATGTCGACCCAGCTGCCCGCCTCTTGTGCGGCGGTCAGATGGTCGACCTCGACCGGGGTGTGACTGACGATCTTCAAAAGCGCCTTGTGGTTCCAGACATCATCTTCGCGGGGGGCGATGTTCAGATCACCGACCATGATCGCGCGGTCGGGGCGTTCCCAGCGGAAATGATCGCGCATCTCGGTCAGGAAATCGAGTTTCTGACCGAACTTCTCATTCTCGGCCCGGTCGGGAATATCGCCCCCGGCGGGCACGTAGAAATTATGGATCGTGACGCCATTTTCCAGTTGCCCCGCCACGTGGCGGGCGTGCCCAAGCGCGGCAAAGTCGCGGCCCCCCGCATCGACCATCGGCAGCTTCGAGAGGATCGCCACGCCGTTGTAGCTTTTCTGCCCGCGCGCCACGCGGTATTTGTAGCCCAGCGCCTTGAACGCATCGACCGGGATCTGTTCGGCTAGACATTTGCATTCCTGCAAGCACAGGATGTCGGGGGTCTCCTCGCTCATCAGGCGGGCGACGATCGGTTCGCGCAGACGCACGGAATTGATGTTCCAGGTGGCGACGGTGAATGACATGGCGTTTCCCTTTGCGCGAACCCGTGAAGACTAGCCAATCCCCGGATCGGCGGCAATGCGCGAACCGTCCCCGGCTTTGCAACGCAGACCCTTGTGAGGGGGGACGCGGCATGCAACATCTGGGCCGTTCTGCATCAGGTGATCCCATGCGTTTTCTGGCTGCCCTTGTCCTCTCTCTGCTTCTGGCCGCGCCCCTGGCCGCCCGCCCGCTGAGCGAGGCGGAAGGTACCGGGCTGCAAAAGGCCATCGACAGCTATCGCCGGGTGACGGTGAACAAGAATGCCGAAAAGATCGTGGCAACCATTCCGCCGCGCGTTCTGAACGTGTTCGCGGGCACGGCGGGGATCGAGGCCAAGAAAGTGCAAGAGACGCTGATCGCGCAGACGGCGGAGCTTCTGAAGTCCACCGAGATCAGCGATTTTGTTACCGCGCCCGGCCCGTTCGACGGCAATGACGCAACGCTTCAGGATGGTACGAAGATCGTCTGGGCGGTGGTGCCCACCCAGTTCACCGCCGAAGGCAAAGCGGGCAAGAGCCGCAACAGCCAACCGCTTCTGGCGATCCTCGAAGAGGGCAAGTGGTATTTCAGCCGGATCGACGGGCCGGCACAGCAACAGATCGTGTCCTTCGCCTATCCGTTCATCGCCGAGGCCAAATTGCCGACTGCAACCTCCACGCCGATAGAGTAAGCCCCATGCGGGCGCTGGACGGGAGGAGGCAATGACCACCACCGCCCTTCTGCGCCGCAACCGCAATTTCCGCCTGCATTTCCTGGCCAGCACCATCACCAACCTTGGCGATGGAGTGTCTGTCCTTGCGATGCCGTGGCTTGCGACGCTGCTGACGCGCGACGCTTTTCTGATTTCGCTGGTGGTGACGGCGGGGCGGTTGCCCTGGCTGCTCTTTTCGCTGCCTGCGGGCGTCTGGACCGACAGGGCAGACCGGCGCAAGATGATGGTGCGTGCCGATTTGGTGCGCATGGGGCTGACGCTGGGGGTGGTCGGGCTGATCCTGTCGGGGCCCGCCCTGCCCCAACCCGCGGGCGCTGGGGCGGGAATGATCCTTATGCTTGCGGCGCTAAACTTTCTTCTCGGTACGGCGGAGGTGCTGCGGGACAATGCCGCGCAGACGCTGATGCCTGAGATCGTGGCCCCTGCGGATCTGGAGCGCGCCAATGGCCAGATGTGGAGCGCCGAGCAGGTGATGAACCAGTTTGTCGGGCCGCCCTTGGCGGGGGCGCTGATCGGTTTTGGCATTGCGCTGCCCTTCGGGCTGGATGCGGCGACATTCGCTATCGCGGCGGCGCTGGTTGCGATGCTGACCCTGCCGCCCGCGACCCTGCCGCCGCGCCGGGCGTTCCTGACCGAGTTGAAGGAAGGTTTTCTGTGGCTGAAGGGTCATGTGCTGATCCGCCGCCTGGCCATTATCCTGGGGCTGACCAACGCGGCCTTTGCCGCCGCGATCACCATGTTGACGCTTTATTCGCAAGAGATCCTGGGGCTCGGAGCTTTCGGCCATGGGCTTTTGCTGACCGCCGGGGCGGTGGGCGGCGTGCTGGCCGGACTGGCGGGACCGGCGATCGTGACCCGCTTCGGGCCCGAGCGCACGGTTCACGCCGCCATGGTAATCTTTACACTGTCCTACCTGCTGATGGGGCTTTTCCCGTCACGCACCATGGCAGTGATCGGGCTTTTCGGCGATGCGTTCGGGGGCGTGTTGTGGAATGTCGTCACGGTATCCTACCGCCAAAGGGTGATCCCGCCCGCGCTTCTGGGGCGCGTGAATTCGATCTACCGTTTTCTGGGCTGGGGCACTTTGCCCATCGGCGCCATGGCCGGTGGCCTTATGGTGCGGCTGAGCGAACCCTATCTGGGGCGCGAAGATGCGCTGGTCCTGCCCTTCGCGGTAGCGGGTTTGATCACCGCGCTGCTGACGCTTTACGGATTCTTCCGCATCCGGTTCCCGGCATAAAAAAAGACCCGGGCAGCGCCCGGGCCAGTCCAACAGGGAGGATGCCGCATCATAACCCCGGTGCGGCGAAGGGAACTTGGTGAGTCGCGCTCATGGTACCAGTCTGTAGCCGCCAGATTCGGTCACAAGAAGGCGGGCGTTTGACGGATCTGGTTCTATTTTCTGGCGCAACCGGTAAATGTGGGTTTCAAGCGTATGGGTGGTGACGCCTGCGTTATAGCCCCAGACCTCATGCAACAGCACATCGCGCGGCACCGTGCTTTCCCCGGCTCGCCAGAGATATTTGAGGATGTTGGTTTCCTTCTCCGTCAGGCGGATCTTCTTGTCCTTGGCGTCGATGAGCATCTTCATCGCCGGTTTGAATGTGTAGGGGCCAAGACCGAAAACCGCGTCTTCCGACTGTTCATGGGTGCGAAGCTGGGCGCGGATACGCGCCAGCAGCACCGGAAACTTGAAGGGTTTGGTCACATAATCGTTGGCGCCCGCATCAAGCCCCAGGATCGTGTCGGCATCCGTGTCATGGCCGGTGAGCATCAGGATCGGGCATTTCACGCCCTGCTTGCGCAGCCTGCGGCAAAGTTCGCGTCCATCCGTATCGGGCAGGCCCACGTCGAGGACCAGGAGATCAAATGTCTCGGCCTTGGCCTTTTCCACAGCGTCGGCACCTGTCGCGGCTTCGAACACGTCGAAATCGTCGGTCGACAGAAGCTGTTCGGCCAGCGCTTCGCGCAGGTCGTCGTCATCGTCCACCAGAAGGATCTTTTTCAGGTTTGCCATCACAAGCTCCGCCGTCTCTCTGCCTTTCAGATGCGCCTTGCTCACGCTATCGACAAGATATGCGACAAACGCCTCACGCGGTCGTGTCGGATTGCCGCGATATGTTTCAATTTCCTTCATCTCAGCCTATCTAGGACGGACCTGCCCGATCCTGACGGAGTGTTGATGCGCCTTGGTCCCAATCCTGCCGAACGCCTGAACCGGGCCCGCGCCGATTTGCGCATGGGCGTGCCGGTGATAGTGCTGTCGGGCCGCGCGGGTGTGCTGGTCGTCGCGGCGGAAGGGCTGGAGGAGGAGCGGCTCACGGCGCTGCGTGCGCTGGGATCGCCGGTTCTGGCGCTGACGGCGCGGCGTGCCGAGACGCTGAAGGTCGCGGCCTATGACGGCGACCTCGTACGGCTTGCCCTGCCGGGCGACGTGGGTGCCGACTGGGTGCAGGCGATGGCTGACCCGTCGCTGGATCTGGGATATCCGATGAAGGGTCCGTGCCGGGCGATCCGTGACGGATCGGCCGACAGCGCGCGCGCGGCGCTTGGCATTGCGAAATCCGCCCATCTTCTGCCGGCGGTCCTCATGGTCGATCTGGCCGATGGTGCCGCGCTGGCCATGGCCGAAGGGTTGACGCTGCTCGATCTGGCAGAGGTCGGGCCGGAACTGACAGCGTCATCACCCTTCCTGCCGGTCGCGGCGGCGCGGGTGCCGATGGCGGCCGCGCAGGCGGGCCGGGTGCATGTCTTCCGCCCCACGAATGGCGGCGAAGATCATTATGCGATCGAGATCGGTTCACCCGACCGCACCCAGCCGGTTCTGGCGCGGCTGCATTCGGCCTGTTTTACCGGCGATGTGCTGGGTAGCCTGAAATGCGACTGTGGCGCGCAACTCGATGCGGCCTTGCGCCAGATGGGAGAGGAGGGCGCGGGCGTTCTGCTTTACCTCAACCAGGAAGGGCGCGGGATCGGGCTGGCCAACAAGATGCGGGCCTATTCCCTGCAAGATCAGGGCTTCGATACGGTGGAGGCCAATCACCGACTGGGCTTTGAGGATGATGAACGCGATTTCCGCATCGGGGCCGAACTGTTGCGGCGCATGGGTTTCGCCTCGGTCCGGCTTTTGACCAATAACCCCCGCAAGATCGAGATGATGCGCAAGGCGGGGATCGAAGTGACCGAGCGGGTGGCGTTGAAGGTCGGCAAGACCCGGCAGAACGCGGCCTACCTTGCGACCAAGGCGGCGAAATCGGGGCATCTGCTGTGACACCTGCCGATATGGTGCTGACGCCGATGGGTCTGCGCTATCGGGGCCGGATGTTCCCGGTCAGCCATGGGCGACACGGGATCACTGCGGACAAGCACGAAGGCGACGGCTGCACGCCTGCTGGCATTCACCGGATCATCGGCACGCTTTACCGGCCCGACCGGGTCGCCCAGGCCGATGCGCCGCCCTGGGCCTTGCCGATCAGGCTTCGCGACCGTTGGTGCGATGCGCCAGATCACCCCGACTACAACCATCTTGTGCGCGAACCTTTCGGCAAGACCGACGAAAGGCTCAGGCGCTCCGATCCGTTGTATGACATCGTGATGCTGACCGACTGGAACTGGCCGGACGCGGTGCCGGGGCGCGGGTCTGCGATTTTCCTGCATGGCTGGCGGCGACCGGGCTATCCGACGGCCGGATGCCTGGCCTTCCGGCGCGATCACCTGATCTGGATCGCCAACCATGCGGCCCCGGGGACACGAATCTTCATCCGGCCTGACGGGCGTCTTCGCCGCGAAAAGGGCTGAAGGGCCGCAGAGCGTCGGCGTTAGGTCCCACAGCCCAAGGATCACATTGGGCAAGAATCGATCCGACCCGGATATGCGGAATTTGCAGACATCCTCGCGGGGCGTGAGCGCAACTCTGCCTCAGTTTCTGCACGAGCAGGGTCAAGGGCTGCCGCCGACCTCATATCCCCAGGGCGCGTTTGCGATCCTCGGACCAGCGCGTGATGAGATGATCGGTCATAAGCCCCATGAAGGCGACGGCAAAGCCCAGGACCAGACCCTTGCCGACGTCGGTCGACGACAGCGCGCGCTGCATTTCCTGCCCAAGGTCCTGGGTACCGATGAAGGCCGCGATGATGACCATGAACAGCGAGAACATCACGGATTGGTTGGCACCGACCAACATGGTGGGCAAAGCCATGGGCAGACGCACATGCCACAAAACCTGCCGTTTGGTCGCTCCGCTCATATCTGCGGCCTCGATCAGTTCGGGCGGGACGTTGCGCAGGCCTTCGATGGTGTAGCGCACAATGGGCACGGCGGCGAACACCACCACGGCCGCTACAACGGCCACATCATTCACGCCAAAAAGCATGATGACCGGGATCAGGTAAATGAAACTTGGGAAGGTTTGCGCCGTGTCGCAGATCAACAAAATACGCGCCGCCCGTGAGGTACTGCGCGTGGCCCAAATGCCCAAAGGAAGGCCGATCAGGGCTGCGATGAAGACGGAGATGCTGACCATATAGACAGTGATCATGGCGCGGTCCCACCAGCCGGACAGGGCGATCAAGCCGAAGTAGGCCACGCAAACTGCGGCAGACCGCAGGCCACCGACGGCCCAACCGATGCCAGCCAAAAGCAGGAGAACCGCGGTGAAAGGAAGCCACAGATAGGCGTCCCGCATTGGGATCAGCACCCATGTTATCAAGAACCAGCGCAGCCATGCCGTCACAGGCGCAATCAGGCGGATCACGTGATCCATCAACGTGTCAATCGGACCTGCCACCGACATGGCCTGCTTGCGCTCGACCTCGTGAAAGTATGGGAAAATCTGCGCCAGAACGAAGGCCACGGCGCACAGCGCCAGCCAGATGACCAACAGGCGGTGGCGGACTATCCATTGCGGGCTTGGCGCATCATGCGCGGGTAGCCGCAGCGCCCAAGCCTTGGTCAAACGATCCAGCGTCACGGCCAGCAAAACAATCGTCACGCCAATTTCAACGGACAGGCCGATCTTCAGGGCCTGCAACAGCTGCAACAGCTTTTGCCCCAAACCCGGCATGCCGATGAAGCTGGCCAGCACTACCATGGCCAGGCATTGCATGATGACCTGATTGACGCCGATCAGGATCTCTGCCCGCGCTGTGGGGATACGCACCCGCGTCAGCTGTTGCCAACGCGTCGCCCCGCACATCTTGCCGGCCTCGATCACCTCCTCTGGGACTTTCTTCAGCCCCAACAGCGTCATGCGGATCATCGGCGGCACCGAAAAGATGATGGTCACGATCGCACCGGCCTTGGGGCCGACGCCGATGAACACCACTACGGGGATCATATAGGCGAAATGCGGCAGTGATTGCGCGATGTTCAGGATCGGGTTCAAGACGCGCTCGAGCCGCTGTGACCGCCATGCCAGAATGCCCATCATCAAGCCCAAGGACACCGAAAACGGCGCGGCCACCACGATGACCGACAGAGTTTCCATCGCCCATTGCCATTGGCCCATCAAGGCGATCCAGACAAATGTCCCTCCGCTCAGAACGCCAAGCCGCCAGCCTTTCAAGGCATATCCCGCCATGAAGGCCGTCACGGCGATGACGCCCCAGGGAATGGGACCAACATTGGGCCAGCGGCTTTTGCCGTACAGCAGGTTGGCGGTGACGTTCAAAAGCCATTCTACCAGATCGGAAAAGGCCCGTGTCAGGCTCATCAAGCCCAGATCATTTTGCAGGAAATAGAAGGCCGCATTGATCCAGTCGGCAAAGGGCTGCACCAGCCAGTCTGGCGGACGGATCAGCCCCTGAGGCAGGAGAAACTTGCCAAGGACCAGCGCAACCGCCAGTGCGAAAAGCAGTTTGGCGGTCGTCGCATGCCGCGCATGCACCCCCATCACCGCCCATCCCCCAGCAAAACATCCAACGCCTCTTGTCGCAGGACAGCGCCGATGACTTTGCCAGCGGCATCGACCACCGGGATATCGCTGCGCGTGTCCGATACCAGTTGGCGCGCCAAATCGCGGATGGTGCGGTGTGCCGCCATCGGCTCGCCACTGGCGGCATCAGATTGTGGTCGCACTAGGCTGCCGATATGCACGACGCGCGCACGATCGATCTCGGCTGTGAATTTGGCGACATAGTCGGTGGCCGGGTGCAAAACGATCTGGTCGGGCGTATCGCATTGCTCGATCCGCCCGTCTTTCATGATCGCAATGCGGTCAGCCAGCCGCAGGGCCTCGTCGAAATCGTGGGTGATGAAGATGATGGTTTTGCTCATCATGCCCTTCAGACGCAGGAACTCATCCTGCATCTCGCGGCGGATCAAGGGATCAAGCGCGGAAAAGGGTTCATCCAGAAACCAGATGTCAGGCTCGACCGCCAAGGATCGCGCAATGCCGACCCTCTGCTGCTGACCGCCCGACAATTCGCGGGGGAAATAGTCTTCGCGGCCCTTCAGACCCACCAGTTCCAGCATCTCACGCGCACGGGCGTAGCGGGTGGCACGGTCCTGCCCGCGCATTTCAAGCGGGAAAGCCACGTTTTCCAGGACAGACCTATTGGGCAACAGGCCAAAGCTTTGAAACACCATGCCCATCTTGCGGCGGCGCAAATCGATCAGCTCGGCTTCGGACAGCGTCGCAAGTTCGCGGCCTTCGACGGTGACCGTCCCGCCGGTAATCTCGATCAAGCGCGACAGGCAGCGCACCAGGGTCGATTTGCCCGAGCCGGACAGGCCCATAACCACCAGCATCTCGCCACGCCGCACCTCAAGATTGACATCGCGCACCGCATGGACATAGCCCGCCGATGAAAGTCCCGGATTGGCTTTCAGGTCCGCAAGATGCTGGACCGGATTTGGTCCGAAAATCTTCGAGACATTGCTGCAAGTGATAACGCTGTCAGTCACGCTTGGATTCCGATCTGGGGAAAGATCGGCCCACCCGGCACAGGACCGGGAGGGCCAGAGATAGAGTTCAGGCAGGCTTAGTTCAGCCAAGCCTTCCAGACATCGGGGTTGGCATCCATCCAAGCCTTGGCTGCATCTTCAGGCTCCATCCCGTCGATGTCGACCAGCTTTGCCATTTCGGCGATCTGGGCGTTCGTCAGGCTGACCTTGGCCAAGGTTGCATAGGCGGCAGGCCATTTGTCCTTCATGCCATCCCAGGCGGCGATCTTCAGATAACCGTTCGCTGGGTTGCCGCAATCATAGGTCTTGTCGGGGAACATGCCGACAGCCGGATCTTCGTTGCAGCCCGCTTCCCATGCCGGGAACTCGACAAATTCGCCCGGCCAGACCGCTTCGGCAAAGTTCGGGGTCCAGTTGAACACCACGATCGGGGTCTTGGTCTTTTCGGCGGCACCGATTTCGGCCCAGATCGCGGCGGCAGAGCCTGCGTTGACCACGGCGAAATTCATGTTCAAGGCATCGACCTTTTCCTGATCGTGCTTCAGCCAGTCCACCGGACCACCAAGGAAGCGGCCTTTTTCGCCGGTCTCGGGGGTTTTGAACAGAGCGGCGCATTCGTTCAACGCTTTCCAGTCCGGCAAGCCAGGGCAGGCCTCTTTCGTCCACATCGGATACCACCAGTCCTCGCGCGTCACGGCATTGTGCGCGCCGGCCGCATGGATGCCGCCCTTGGCGACAGCGGCGTCAAATGAGGCGCCAAAGGCCCCTTCCCAGACTTCGAGTTCAAGCGACACATCGCCCAGACGGACCGATTCATAGACTGCCTGACTGTCGGTCGTGACATATTCGACCGTGTTGCCCATCGAGGTGAAGACATCGCCGACGACGTGGCTCATCACGATCTGGCTGGACCAGTTGTGCAGAGGGATCATAATCGGATCGGTAGAATCCTCGGCCCAGCCGGCAGGCGCAAGCAACGCCAACGCGGCGGCGCTGGCGAGCATCGTTCTTGCAGTTTTCATGGTGCGTTCCCTGTTGTTGATCGGCGCTTGTGCGTCGTGTCTTGCGGAAAGTTCACGTCTTTCCTGCGAATCAACGCTAGGGGTCGAATGTGAATGCGTCAGACCCGCCCGATGAATGGACTCGCATTAATTGTAAAAAATTGTTAATGGGGAGAAACATCAGACGGGAACGCAATGGCGCCAAGACTCGCCCATATTGTCATAGTGGAAGACGAACCAGTCACGCGCAGTGCTTTGGCAGGCTATCTGGAAACCTTTGGCTATCGCGTTTCGGAATGCGACTCTGCCGAGAAGGCCGAGAAGATCCTGTCGCAAGGCACCGTTGACCTGTTGATTGCCGACATCAATCTTCAGGGCAAAGACGGGCTGGAAATTACACGTGAACAGCGAGCGCGATCCGAGATCGGGATCATCCTGCTGTCGGGGCGCACCGATGATGTCGACCGGATCGTCGGGCTGGAACTCGGGGCTGACGATTATGTCTGCAAGCCCTTCAACCGGCGCGAGTTGTTGGCGCGGGTCAAGAACCTGCTGCGCCGTACCGCCGCGATGCGCGCGCTGACGCGGAAAGTATTTCACTTCAACGGCCTGA
>Ga0209476_10001792_pt1 | contig 14401 bp, 10 predicted proteins | sample KloWWTrecipitate_FD_187179 | JGI IMG/M metagenome (GOLD analysis project Ga0209476, IMG submission 187179) | Active sludge microbial communities from Klosterneuburg, Austria, studying microevolution and ecology of nitrifiers - Klosterneuburg... | ecosystem: Engineered > WWTP > Aerobic digester... | reverse complement strand
CGATGCGCAGATCGACACCCAGCTGCAGCAACTCGACGGCGTGATGCTCGGGCGCGAGGCTTATCACAACCCCTGGATCCTCGCGTCCTGGGACCATCGTTTCTTCGACCTGCCGCCGACAGCGTCGACGCGGGAATCGATCGAGGCGCAGATGGTGGAATACATGGAACGCGAGGCGCGACTTCATGGCACGCCATGGAGTTCGATTGCCCGACACATGCTGGGCTTGCGCCACGGCCTGCCCGGCGCACGGCGCTGGCGCCAGGTCTGGAGCGACCATACGCTGCGCGATGTTGCGCCGCACCAGGTGATGGAAATGGCACATTCAGGGTCCCTTGCCAGGTCGACAACCAACGCGGATGAAATGCATGTCTGAGCCGATTCACCCGCAGCAGCGGCTTGCCTTCACGCTGATCTGGCTGGTGCCTTCCTTGTGGACCGTCAATTACATTGTTGCGCGCATGGCGCCCGGTGTGATCGGGCCGTATCTGCTGGCGCTGGGGCGCTGGGCGATTGCCGGCGCAGTGCTGGTCTCCTTGTGCGCACCGGAGTTGTGGCGCGAGCGCAGGCATATCGCGCAGCGTTGGTGGCAATACCTGATTCTGGGTGTGCTGGGCATGCTGATCTGTGGTGCCTGGGTCTACCAGGGCGCCCGCTCGACCGGGGCCATGAACATCGCACTTATTTATGCTGCTTCTCCGGTGATGATTGCAGTGGGCGCCGCGTTGTGGCTGGGCGAGGCCTTTGGCAAACGCCAGGCGTTCGGCGTCGCACTGGCATTGGCGGGTGTGTTCCATGTGATCGTGCGGGGCCACTGGATGGCGTTGGCCGACCTGCAATTTGTGCCCGGTGACGGCTGGGTCCTGGCGGCGACGATTGCCTGGGCCGCGTTCGCGTTGTTGCAGAAACACTGGCCCAGCCCCTTGAGCGCGACCGGGCGGCTGGCCACAATCTGCAGCTTTGGCGTCGTGACGCTGCTGCCGTTTGCGGCCTGGGAGCTGACTGAACCTGGCCTGCTGGTATGGGGTCCGAAGGCGATGTGGCTGGTGCTGGCCGCTGCGGTATTGCCGGGACTGGGCGCCTACTGGATTTATGGATGGGCGCAGCGCATCGTTGGTGCCAGCCGGGTCGCGGTGGCCTTGTACCTGGGTCCTTTGTATGCGTCGATCGGTGCCTGGTGGATGCTGGGCGAACCGCCCGGATTGCACCATCTGGTGGGCGCGGCGTTGATTCTGCCCGGCATTTTTCTGGTCACACAGGCCCGTCCCAAGGCGGCTGTGCCGGTCGTCAAGTCGCCGCTTCCAGTCCGTTCCTGAAATGCGCCAGCATGGCCTGGGTGGCAGCGGCCGGGTCATTTTTGCCCAGGGCCTGCATCAGTGCCTGATGCTCGCGCAGTGACTCCTCGATCCGGCCCTGCTTGAGCAGTGAATGCTGGCGGTTGAGCTTCATCACCTTGCGCAGATCAGCCGACAACTGGCGGCTCCAGCGATTGCGTGCAATCTCGAGCAAGCGCATGTGGAAGGCCTCGTTGATGGCAAAGAAATCGCGCCGTCCGGCGGCGCCCCGGGCCGCGGCGAGCGCCAACCGGGTATGCATCGCCTGCAACTCTGCCAGTTCCTCTGCGCTGGCATGTGTGGCAACCTGACCGGCCGCATCGGACTCGAGCAAGGCCAGCACATGGTAGACCTCGGCCAGATCCTGTTCCGACACCTCGGTCACGTAGGCGCCCCGGCGCACCTTCATCGTGACCAGACCTTCGGCCGCCAGCAGCTTGAGGGCTTCCCGCAGAGGCGTTCGGCTGATACCGTAGTCCTTGGCAAGTTTGAGTTCATCGATCCAGCTGCCCGGCTCGAGTTCCCGGTTGAAGATGCGCTGGCGCAGCTGCTCGGCCGCTTCCTGGTAAAGCGCTCGCGGGGCAAGAGAGGGAGCCGGCATGGTGATTTTGGTGAGTGGAGCGCGAAGCGCGACAGGATTGTCAGTTTGTGCGAAGCTTCTGTATTTATAATTATAAATAACGAACTTGTCCAGAGTACCCTGTCTGAACCCAGACGATAGACCGGAGCCGTGTCATGAGCAGCAAGAACTCTTCAACACCCGTGGAATCAACCAGCGGCGATAGTGTCAAATCCAGCGATGCGCTGGCCCGGTGGACGGCAGCGGCCCGCAAGTCCGCGCCCGGCGGCAATCTGCAAGCACTGAACTGGAACACGCCCGACGGCATCACCGTCAAGCCGCTGTATACCGCTGCAGACATCGCCGACCTGCCGATGATCGACAGCCTGCCGGGCTTCGCACCGTATCTGCGCGGCCCGCAGGCAACCATGTATGCGGTGCGGCCGTGGACTATCCGGCAGTACGCCGGCTTTTCCACCGCCGAGGAATCGAACGCTTTCTACCGCAAGGCGCTGGCCGCGGGAGGGCAAGGTGTTTCGGTGGCATTCGACCTGGCCACCCACCGGGGGTATGACTCGGACCATCCACGGGTAACTGGCGACGTCGGCAAGGCCGGCGTGGCGATCGACAGCGTCGAGGACATGAAGATCCTGTTCGACCAGATCGACCTTGCCAAGGTCAGTGTCTCGATGACAATGAACGGCGCGGTGCTGCCGGTGCTGGCTGGCTACGTGGTAGCGGCGCAAGAGCAGGGCGTGGACCAGGCGCAACTGAGCGGAACCATCCAGAACGACATCCTCAAGGAGTTCATGGTCCGCAATACCTATATCTACCCGCCGGTGCCGTCGATGCGCATCATCGGGGACATCATGGAATACACGGCAAGCCACATGCCGCGTTTCAACTCGATCAGCATATCGGGTTACCACATGCAGGAAGCCGGTGCCAACCAGGCACTGGAACTGGCCTTCACGCTGGCCGACGGCCAGGAATACGTGAAGACCGCCATCGCCAAGGGCATGGACGTCGACGATTTCGCGCCGCGGCTGAGTTTCTTCTGGGCCATCGGCATGAACTTCTATCTGGAAGTGGCCAAGATGCGCGCCGCGCGGCTGCTCTGGTGCCGCATCATGCAGGGATTCGACGCGAAGAACCCCAAGAGCCTGATGCTGCGCACCCATTGCCAGACCTCGGGCTGGTCGTTGACCGAACAGGATCCATACAACAACATCGTGCGCACCACCATCGAGGCCATGGCGGCGGTGTTCGGCGGTACCCAGAGCCTGCACACCAACAGCTTTGACGAAGCGATCGCACTGCCGACCGATTTTTCCAGCCGGATCGCGCGCAACACCCAGTTGATCATCCAGGAAGAAACCCATATTCCCAACGTGATCGACCCCTGGGCCGGCAGCTACATGATGGAAAAGCTGACCCAGGACATGGCCGATGCGGCCTGGAAGATCATCGAGGAAGTGCAGGCCATGGGCGGCATGGTCAAGGCGGTCGACAGCGGCTGGGCCAAGCTCAAGATCGAGGCGGCGGCGGCCGACAAGCAGGCGCGTATCGATTCCGGCCAGGACGTCATCGTCGGCGTCAACAAATACCGGCTCGACAGCCACGACGCGGTCGAGGCACGCGACATCGACAACGTCGCCGTGCGCGAGGGGCAGATCCGGCGACTGAAAACGATTCGCGCCGGGCGCGATGCCAAGGCGGTCGATGCGGCGCTGGCCGCGCTGTCGGCAGCGGGCAGCGAAGGCAGCGGCAATCTGCTGGACCTGTCGATCAAGGCGATGCGCGTACGGGCGACCGTGGGCGAGGTCAGCGACGCACTGGAGAAGGCATTCGGGCGCCATCGCGCCGACACCCACAAGGTCAGCGGCGTATACGCCGCCTCGTACGACACCGGCTCAGAATCGGGAGACGCCATGAAGCAATGGGACGCCATCAAGGCCGATATCGCGTTGTTCGCCGAGCAGCAGGGCCGGCGCCCGCGGGTGATGGTCGCCAAACTTGGCCAGGATGGTCACGACCGCGGCGCCAAGGTGGTGGCCACGGCCTTTGCCGACCTGGGTTACGACGTGGACATCGGGCCGCTGTTCCAGACCCCGGAGGAATGTGCGCGCCAGGCGATCGAGAACGACGTGCATGCGGTCGGCGTGTCGACACTGGCCGCAGGCCACAAGACGCTGGTTCCGGCCATCATTGCCGAGTTGCGCAAGCAGGGCGGTGGCGAGATCGTCGTCTTTGTCGGCGGCGTCGTTCCCCGGCAGGACTACGATTTTCTGATGCAATCCGGTGTCAAGGGCATTTATGGCCCGGGTACGCCGATCCCGGACTCGGCTGCCGACGTGCTCAAGCAGATCCGCGCGTCACTGACTGCCTGAATTGCACTTCCTGAGCGATCGTCCATCTTGACTTCGGCCCAGCCTTCTCCGGTTTCGCGACCTCTGCCCGATGGTGTGCCACAGTTGGTGGACGCCGTGACGGGTGCAGTCGACATGCCCCGGCGCCGCGCCATCGCCAAGGCGATCACGCTGCTGGAATCGACCCGGCCCGACCATCGCGCGCAGGCCGACGCGCTGCTCGCGGCCTTGTTGCCGCACGCCGGGCATGCCTTCCGGCTGGGCCTGAGTGGCGTACCGGGCGTGGGCAAGTCCACCTTGATCGAAGCGCTTGGCCTGCATCTGATCGCGCGCGGCCACCACGTGGCGGTATTGACCATCGACCCGTCCTCGGCGGTCTCGGGTGGTTCGATACTGGGTGACAAGACCCGCATGGAACACCTGTCGGTCCACCCCGACGCCTACATCCGTCCAAGTCCGTCCAGTGGCAACCTGGGCGGCGTTGCCGAGAAGACCCGCGAGTCCATCCTGGTACTGGAGGCCGCCGGTTACGACGTGGTCATCGTCGAGACGGTGGGCGTCGGGCAAAGCGAAGTGGCGGTGGCAGGCATGACCGACATGTTCGTGTTGATGCAGCTGCCCAACGCCGGCGACGAGTTGCAGGCGATCAAGAAAGGCGTGATGGAACTGGCCGACCTGGTACTGATCAACAAGGCCGACCTCGACCCAGACGCGGCCACCCGTGCGCAGGCGCAGATCACTTCGTCGCTGCGGCTGATCGGCCAACACGGCAACCCCGCCCATGCGCAGCACGATATCGAACAATGGACGCCGCGGGTATTGCAGCTCAGCGCCTTGTCGGGCCAGGGGGTGCAGGCCCTTTGGGACGCAGCGCTGGAGTTCCGCACCAAGCAGTCGCGGCTGGCTCGCTGGGATGCGCGGCGGCGGCGCCAGGCCTTGTCGTGGATGTGGGAGCGCATCGAATCGGGACTGCGCCAGGCGTTTCGCGACGATATGGCGGTCAAGGAGCAGCTCGCACGGATGTCGGACGAGGTGGCCCAGGGGCGAATGGTGGCCTCGACGGCCGCGCGGGAACTGCTGGCGCTGTTCGGTCGGCATCTGCCAGGGGCGGCCAGCGCGCAACCAGGCACATTGCCGCCAGCATCGGGCGCGGGGGCAACGCCATGATCTCGCAGACCACTGTGGCACGGATCGAGGCATCGACGATCTGGCGCATGAAACGCGTCGAGTGCATGGATCTGCCCGAGGGGCGCTTGCTGGTCAAGGGGCAACGCGCCTTGCGCAGTCCCTGGCCGCACCGGGTGCTCAACATGTTTGCCTGGATGGCAGGCGTGCCGTATCTCAAAGCAGTGCCGGTCCACGGCGGGTCCCGCTCGCAGGCGATCGAAATCAAGCGACTGCAGGCCTTGCGCCAGGCCGGACTGGCGGTGCCTGAAGTCCACCACGTGGCGAGCGACTATTTCGTGATGTCCTACCTGGGTTCCAACGACCTTGCCCGGGCCTTGCGCGAACAGGGGTCTGGCGCTTATGGCTTGTGGATGGCGGCAATGGAGCACCTGCTGTTGGTGCATGCAAAAGGCCAGTACCTGAGCCAGTGTTTCGCCCGCAACATCATCGTGGCCGATGCGTTCAGGGGGATGATCGACTTTGAAGACGATCCCCTGGAGGTGATGACCCTCGAACAGGCGCAGGCGCGCGACTGGCTGGTGTTCCTGCAGTCGTCACTGTGGAACCTGGCGCTGGAGCCAGAGCGTCTGGATGCGGCGCTGCAGCAGGTTCTGTCGCGAGAATTGCCGCAGGTGCGCACGGTGCTGGCCCATGCCGCCCGGCGCCTCTCGTGGTTGCGCCATCTGCCGACCAATCGCAGGATCTGGGGCAAGGATTTCGTCAGCCTGCAGGCCGTGGGCGAGGCGATGTACCGCCACCACCAGACCCAACAACAATCCCCTTGATGGAGAACAAAGATGCATGAGATCCTGGACCAACTGGAGGCCAAGCGCGAGCAGGCCCGCATGGGCGGTGGCGCCAAGCGGATCGAGGCGCAACACGCCAAAGGCAAACTGACAGCGCGCGAGCGGCTGGAACTGCTGCTCGACGAAGGCACGTTCGAGGAATGGGACATGTTTGTCGAACACCGCTGTGTCGACTTCGGCATGCAGGACCAGAAGGTGCCCGGTGACGGCGTCGTGACGGGCTACGGCATGATCAACGGCCGCCTGGTGTTCGTGTTCAGCCAGGATTTCACGGTATTTGGTGGGGCCTTGTCCGAAGCCCATGCCGAGAAGATCTGCAAGGTGATGGACCAGGCGATGAAGGTCGGAGCGCCGGTGATCGGCCTGAACGACTCCGGCGGCGCCCGCATCCAGGAAGGCGTGGCATCGCTGGGCGGTTACGCCGACGTGTTCCAGCGCAACGTGATGGCCAGCGGCGTGGTGCCGCAGATCAGCATGATCATGGGACCCTGCGCCGGCGGGGCGGTGTATTCGCCGGCCATGACCGACTTCATCTTCATGGTCAAGGACAGCTCCTACATGTTTGTCACCGGGCCCGAGGTGGTCAAGACCGTGACGCATGAGGACGTGACTGCCGAAGAACTCGGCGGCGCGATCAGCCACACCACGCGCAGCGGGGTGGCCGACCTCGCGTTCGAGAACGATGTGCAGGCACTGCTGATGCTGCGCCGCCTGTACAACTACCTGCCGCTGAACAACCGCGAGAAGGCGCCGGTGCGCGACAGCGGCGACCCGACCGACCGGCTGGACCTGAGCCTGGATACGCTGGTGCCAGACAACCCGAACAAGCCTTACGACATGAAGGAGTTGATCGTCAAGTCGGTCGACGATGGCGACTTCTTCGAACTGCAGAGCGACTACGCGCGCAACATCCTGATCGGTTTCGCCCGCATGGGTGGCCAGACAGTGGGTATCGTCGCCAACCAGCCGCTGGTGCTGGCCGGTTGCCTGGACATCAAGTCGTCGATCAAGGCGGCACGTTTCGTGCGTTTCTGCGATGCGTTCAACATCCCGGTCGTGACCTTTGTCGACGTGCCCGGCTTCATGCCCGGTACCAGCCAGGAATTCGGCGGCATCATCAAGCATGGCGCCAAGCTGCTGTACGCGTATGCCGAATGCACGGTGCCCAAGATCACCGTGATCACCCGCAAGGCGTATGGCGGCGCCTACGATGTGATGAGTTCCAAGCACCTGCGCGGCGACGTCAACTTCGCCTGGCCAAACGCCGAGATCGCCGTGATGGGCGCCAAGGGTGCGGTCGAGATCATCTTCCGCCAGGACAAGGGCGACGCCGAAAAACTGGCGGCCAGGGAAGCCGAATACAAGACCCGTTTTGCCAACCCCTTCGTGGCCGGCGCGCGCGGCTTCATCGACGACGTGATCCTGCCGCACGAGACCCGCAAGCGCATCTGCCGCAGCCTGGTGATGCTCAAGGACAAGAAGGTCGAGAACCCGTGGCGCAAGCACGGCAACATTCCATTGTGAGGAGACGCCATGTTTGACAAGATTCTGATCGCCAATCGTGGCGACCAACCGCGCAGTGGTGCAGCGGCGCAGCCAAAACGCATGGTGCGCGCAGCGCACGCAGGCGATTTCGCCCGTGTGCAAGGAGAGAACAATGTTTGACAAGATTCTGATCGCCAATCGTGGCGAAATCGCCTGCCGGGTGATCAAGACCGCGCGCAAGATGGGCATCAAGACGGTTGCCGTCTATTCCGACGCCGACCGCGACGCGCGGCATGTGGCACTGGCCGACGAGGCGGTGCACATTGGCGCTGCGCCCAGTCGCGAGAGTTACCTGCTGGCCGACCGCATCATTGCCGCATGCAAGCAGACCGGTGCGCAGGCAGTGCACCCTGGCTACGGTTTTCTGAGCGAGAACGCCGAATTCTCCAGGCGGGTCGAGGAGGAGGGCATCGTCTTCATCGGCCCCAAGCACTATTCGATCTCGGCCATGGGCGACAAGATCGAATCCAAGCGCCTGGCTGGCAAGGCGGGCGTCAATTGCATTCCGGGCGTCAACGACGCGATTGACGATGCCGGCAAGGCGGTGGAGATTGCCCGCGGCATCGGTTACCCGGTGATGATCAAGGCCAGCGCCGGTGGTGGTGGCAAGGGCCTGCGGGTCGCCCATGATGACAAGGAGGCATTCGAGGGTTTCACCAGTTGCCGCAACGAGGCGCTGAGCAGCTTTGGCGACGACCGGGTGTTCATCGAGAAATTCGTCGAGGAACCCCGCCATATCGAGATCCAGCTGATCGGCGACGCCGCTGGCAACGTGATCTACCTGAACGAGCGTGAATGCTCGATCCAGCGTCGGCACCAGAAGGTGATCGAGGAAGCACCGAGCCCGTTCATCAGCGATGCGACGCGCAAGGCGATGGGCGAACAGGCAGTGGCGCTGGCCAAGGCGGTCAAGTACCAGAGCGCGGGCACGGTGGAGTTCGTGGTGGGCAAGGACCAGAGTTTCTACTTCCTCGAAATGAACACCCGTTTGCAGGTGGAGCATCCGGTGACCGAGTGCATCACCGGGCTGGACCTGGTCGAACTGATGATCCGCGTGGCCGCTGGCGAAAAGCTGCCGTTGACGCAGGCCGACGTGAAACGCGACGGCTGGGCGATCGAATGCCGCATCAATGCCGAAGATCCGTTCCGCAATTTTCTGCCCAGCACCGGCCGTCTGGTGCGTTTCGCGCCACCGGCCGAGACCATGTTTGCCGCCGATACGGGCCACTGGCACGGTGTGCGGGTCGATACCGGTGTGCAGGAGGGCGGCGAGATCCCGATGTTTTACGACTCGATGATCGCCAAGCTGATCGTCCACGGCAAGGACCGGCAGCAGGCCATTGGCAAGATGCGCGAAGCCCTCAACGCGTTCGTGATCCGTGGCGTGGGCAGCAACATCCCGTTCCAGGCCGCCTTGCTGGCCCATCCCGATTTTGTGGCGGGCAATTTCAACACCGGATTCATTGCGACCCACTATGCCGACGGTTTCCGTTCCGAGGACGTGCCGCACAAAGATCCGGATTTTCTGGTGGCACTGGCTGCATTCGTGCGGCGCAAGTCGCGCGAACGCGCGGCGGCGTTGTCGGGCCAACTGCCGGGTTACGGCGTCAAGCTGGGTCACGACTACGGCGTCATCACGCTGGACGCCGGTGGCGGCAACCGGTTCACCCAGGTGCATGTGGACGAAGTGGTCGGACAGTTGGGTAGCGCGGTGGTCACTCTGGGCGACAAGCGTTACGCGATCACCAGCCACTCGCGGCTGAACGATATCTGTATCTGCGGCCAATGCAATGGCGAGCCCTTCACGGCACAGATCGAGCGTGGCACACCACGCAATCCGCTGGCACTGGTGGTGCAACACAACGGCACCCGCATCGAGACCATGGTGGTCTCGCCGCGGATGGCGCAGTTGTACCGGCAGATGCCATTCAAGGCAGCACCGGACATGAGCAAATACGTGCTCTCGCCGATGCCGGGCCTGCTGGTCGAGGTGGCGGTGCAGGTTGGCCAGAAGGTCCAGGCCGGTGAACGGGTGGCGGTGATCGAGGCGATGAAGATGGAGAACGTCTTGTTCGCGACAGCTGATGGCGTGGTCGGCAAGGTGCTGGCGGCCAAGGGCGAGAACCTGACCGTGGACCAACCGATTGTCGAGTTCAGCTGAACGCGCTGCGATGCATCGTTGCGTCGTCCACAGCATTTCATTTACCCATGGCTTGACATCGCCTCGGCGGGTTTGAGCGCCCAAGGATCAACACATGCAACGCCCTTTCAAGGTTCTCGGTATCCAGCAGATCGCCATTGGCGGGCCCGACAAGCTGCGGCTGCGCCGTCTGTGGGTCGACATGCTCGGGCTGGAGCCGACCGGCAATTTCGTCAGCGAACGCGAGAACGTCGATGAAGACATCTGCGCCATCGGCGCGGGCGTGCTCAAGGTCGAGGTCGACCTGATGCAGCCGATCGATCCGGACAAGAAGCCGGCGGTCCACACTACGCCACTGAACCATGTCGGCTTGTGGATCGACGATCTGCCCAAGGCGGTGAACTGGCTGCAGGGACAGGGCGTGCGGTTCGCCCCCGGTGGCATGCGCAAGGGTGCCGCGGGATTCGACATCTGCTTTCTGCACCCCAAAGCCAGCGAAGAGTTTCCGATCGCCGGGGAAGGCGTGCTGATCGAACTGGTCCAGGCGCCGGCCGAAGTCGTCAGGGCTTTTGCAGCTTTGGCGCAACAGCCTGGCATCTGAAGCGCCAGATTGCGACAAATTCCATGTTGTTGCGCTGCATTTGCATGTAAGGTTACCAAGCAGTTACATCAGGGGCAGTCAGAAAAAATTGCCCGATGTGAGACTGGATCGGCTGGATTTGTGACTGCCGTCCACCGTATCCCCGCCGCCGGATCCAGTGCGGCAAGGAGACGTTTGTTTGTTGCCTACCGATACCGGTAATCCGGCCTATTTCCACAAGGTCGTCGATTGCCAGCTGGCCTGTCCAGCCCATACTCCCGTTCCCGAATACATCCGATTGATTGCCCAGGGGCGTTATTCCGACGCCTACATGGTCAATTGGGCCTCCAACGTGTTTCCCGGCATTCTGGGGCGCACCTGCGACCGGCCGTGCGAGCCCGCCTGCCGGCGCAGCCGGGTCGAGGGCAACAGCGGCGCGCCGCCCGAACCGGTGGCGATCTGCCGTCTCAAACGGGTGGCAGCAGACATGAAGGGCGACATCAGTGCGCGCATGCCGCAGGTGGCCGAACCCAACGGTTTGCGTGTGGCCTGTGTCGGCGCCGGTCCGGCTTCGCTGACGGTGGCGCGCGATCTGGTTCCGCTGGGTTACGCCGTGACGGTGTTCGATGCCGAGCCCAAGGCCGGTGGATTCATCCGCAGCCAGATTCCGCGTTTTCGCCTGCCTGAAACGGTGATCGACGAGGAAACCGATCAGATCCTGCAACTGGGTGTCGATTTCCAATCCAACCATCCAATCACGTCGATGAAGAAACTGCTCGATCAGGGCTTCGATGCGGTGTTCGTGGGCTGTGGTGCGCCGCGCGGGCGCGACCTCGACCTGCCCGGGCGCAGTGCGATCAAGGGCAACATCCATATCGGCATCGACTGGCTGGCGTCGGTGTCGTTCGGCCATATCACCAGCGTCGGTCGGCGCGTGATCGTGCTGGGCGGTGGCAACACGGCCATGGACTGCTGCCGCTCGTCCCGGCGCCTGGGCGGGGACGAGGTCAAGGTCATCGTGCGCAGTGGCTTCGACGAAATGAAGGCCTCCCCGTGGGAAAAGGAAGACGCGCAGCACGAGGGCATACCCATCATCAACTTCCACGTGCCCAAGTCCTTCGCGCACGATGAACACGGCAAGCTGACCGGCATGACCTTCGAGCGGGTCAAGGCCATCTACGATGCCAGGGGCAAACGCAGCCTGATTCCGACCGGAGAACCGGATGTGCTGATCGAATGCGACGACGTGCTGATCGCGGTGGGGCAGGAAAACGCCTTTCCATGGATCGAGGCCGATTGCGGCATAACATTCGACACGCACGGCATGCCCAACGTGGATGCGCAGAGTTTCCAGTCCAGCCTGCCACAGGTGTTTTTCGGTGGTGATGCCGCATTTGGCCCCAAGAACATCATCACGGCCGTCGCACATGGCCATGAAGCGGCCGTATCGATCGACCGCCTGTTGCATGGCGAGTCGGTCACACAACGACCACCGGCCCACGTCAATCTGGTGTCGCAGAAGATGGGCATCCACGAGTGGAGTTTCGACAACGACATATCGCCGGCGCACCGCTTCAAGGTGCCATGGGCCAAGGCCGAGCAGGCGCTGGCCAGCATCCGGGTCGAGGTCGAGCTCGGCTTCGACGCCGCAACCGCGTTCAAGGAGGCCGAGCGCTGCCTCAATTGCGACGTGCAGACGGTGTTCACCCGCGAAACGTGTATCGAATGCGATGCCTGCGCCGACATCTGTCCGATGGATTGCATCACTTTCACGGCCAACGGCGAGGAGGACGATCTGCGCGGCCGGCTGCGCGCCCCGGCGCTGAATCTGGCGCAGGACCTGTATGTGTCGGGTGCGCTCAAGACGGGCAGGGTGATGGTCAAGGACGAGGACGTCTGCCTGCATTGCGGCCTTTGTGCCGAACGTTGTCCGACCGGAGCCTGGGACATGCAGAAATTTCGCCTGGACACCACGCAGGCTGGCGCTGCCAGTCGGGATCCGCAATCGCTGGACACCGCCGGTGCAAGCATGGAGGTCGCATGAATCCGATCACAGGCATCAACGACTTCGTCATCAAGTTCGCCAACGTGAACGGATCAGGCTCGGCTTCGGCCAACGAACTGTTCGCCAAGGCCATCCTGCGCATGGGCGTGCCGGTCAGTCCGCGTAACATCTTTCCAAGCAATATCCAGGGTCTGCCAACCTGGTACGAGGCCCGGGTCTGCGAGCAGGGTTACCAGGGCCGGCGTGGCGGCATCGACATGATGGTGGCGATGAACCCGCAGACCTGGGATGCCGACGTGGCCGAGATCGCGCCAGGCGGCTACCTTTTCTATGACAGCACCCGCCCGATGCCGGAGTCGAAATTCCGACCCGACATCCAGGTGCTCGGCATGCCGCTGACCGAAATCTGCAATGCGGTCTATTCCGATCCGCGCCAGCGCCAGTTGTTCAAGAACATCGTCTATGTCGGTGCCTTGTCGGTGTTGCTGGAAATCGAACCCGGGGTGATCGAGCAACTGTTCGCCGAGCAATACAAGGGCAAGGAAAAGTTGCTGGCGCCCAACATCCAGGCGCTGCACCTGGGGCGTGACTTTGCCCGGGAGCATCTGCCCGCACCGCTGGGTATCCGGGTGCGCCGCTGCGACAAGGTCGGACAGCAGATATTCGTTGACGGGAACAGCGCAGTCGCGCTGGGCTGCGTGTATGGCGGCGCAACGGTTGCGGCCTGGTACCCGATCACGCCGTCGTCGTCAGTGGCCGAGGCATTTTTGCGCTACTGCGCGAAGTTCCGTGTCGACAAGCAGACCGGGTTGAACAACTATGCCGTGGTCCAGGCCGAAGACGAGATTGCCTCGATCGGCATGGTGGTGGGGGCAGGGTGGAATGGGGCGCGTGCATTCACCGCCACCTCGGGCCCCGGCGTGTCGTTGATGACCGAGTTCATCGGCCTTGCGTATTTCGCAGAGATCCCGGTGACCATCATCAATGTTCAACGCGGCGGGCCCTCCACCGGCATGCCGACCCGTACCCAGCAGGCAGACCTGATCGCATGCGCATATGCGTCGCATGGCGACACCAAGCACGTGATGCTGTTTCCGCAGGATCCGAATGAATGCTTCTTGCACGGCGCGGCGGCGCTGGACCTGGCCGACCGCCTGCAGACGCCGGTATTCGTCATGACCGACCTGGACATCGGCATGAACCAGCGCCTGTGTGATCCGTTGGTATGGGACCCGGCGCGCGAATACGACCGTGGCAAGGTCATGAGCGCCGCAGATCTCGAAGCCGGCAAGGACTTCGGCCGGTACAAGGACGTCGACGGTGACGGTATCGGGTGGCGCACGCTGCCCGGAACTCATCCGACCAAGGGTAGCTATTTCACGCGCGGTACGACCCGCGATCCGTACGCACGGTACTCCGAACGCGGCCCGGACTACATCTACAACGTCGAGCGGCTGCTTGCCAAGTTCAAGACAGCGGCAAGCCTCGTTCCGCAACCCGTATTGCGCAAGGCCAGGCGCCGGACGCGGCTGGGTGTGATCTTCTTCGGTTCGACCAGCCCGGCCATGCATGAGGCACTGGATGTACTGACCGGGCAGGGCATCGACCTGGATGCGTTGCGCCTGTGTGCATTTCCGTTCCCCGATTCGGTGGCCGAATTCATTGCCGGGCACAAGCTGGTGTATGTGGTCGAGCAGAACCGGGACGCCCAGATGCGCCAATTGATCGTCAACGAATTGCAGATCGACCCGGCGCGGCTGGTGCCGGTGCTGCATTACGACGGCACGCCGATCACGGCACGATTCATCACCCGCAGGGTGACCGAGCACGTGAAGCAGACTGAAGAACAGGCGGCAAAACGTACGGCGCGCAAGAGCCGCAAGACCCTGGCGGAGG
>Ga0209476_10001789_pt1 | contig 14412 bp, 10 predicted proteins | sample KloWWTrecipitate_FD_187179 | JGI IMG/M metagenome (GOLD analysis project Ga0209476, IMG submission 187179) | Active sludge microbial communities from Klosterneuburg, Austria, studying microevolution and ecology of nitrifiers - Klosterneuburg... | ecosystem: Engineered > WWTP > Aerobic digester... | reverse complement strand
GACAGATGCGCCTTGCCGATGCGCTGCCGGGGGCGAACGAGGGCCGCGACATCCGCGTCACCGGCGTCATCGCCGGCCTGCCGCAGGCCTACGAGAACGGCGTGCGCTTCGATTTCGAGGTCGAGCAAGCCGAGGCGGAAGTTCCATCGAAAATCTCGCTGGCCTGGTATCGCGGCTGGAGAGCCGAGGAGGGCGATGAGTGGCATGCCGCGCCGGAATTGCATGCCGGCGAGCGCTGGCAGCTCAGCGTGCGGCTGAAGCGTCCGCACGGGAACCTCAATCCCCACGGCTTCGACTACGAGGCCTGGCTGTTCGAGCGCGGCGTGCGCGCCACCGGCTACGTGCGCGCGGCCGACAATAACCGGCGCATCGAGGCCTTCGTGCCGCGCTTCGGCCTGGCCGTCGAGCGCCTGCGCGAACGGGTGCGCGAGCGCTTCCTGCATTCCCTGCCGGAACACGACTACGCCGGCGTGCTGGTGGCGCTGGTCGTGGGCGACCAACGCGCCATCGACGGCGGCCTCTGGCAGGTGTTCGCGCGCACCGGGATATCGCATCTGATGTCCATCTCCGGATTGCACGTGACGATGGTGGCGGCGCTCGGCGCGTGGCTGGTTTCGTTTGCCTGGCGCCGCCGTCCCGCGCTCATGCTGCGCCTGCCGGCGCAGAAAGCCGCGGCAGCGGCGGGCTGGGCGACGGCCTTCGCCTACTGCCTGCTCGCCGGCTTCGGCGTGCCGGCGCAGCGCACGCTGATCATGCTGTCGGTGGTGGCGCTGGCCCTGTGGCTGGGGCGGGCGGCTGCCGGCAGCCGCGTGCTGGCGCTGGCGTTGCTGATCGTGCTGCTGCGTGATCCCTGGGCAGTGCTCTCGGCCGGCTTCTGGTTGTCCTTCGGCGCGGTGGCGCTGCTCTTCTTCATTGCCGCAGGCCGCATCGCGCCGCGCCACTGGCTGGCCGAGTGGGGCCGGGCGCAATGGGCGGTGACGATCGGCCTGGTTCCCGCGCTGCTGGCGCTGTTCCAGCAGTTCTCCCTCGTCTCGCCGCTGGCCAACGCCGTCGCGATTCCGCTGGTCAGCCTCGTCATTACGCCGCTGGCGCTGATCGGTTCGCTGCTGCCCTTCGATCTGCCGCTTGCGCTGGCGCATCAACTCCTCGTCTGGCTGATGGCCTTCATCGAATGGCTGGCCGACCTGCCGCTGGCGGTGTGGCAGCAGCACGCGCCGCCGGCTTGGGCGGTGGGACTGGCGGCGCTGGGCTGCGTCTGGCTGCTGCTGCCGCGCGGCTTTCCCTCGCGCGGCGCCGGTGCGGTGCTCATGCTGCCGCTGGTGCTGGTGGCGCCGGCGCGGCCGGCCCCGGGCGAACTGCTGCTGACGGTGCTCGACGTCGGCCAGGGGCTGGCCGTGCACATGCAGACGGCCGGCCACGACCTCGTCTACGACACCGGGCCGCAGTTCTCGCCGGACGCCAACAGCGGCAACCGCATCCTGCTGCCCTACCTGCGCGCGGCCGGCGTGCGGCGGCTCGACGGCCTCATCCTCACCCACGAGGACAAGGACCACGCGGGCGGCGCGCTGTCCCTGCTCGACGGCCTGCCGGTCGCCTGGACGGCGAGCTCCTTACCCGAGGACCATCCCTTCGGCGAGGCGCCGGGCCACCGGCTCTGCATCGACGGCCAGGCCTGGGAGTGGGACGGCGTGCGCTTCGAGATGCTGCATCCGGACGCCGCCGGCTATGAAAAGGCGAAGCGGAAAAGCAACGACATGAGTTGCGTGCTGAAAGTGACGGCGGGGGAGTCGAGCGTGCTGCTGACCGGCGACATCGAAACCTTTTCCGAGCAGGCTCTGTCGAAGCGGCATGGCGAGCACCTGCGCGCGGAGGTGCTGCTGGCACCGCACCACGGCAGCCGCACTTCCTCGTCGCCGGAATTCATTGCGGCAGTGGGGGCGCGGACGGTGATCTTCCCGGTCGGCTACCGCAACCGCTTCCGCCATCCGAACGCCGAGGTGCTGCGGCGCTACGAGGCGACAGAGGCGCAACTGCTGCGCACCGACCGCGACGGCGCCGTGACCGTGAGCCTTGGCGCCGTACCGCGGAGACTGACTTTCGAGCGCGAGGCGCGCCGCCGCTACTGGCACGGACAATGAGTTCGGGTAAGAATACGCACATGCTCAGAAAAGCCATCTTCCTTGCCGCGCTGGCGGCGTCCCTTTCCGCAGCCGCGGAAACCTTGCCGCCGGTGGAGGTTTTCGTGCCGAAGGTCTGCCTGTCCTGCATCGACTGGGCCGAGCACCTGCGCCAGAACGGCTTCAAGGTGAAGGTGACGGAAGTCGACGACATCGATGCCGTCAAGCGCCGCTTCAAGGTGCCGGCCGACGTCGCGTCGCGCATGACCGCGCGCGTGGCGGGGTATTTCGTCGAGGGCCACGTGCCGGCCGAGGACGTCAAGCAGCTGCTGAAGGAGAAGCCGAAGGCGCGCGGCCTCGCCGTGCCGGGCCTGCCGATGGGTGCGCCCGGACGCGAGCCGACCGGGGCTGACGGCAGTTGCGAGAGCGGCTGCATCATCCTCGACCAGGGCAGCGGAGAACGCATCGCCCGCCGTGAGTTCTTCAATACCCTGCTGGTGGCGCCGGACGGCAGGACCAGCGTCTGGGCGCGGCACTGATTCATGCGCCCCTCCCGCGAGCGGGAGAGGGGCTTATTGGTAGCTGAACATCTCCCCGAACATTCCCTTCGCCCAGTCTTCATCCTCCCCGCGCGGGTTGGGATCGAAGTGCTGCTTTGTCGTCTGCGCGATCAATCCGTCGCCGCGCAGGCGGTACTGCGTGTCGATGCGCAAGGACTCCAGCGGGTCCATGCAGGTGCTGACGAAGCAGCGGCTTTCCGGCAGCAGCGTGCCGGTTGTCTTGCCGCTGGCGCGGGCGGCGATCTCCTGCGCGGCGATGCGCCCCAAATGGCTCGCCAGGTGGCCGCTCTTCGGGTAGTGGCCGAACAGCGGCGAGGCACTGTCGATCAGGTCGCCCACCAGGAACACCCGTTCGTCGCCGACGGCATGCAGATGCAGCGGCTCCTGCGCCGCCCAGCCGCTCGGTTTTCCCTCCGCGCTGCGGCCGATCAGCCCGGCCTGCCAGGCCAGCTCGCCGGCCTGCTGCGGCGGCATGAGCAGGGCGTCGTCGAAGCGGATGTCGTCGAACTCGGTGACGACGGTCTTCGCGAAGGGATCGAGCGACTTCACGCGGGCGTGCGGCACGACCGCGATCTGGTCCCCGTACCGATCCTCGAAAACGTCGGCGAAGCGCTGCGGCGGCGGGTTGGGGTCGAGCAAAGTCAGCCTCGCCGGGACGGCGCGCGTCTTGAAGAGATGGCCGATGACCAGCGCCCGTTCATAGACGGCAAGCTGGCAGCGGTAGGGCGGCGGCGGAATCGTCATGACGAAATCGCCGCCCTTGAAGTTGTCCAGCTTCGCCTTGAGGGCGTGGAACTCGCCGCCCGGCGTCCAGGCGCAGAAGTAGTTCTGCCGCGTATGCGCGACGGCGCGGGCATCGTTGCCGAACCAGGCGGCGTAGTCGTGGCGGATGCCTGAGGCTAGCACCAGCCAGTCGTAGCCCACCGTGCCTTGCGCAGTGTGCACGCGGCGCCGCTCGCGGTCGACGGCGGAAACCTCGGCCTGGAGGAAGGCGTAGCCGTGGGCCCGCGCCGCGGCGCGATAATCGTGCGTCAGCAGCTTCCCGTCCACCAGCCCGGCCAGCCATTTGTTCGACAGCGGCATCGAGAAGAAGGTCGGGTTGCGCTCCAGCAGGACGACCTCGAGTTCCGGCGCCAGCGCGCGCAGCTGGCGCGCCGCCGACAGCCCGCCCCAGCCGCCGCCGACGACGACCACACGGCGGCCTTTCGATGCGGGCAGCAGGGCGGGCGCCTGTTGCGCGAACAGCGGCGCGGCGCAGGCGGCGAGCGAGGCGGCAAGAAATCCACGGCGACTGATACTCATGCCGCAGAGTTTAGCCGAGAAACTCCCCTCTCCTGCAGGCGGGGCGTAGGCGGGGTTTCGCGATGCATGCATCGCGCCGCCGGAGCCGGCCGGCTGTGCAAAGCCGGCCGTGGGGCGCGGAGCGGGGGCCGGGGGAGAGGGTAAGCGGGTCTGCTAAACTCGTCGTCAAAGGAGATGTCCATGACCGAAATGCGCCAACACACCGTCCAGTGCCTCAGCCCCGGCGGCCTGCACCGCATGGCCTACGTCGAGTGGGGCGATCCGCACAACCCGCGCGTGCTGGTCTGCGTGCATGGTCTCACGCGCAACGCCCGCGACTTCGATTATCTGGCGCAGACGCTGTCGGGCCATTACCGCGTGGTGTGCCCCGACGTGGTCGGCCGCGGCCGCAGCAACTGGCTGCGCATCAAGGACAATTACCAGGTGCAGCAGTACGCCGCAGACATGGTGACGCTGATCGCCCGCCTCAACGTCGATGAAGTGCATTGGGTCGGCACCTCGATGGGCGGCATGATCGGCATGGCGCTCGCCGCCCAGGCCGAGACGCCGATCACCCGCCTGGTGCTCAACGACGTCGGACCGGTGATCAAGGCGGCGGCGGTGAAGCGCATCGGCGAATACCTCGGCCAGATGCCGCAGTTCGCCAGCCTCAAAGAGGCCGAGCAGTACGTCCGCCTGATCAGCGCAACTTTCGGCAAGCTGACCGATGCGCAATGGAAGCACTTCACCGAGCACGTCACGCGGCAGAAGGCCGACGGCGGCTACGAGTTCGTCTACGACCCGGGCATCGCCGAGCCCTTCCGCAAGGTGATGGGCGACGAGGACGTGGTGCTCTGGCCGCTCTACGACGCCATCCGCTGCCCGACCCTGGTGGTGCGCGGCGTGGAATCCGACCTGCTCAGCCACGAGACCTGCCTGGAGATGGGTTCGCGCGGCCCGAAGGCGACTATTGCCGAGATCCCCGGCGTCGGCCACGCGCCGATGTTCCTCGACGAGGCACAGGTGGCGGTGGTGCGCGAATTCCTGCTTTCGAAATGAAAGCCGCCTTCATCCGCCGCTATGGCGGCAACGCGGTCGTAGAACTGGGCGAGCTGCCGGCGCCGCAGGCGGGGCCGGGCGAGTTGCTGGTGGAAGTGCATGCCGCCAGCGTGAATCCGGTGGACTTCAAGATCCGCGACGGCCTGCTGAAGATGATCGTCCCCTTCGGCTTCCCGCTCATCCTCGGCAACGACCTGTCCGGCGTGGTGAAGGCGGTTGGCACCGGCGTGACGCGCTTCAGGCCTGGCGACGCGGTGTTCGCGCGCATGGACAAGCGGCGCATCGGCGCCTTCGCCGAGTTCGCCGTGGTGGCCGAGGCGGATGCCGCCGCAAAGCCGGCGAACCTCACGCACATCGAAGCCGCCGCGGTGCCGCTGGCGGGCCTCACCGCCTGGCAGGCGCTGTTCGAGATCGGCGGCCTGAAAGCCGGGCAGAAAGTGCTGATCCATGCCGGCTCGGGCGGCGTGGGCACCTTCGCCATCCAGCTCGCCCGCCATGCCGGCGCGACGGTGGCCACCACCGTCGGCGCGCGCAACGCCGAACTGGCCCGCAACCTCGGCGCCAATGTCGTCATCGACTACAAGTCACAGCGCTTCGAGGACGTCGTCAGCGGCCAGGACCTGGTCTTCGACACGCAGGCCGGCGACATCCAGCACCGTTCCTTCGCCGTACTCAAGCGCGGCGGCGTGCTGGTGAGCATCGCCGGCAAGCCGGACGGCCGGCTGGTGCGGCAGTGGGGGCTGAACCCACTCCTCGGCGTGCTGCTCGACTTCCTCAGCCGCAAATCCCTGCGCCTGGCGAAAAAGCACGGCGTGCGCTACGAGTACCTCTTCATGCACCCGAGCGGCGAGCAGCTCGCGCAGATCGGCCGACTGCTCGCCGACGGCAGCGTCAGGACGGTCATCGACAAGGTGTTTCCGCTCGAACAGGTGCGCGAGGCCCTGGCGTACAGCGAGGCCGGCCACGCCACCGGCAAGGTGGTGGTCGAGGTGAAGGCCGCCGTGTCGCAGGGACTGACTTTTCCGTAGGAGCGGCGTCTACGCCGCGATCAAGGCCGATTCGCGGCATGGAGGCTGCTCCCACAGCACCCCATGCAGGCAGCGCTCAATACGTCTCGACGTGGTAGCGGCTCTTTTCCCTGAGCTGCGGCAGCAGCGTGTCCCAGTCGCCGCCATGCAGGCGGCAGACGTCGCGGAAGGCCTCGTCGACGCCTTTCTCCATGCCTTTCAGGCCGCACAGGTAGATGTAGCAGTCCGCGTCGTTCAACTGGCGCCAGACGGCGTCGTGGCGGGCGCGGATGAGGTCCTGCACGTACTGCTTGGGCTGGCCGGGCACGCGCGAGAAGGCGAAGTTGATGTCGATGAATTCCTTCGGCAGCTTCATCAGCGGGCCGAAGTAGGGCAGCTCGTCCGGCGCGCGGGCGCCGAAGAACAGCATCAGCGCGCCGCCTTCATTGAGTTCCATGCGGCGCCGGCGCCGCTCGGTCATGGCGCGCATCGGTGCCGAGCCGGTGCCGGTGCAGATCATCATGAGGCTGGAGCCCGCATGGTTGGGCATGAGGAAGGTGGCGCCGAAGGGGCCGATCACCTGCACCTTGCCGCCCTTCTTCAGGTCGCACAGGTAGTTCGAGCAGACGCCCTTGACCGGCTTGCCCTCGTGGTCCTCGGCGACGCGCTTCACCGTGATGGCGCAGTTGTGGTAGCCGGGACGCTCGCCGTCGCGCGGGCTCGCCACGGAATACAGCCGGACGTGGTGCGGCCGTCCCTGCGCGTCGGTGCCGGGCGGGATGATGCCGATATTCTGGCCTTCGAGCAGGGGGAAGTGCACGCTGCCGAAGTCGAGCACGATGTGGCGGATGTCGGCGCTGGCCTTGTCGCCGGTGAGGCGGAAGTTGCCGGCCACGGTGGCGGTGATCGGCCCCTTCTCGCTGTAGAGATTGACCGCCGGCTTCTCTGCCGACCATGGCGCGGCCACCGGTCCGCCCTGTCCGGCGGTGGCTACAGTGGTGAGCCGCGCCACGTCTTCCGGTTCACCGACGGCGGTCGCCACCGGCGCCGCAGCCGGTAGTTCGTCCCAAGTGAATTGCTCCTCGATCGACCAGGGCTTGCCCTTTTCGATGGGGAACCAGTTGTCGATGGCGCCGGTGGGGCAGGGCGGCACGCAGGCGCGGCAGTCGTTGCAGATCGCGGCGTCCACGACGTAGTTGCGCGCGTCGTGGGTGATGGCCTTGACCGGACAGGTCTCCTCGCAGGTGTTGCAGCGGATGCAGATGCCTGGATCGATGAGGTGCTGCTTGACGATGTCTGTCATGACTGCCGTTCCTGATTCGCCTTAGTTGAAGCGCACGTACTCGAAGTCCACCGGCTGGTTGTTGATGCCGCGCGCCGGCGGGGCGATCCAGTTGGCGAACTTGCCGGGCTCGGCGACGCGGCCCATGAGCGACTGCACGAAGGCGCGGTCCTCTTCGGTGGGCAGCCAGTCGCGATGCTTGTGCGTCCACTCGGCTTCCGAGATCACCCTGCCCTCTGGGCTCAGGTGCAGCTCGCCGAAGATGCCGATCTTGCGGTGGAAGCCCTTGTGCGGCAGCGTGAAACGGAAGGGGATGCCGAGTTTCTCCGGCACCTTGTTCCAGCGATCGATGCCGCCCTGCACGTCCTTCACCCAGTCGTCGCGCAGGCGTTCGTTGAGCGCGGTGAGCGCCGGCACGTGACGGGTGGAGATGCGGTCGCCGACCACTTCCATCACCGGATACTCGGCGTTGTCGAGGCGGTGGTCGTCGCCGAGCTTGGTCTCCTCGTAGCGCCCCTTGAGGCCGTTGGTGTAGAAGGAGGCGGCGTTCGAGGAGATCTCCGCACCGTAGAGGTCGCTGGTGACGCTGTAGTGGAAGTTGAGGTACTTCTGCAGCGTCGGCAGGTCGACGACGCCCATGGCACGCAGCTTGGCCGGGTCGTCGGTCTTGTGCTGCACCATCACCTCGCAGGTGCGCTGGATCATGCGGCTGATGCCGGATTCGCCGACGAAGAGGTGGTGCGCCTCCTCGGTGAGCATGAACTTGCAGGTGCGCGCCAGCGGGTCGAAGCCGGATTCGGCCAGGGCGGCGAGCTGGAACTTGCCGTCGCGGTCGGTGATGAAGGTGAACATGAAGAAGCTCAGCCAGTCCGGCGTCTTCTCGTTGAAGGCGGTGAGGATGCGCGGGTTGTCGGCGTCGCCGGAGCGGCGCTCGAGCAGGGCCTCGCCTTCCTCGCGGCCGTCGCGGCCGAAGTGCGCGTGCAGCAGGTAGACCATCGCCCACAGGTGGCGGCCTTCCTCGACGTTCACCTGGAACAGGTTGCGCATGTCGTAGAGCGAGGGGCAGGTCATGCCGAGGTGGCGCTGCTGCTCGACCGAGGCCGGTTCGGTGTCGCCCTGCGTGACGATGATGCGGCGCAGGGTGGAGCGGTACTCGCCCGGCACTTCCTGCCAGGCGTTTTGGCCCATGTGCTCGCCGAAGTGGATCTTGCGTTCGGTCTCCTGCGGCGCGAGGAAGATGCCCCAGCGGTAGTCGGGCATCTTGACGTGGTCGAAGTGCGCCCAGCCCTTCGGGTCGACGCTGATGGCGGTGCGCAGGTAGACCTCGGCCGTCGAGGTCTTGTCCGGCCCCATCTCGTTCCACCAGTCGAGGTAGGCGGGCTGCCAGTGCTCGAGGGCGCGCTGCAGGGTCTTGTTCGAGGCGAGGTCGACGTTGTTGGGGATTTTTTCGCTGTAATCGATGCTCATGGTCTCATTTCTCCGTCAGGACTGTTTGTAGCCCTCTCCCCGCCGGGGGAGAGGGTTGGGAGAGGGGGTTCCCCTTCGGTAGAGGGGGCTACACCCGCTCCCAGTTGAATTTGGCCTTGGCGCCGGTGCCGTAGACCTTCAAGGCGCCGGTTTCGCCCACCGCATTCGGCCGGTTGAAGATCCAGTTCTGCCAGGCGGTGAGGCGGCCGAAGATGCGCGTATCCATGGTCTCGCCGCCGGCGAAGCGCAAGGACGCTTCCATGCCGGTCAGCGCGTCCGGCGACAGCGCGGTGCGCTCCTCGATGGCGATGCGCAGTTCCTCGTCCCAGTCGAGTTCGTCCGGCGTGAAGGTGACGAGGCCGAGCTCGGCGACCCGGTCGGCCTCCAGCATCTTGCCGAGCGTGGCGCGGGCGGCTTCGACCGGCACCGCTTCGCCGGCGAAGCGCGTGGTCAGACGCGAGAGGCCGTTGTTCATCGGATAGAGGCCGAAGTTGGCTTCCGACAGGGCCGCCTTTGGCGCGCGCGCGAAGTCGTCCTCGATCTTCAGCATGAAGCTGCGGTCGGCGGCGAGCGCCAGCTCGAAGAACAGGCCGCCGAAGCACGAGCCCTCGTCGAGCACGGCGAACATCGAGCGCGAGGAGACGTCGAGGCGGCGCAGGCAGCGGCGCAGCATGCCGATGGTTTCGCGCACGAACCAGTTGTCCTTGAACTTCGCCATCGTCGCGTCGGCTTCCAGCACGGCACTGATGTCGCCGCGCGTTTTGATCTGCCAGAGGCCGACGTCGAGATCGTTGGTGCGCAGCATGAGGATGGCGTCGTCCAGCTCGCGCGCCACGGCCAGCGGCCACCAGCGCGCGCCCTGGGTGAGGATTTCCTCCAGTTCGTCCGGCTGGCGGCCCATCGGCGCCGTGACGGTGAGCGTGGCGGTGCGGGCGGTGCGGTCGAGGGCGACCTCGACGTGGCTGTAGCGATAGCCGGCCTCGTCGGCGTCGCGCTTGAGCGGCGTGAGACTGATGCCCTGGCCGCCGGGGCGGTCCGACAGCTTCGCCAGTTCGGCGGCGCGGGCCTTGACCAGCTCCTCGAACTGCTGCGGCTTGGCGATGTGGTCCACCAGCTTCCATTCCTTCGCCCGCTCGGCGCGCACGCCTTCCGAGGTGGTGCAGAAGACGTCGGCGAGGTCGCGCCGCATCCTGCGCTTGTCCACCAGGCGGGTGAGGCCGCCGGTGCCGGGCAAGACGCCCAACAGCGGCACTTCGGGCAGACTGACCGAGGTGGAGCGGTCGTCGATCATGGCGATCTCGTCGCAGGCCAGCGCCATCTCGTAGCCGCCGCCGGCAGTGGCGCCATTCAGGGCGGCGAGGAATTTCAGGCCTGAATGCTCGCTGGAATCCTCCAGTCCGTTCCTCGTCTCGTTGGTGAACTTGCAGAAGTTAACCTTCCAGGCATGGGTGGACAGGCCCAGCATGTAGATGTTGGCGCCGGAGCAGAACATGCGCGCCTTGCCGCTGGTGATGACGACGCACTTGGCTTCGGGATGCTCGAAGCGGATGCGCTGTATGGCGTCGTGCAGTTCCATGTCGACGCCGAGATCGTAGGAATTCAGCTTGAGCTTGTAGCCGGGCTTGATGCCGCGGTCTTCCTGGATGTCCAGGGTGAGCGTGGCGATGGGACCGTCGAAGGCCAGTCGCCAGTGCGCGTAGCGGGAAGGATCGGTATCGTAAGTGATCATCTCTGTGCCTCCGGGCGGGTTGTTCGCTTCGGCCGGCACGGAAATATAATGCAGGCTTAAGCTTTAAGTCGAAATATTGTACATATTTTGTAGCTGTTCTTGATTCTCGTCAACTGTTTTGTTTGAGGTGTCAATAATGGCGTCGGCCAAGCCGTACAGGTCGCTTCGCTCCGCCAGGATGCGGCGCAGGTCGGACATGGCTTCCTCGCGCCCAGTCATGGGCCGCAAATCGCCCTGGGCAATGACGCGCTGCATGTGCTCCTCGGGGCTGGCCTTGATCCATACCGTATAGCAGGCCGAGCGCAGGAGTTCGTAGGTGGGAGCCTCGGAAACGAGACCGCCGCCGGCGGCGATGACGACGTGTTCGTGATGCTCGATGATTCGCTCCAGGCAGCGCTTCTCAAAGCGGCGGTAGGCTTGCTGGCCGTAGAGCGAGAAGATTTCCGAAGAGGGAATGCCGGATTCGCGTTCGATCTCGTCGTCCAGCTCGACGAAGGGAACGCCAAGGCTTTCTGCGAGGCGCTTGCCCAGCGTGGACTTGCCGGCGCCGCGCAGGCCGATGAGGGCGATGCGGTTGCGCCGTTCGAGGGGGTCCTGCTCACCGAAGGCGCTGGAAAGAATGGCTTTCGCCTGCAGCAGTTTTTTCGGCGAGAGCTTTTCCAGATACTGGATCAGGAGGGTCAGCTCGATGGGGTGGCCGTCGCGCTCGCTGAGCAGTTCGGTCAGCGGGGTTTCGAGGGCGGCCGACACCTGGCGCAGCAGCAGGATGGAGATGTTGCCCTGGCCGCTTTCCAATTGGGCGAGATAGCGTTCGGACACGCCGGACTTGGCGGCCAGCGCCTTGCGCGAGAGGCCCTGGCGCGTGCGGGCATCGCGCACCCGGGCGCCAAGTTGCTGCAGATACGAATGCTCGCCGTCCCCGGTTTCGGCGGATGCTGCGGAAGGCTCGGCCGTCATGGGTTTTTCCCCTTCGGTTCAGTGACCAGATTGACTTGGCATATTGGCACAAGACGATGCACTATAACACTTGCCATATTGCTTTTATGCATTAAACTGGGTAAAAAATCACCCAAATGGATCGGAACTATACTGCAAACTGTTTACAAGGACCAAGCCGAAATGGGAAATATCACCGTCGAGGAATTCACCGATCTGATTGCCGGCATCACCGGACGCATTGCCGGGCGACCGCTGGACGGCGCGCTGGATGACTGGTTGAACGCGGAAATCCCGGCTGATGGCGCCGAGTTCCAGCGCATCTTCGAGACCTGCCAGGCGGCCATCGCCGCCGGCTGGATGTGCACCCGCGAAGCGGGCGGCATCAAGTTCAGCAGGGTCATCAAGCCGTCCGAGGCCATCCACGGCTTCAGCGTCGACGTCGTCGAGATGACCGATTGCAAGGGACCGCACCACCGCCACCCGAACGGCGAGATCGACATGATCATGCCGCTCGACGCCGGTGCGCAGTTCGACGGCCGCGGCCGTGGCTGGCTGGTCTATCCCGCCGGCCACGCGCATTTCCCGACCGTCACCGGCGGCAAGGCCATCGTGCTCTACCTGCTGCCGGACGGCGCGATAGAATTCACGAAGTAGGTCGGGCTTCAGCCCGACGACGGTTGTCGGCCTGAAGGCCGACCTGCAAAAAAATGGAGGAAGAAAAACATGCCGCAGCTATCCACGGCCGATCATCAATTCACACCGCCGCGCGTGACTGTGCCGCGCGACTACAACGCCGCCTGGGACCTGATCCAGCGCAACCTGCAAGCGGGGCGAGGGGCCAAGACCGCCTTCATCGACGACGCCGGCAGCTACACCTATGATGAACTGGCCGGGCGGGTGAACCGCTTCGGCAACGTGCTGGCCGGACTCGGCATCGAGGCCGAGGCCCGCGTCATGCTGTGCCTGCTCGACACCATCGATTTTCCGACCGCCTTCCTCGGCAGCATTCAGGCCGGCGTCGTGCCGATCGCCGCCAATACCCTGCTCACCGCGAACGACTACGACTTCATGCTCGGCGATTCGCGCGCCAGTGCGCTGATCGTCTCCGAGGCGCTGTGGCCGCAGTTCGAGGACATCGTCGGCAAGCACAAGCATCTGAAGCACGTCATCGTCTCCGGCAAGGACGCCAAGGGCCGGTTGCGCTTCTCCGACCTGATGGCCAAGGCCTCGCCGGAATTCGTGCCGGCGCAGACCACTTGCGACGACATGTGCTTCTGGCTGTATTCCTCCGGCTCCACCGGCGCGCCGAAGGGCACGGTGCACCTGCATTCGCATATGATCCAGACCGCCGAGCTGTATGCGCGGCCGGTCCTCGGCATCCAGGAGAACGACCTGGTGTACTCGGCGGCCAAGCTGTTCTTCGCCTATGGCCTCGGCAACGGCATGACCTTCCCGATGGCGGTCGGCGCCACCGCCGTGCTGATGGCCGAGCGGCCGACGCCGCAGGCGGTGTTCAAGCGCCTGCGCGAGCACAAGCCCTCGATCTTCTACGGCGTGCCGACGCTGTATGCCGCGCTGCTCGTCAGCCCCGAGCTGCCCAAGCGCGAGGAGCTGCGCTTGCGTATGTGCACCTCGGCCGGCGAGGCGCTGCCGGCGGATATTGGCAAGCGCTGGACCGAGCATTTCGGCGTCGAGATCCTCGACGGCATCGGCTCCACCGAGATGCTGCACATCTTCCTCTCCAACCGCCCGGGCGAAGTGCGCTACGGCACCACCGGCAAGGCGGTGCCCGGCTACGGCATCCGCCTGATCGGCGAGGACGGCCAGGAGGTGGGCGAGGGCGAGATCGGCGAGCTGCAGATCCGCGGCCCGTCCGCGGCCGTCATGTACTGGAACCAGCGCGAGAAGTCGCGCCACACCTTCATGGGCGAATGGACGCGCAGCGGCGACAAGTACACCCGCGATGCCGACGGCTACTACCATTACTGCGGCCGCTCCGACGATATGCTCAAGGTCTCCGGCATCTACGTCTCGCCCTTCGAGGTCGAGGCGGCGCTGATGACCCACGAGGCGGTGCTGGAAGCCGCTGTCGTCGCGCACGCCGACACCGACGAGCTGATCAAGCCGAAGGCCTGGGTGGTGCTGAAACCCGGCATCGAGGCTTCCGACGCGCTCGCCGACAAGCTCAAGCAGCACGTCAAGGACAAGCTGGCGCCCTACAAGTACCCGCGCTGGCTGGAGTTCGTCGCCGAGCTGCCGAAGACGGCGACCGGCAAGATCCAGCGCTTCAAGCTGCGCTGAGCCGATAGATGACGACCCATCCCCTGGCCCCTTCCCCGAGAGAAGGGGTAACGACAGTTCAGCCGCGATGCGGCTTCCATGTCGTTGACTTCAGCCCTCCTTGGGGCGGCCCGGCGGAGGGCTGAGGAAGCCATGCGTGTCCTGATCATCGAGGACGATCTCGACATCGCCACCAACCTCTACGAGTTCCTCGAGGGCAGGGGCTGCATCGTCGACATGGCGCGCGACGGCGTCAGCGGCATGCATCTGGCGGTGTCCGGCGAGTTCGACGCCATCGTCCTCGATCTCGGCCTGCCGGGCATGGATGGCCTCTGTCTGTGCCGCAAGCTGCGGAGCGAAGCGCGCCAGGACGTGCCGATCCTGATCCTCACGGCGCGCGATGTGCTCGACGACAAGCTGGCGGCCTTCGACTGCGGCGCCGACGACTATCTCGTCAAGCCCTTCGCCCTGCGCGAGGTGGAAGCGCGCCTGAAGGCGCTGGTGGCGCGCCGCCGCGGCCGCGTCGTCAGCCGCAGGCTGGTGCATGGCGGCATCGCCTTCGATCCGGCCAACCTGGCGGTGAGCGTCGACGGCCAGCCGGTGCATTTGTCGCGCAAGTGCCTGCGCCTGCTGGAGATGATGATGTCGACGCCGAACCGCGTCTATTCGCGCGCCGAGCTGGAACAGGAGC
>Ga0209476_10001784_pt1 | contig 14435 bp, 9 predicted proteins | sample KloWWTrecipitate_FD_187179 | JGI IMG/M metagenome (GOLD analysis project Ga0209476, IMG submission 187179) | Active sludge microbial communities from Klosterneuburg, Austria, studying microevolution and ecology of nitrifiers - Klosterneuburg... | ecosystem: Engineered > WWTP > Aerobic digester >... | reverse complement strand
CATGCGCACCGCGCTGGCGGTGGGCCTGGGCTGGCCGCGGCGGATCGCCTCCGGGGTCGCCCCGCTCGACCTGCTGGCGCAGGGCGGCAAGCTGGAGTTCGAGCCGCCCGACCTCGACGCCTTCCCCTGCCTGGCCCTGGCCTGGCGCGCGCTGGCGGCCGGCGGCACCGCCCCGGCGGCGCTCAACGCCGCCAACGAGGAGGCCGTTTCAGCCTTTCTTCAGGGCCGGATCGGTTTCCTGTCGATTCCCGACACCGTCGCCGCGACCCTGGACGCCATGCCCACCCAGCCCGCCGATTCGCTGGACGCGCTGCTGCACGCGGACGCGCGCGCGCGCGCCGTGGCGCTGGCGCGCATCGACGCCCTTGCCAACCGGAACCACGCGCAGCCATGACCACCTTCCTCGGATCGCTGTGGTGGCTGCTGGTGGCGCTGGGGGTGCTGGTGACCTTCCACGAGTTCGGCCATTTCTGGGTCGCCCGCCGCTGCGGCGTCAAGGTGCTGCGCTTCTCGGTCGGCTTTGGCCGCGCGCTGTGGTCGCGGCGCGGCAAGGACGGTACCGAGTACGTGATCGCCGCGATCCCGCTTGGCGGCTACGTGAAGATGTCGGACGAACGCGAGGGCGAGGTCCCCGCGGCTGAGCTCGACCAGGCCTTCAACCGCCAGGGCGTCTGGAAGCGGATCGCGATCGTGGCTGCCGGCCCGCTGGCCAACCTGCTGCTGGCGGTCGCGTTGCTGTGGGCGATGCTGGTGGTCGGCCGCCCGGACTACGCCCCGGTGGTCGGCAAGGCCGAGGGCATCGCCGCGCAGGCCGGGCTGCGCGCGGGCGATTCGATCCGTGCGGTCGACGGCCGCGACACCCCGACCTGGAGCGAGGCGCTGATGGCGCTGACGGTGGCCGCGCTCGACCGCAGGCCGGTGCAGGTGCAGGTCGCCCACGCCAACGGCGCCGAATCCACCCACGCGCTGGCGCTGGACCGCCTGCCTGCGGGCTTCGACGAATCGCGCGCGGTGCAGGCGGTTGGCCTGACCGCCCGCCACGACCTGCTGCCGGCGGTGGTCGGCAAGGTCAGCGAGGGCCTGCCGGCCTGGGGCGTGCTGGCCGAAGGCGACCGCATCACCGCGGTCGACGCCCATCCGGTCGGCAGCTTCGACGACATCGCCCCGCTGGTGAAGGCGCTCGGCGAACGCGGCGGCCCGGGCATGGTCGAGGTCGAACGCGACGGTGAGCGGCTGGCGCTGGAGCTGACCCCGGCGCGGCGCGGCAACCCCGACGGCAGCACCAGCTGGCTGCTCGGGGTGGCCAATGCGGGCGTCGCCCGGCCGGCGCCCGACGCAGTCCTGCGGCTCAACCCGATCGCCGCGATCCCGGCGGCGATCGACGAAACCGGCTACCAGGTGCAGCAGTTGTTCGCGATGATTGGGCGCGCGTTCAGCGGCCGGGTTTCGGTGCAGAACACGGTCTCCGGGCCGATCGCCATCGCCCAGGCCGCGAATGCCTATGCCAGCGGCGGCGTGGCGTGGTTCCTGAACTTCCTGGCCCTGCTGTCGGTCAGCCTTGCGATCCTCAACCTGCTGCCGATTCCCGTCTTGGACGGTGGTCACCTGCTGTATTACCTTATCGAGCTGGCCACCGGCCGCCCCGTGGGCGATCGCGCGATGGCCATCGGCCAGTACCTCGGCCTCGCGTTGATCGCGGGGCTGACGGGGCTGGCGTTCTACAACGACATCCTGCGCCTGGTGTCGTGACGCGTCGCTCCCCCGCCGCTGGCGCCACCCGCGCCCGCCCAGCACCACGTTCCGCAACCGGATGTTCCGAATGACCCGACCCTTGTCCCGCCGCCTGCTTACCCTTGCCCTGGCTTCGGCGCTTGCGCTGCCAGCCTGGGCACAGGCGGCGTTCGCACCGTTCACGGTCAGCGACATCCGCATCGAAGGCCTGCAGCGCATCGGCGCCGGCACGGTCTTCACCTACCTGCCGGTCGAGCGCGGCGACACCCTCGACCAGGCCCGCGCCGGCGAGGCCATGCGCGCGCTGTACAAGACCGGCTTCTTCGAGGACGTGCGCCTGGACCACCAGGGCAGCATCCTGGTGATCACCGTGGTCGAGCGCCCGGCGATCAACAAGCTGACCCTGGTCGGCAACAAGGACCTGAAGTCGGAGGACCTGCTCAAGGGCCTGAAGGAAATCGGACTGGCCGAAGGCGAGACCTTCAACAAGCTCAACCTGGACCGGGTCACCCAGGAGCTGAACCGCCAGTACAACAACCGCGGCAAGTACAGCGTCGAGATCGAACCGAACGTGGAGCGGCTGGACCGCAACCGGATCAACCTGACCCTGAACATCAAGGAAGGCAAGGCCGCCAAGATCCGCCACATCAACCTGGTCGGCAACGAGAGCTACAGCGACGAGGACATCACCAAGGCGTGGGAGTCCAAGACCAGCAACTGGATGTCCTGGTACAAGCGCGACGACCAGTACTCGCGCGAGAAGCTGTCCGGCGACATCGAGAAGCTGAACGCGTGGTACCTCAACCGCGGCCACGTCGATTTCAGCCTGGACACCACCCAGGTCGCGATCAGCCCCGACAAGAAGGACATGTTCCTCACCGCCGGGATCACCGAAGGCGAGGTCTACACCTTCTCCGGCGTCACCGTTTCCGGCGACACCGTGCTGCCGAAGGAGGAAATCGAGCTGATCGTCGCCTTCATCAAGCCCGGCAGCACCTTCTCGCGCGGCCTGCTGGAGCTGGCGACCGACGCGATCGCCGCGCGCCTGTCCAACATCGGCTATGCCTTCGCCCAGGTGAACCCGGTACCGGCGATCGACCGCGACAAGCGCACCGTCGCCATCGACATGCAGGTGCAACCCGGGCCGCGCGTCAACGTGCGCCGGATCGTGTTCAAGGGCAACACCCGCACCGCCGACATCGTGCTGCGCCGCGAAATGCGCCAGTTCGAGGGCAGCTGGTATTCGCAGGCCGCGATCGACCGCAGCAAGGTCCGCCTGTCGCGGCTCGGGTACTTCGAGGAAGTGGAAGTCGAGAGCGAACCGGTCGCCGGCAGCGACGACCAGGTCGACGTGGTGTACACGGTGAAGGAAACCACCTCGGGCAGCATCGCGGCCGGCGTCGGCTATTCGCAGCTGTCGGGCGTCAACCTGTCGCTGCAGCTGTCGGAGAACAATTTCCTCGGCACCGGCAACCGGGTGTCGATGGCGGTGACCAGCAGCACCTACCAGAAGCGCTACGACTTCTCGTTCATGAACCCGTACTTCTCCGACGAGGGCCTGTCGCTCGGGTACAACCTCTGGTGGCGCGAATTCGACTATTCCAGCTACAACGTCGCCCAGTACTCGACCAACAGCGGCGCGGCGCAGGCCTTCCTCGGCCTGCCGCTGAGCGAAGCCGATTCGGTCTCGCTGATGTTCGGGATCGATTCCAACGAGATCCTCGCGGTTCCCGGTTCCACCCCGCCGCCACTGATCGACTACATCAACGCGGTGGGCAACCGCACCTTCAAGTCCTGGCGGACCCAGCTGGGCTGGTCGCGCGACACCCGCAACGATTTCTTCGTCCCGGTGGTCGGCAGCACCCAGAGCGTGTCGGCGGAAATCGCGTTGCCGGGATCCACCGTCGAGTATTACAAGGTGTCCTTCGATTTCGCCAAGTACTGGCCGCTCAACCCGGCGCTGGTCCTGCGCACCGGGCTCAACTTCGGCTACGGCGATTCCTACGGCAAGGATTTCGTGCGCAACCTCTGCTACACCGCGCCGACCCTGCCGACCACCGGGAACCCCAACCCGCCACCGCCGCCGGCGCCCACCGACCCCTGCCTGATCACGTCGCCGGACTACGACAAGACGGTGACCGCCACCGGGTTGCCGTTCTTCGAGAACTTCTACGCAGGCGGCATCGCCGCCCAGGGCAAGGTCCGCGGCTTCGTCGACAACACGCTGGGGCCTGCCTATACGTCACCCCTGGGCTATCGCCAGCCGCTGGGTGGGTCGTTCCTGCTGGCCGGCTCGGTGGAGGCGATCTTCCCGAAGCTGTTCGACAGCCCGGCGGCACGGATTTCCGCGTTCCTGGACTTCGGCAACGTCTACGACGGCTGGGACAACTTCAGCGCCAGCGAATTGCGCGCCTCCACCGGCGTTGCCCTGCAGTGGCGCTCGCCGATGGGTCCGCTGTCGATCAGCTACGCGTTCCCGCTGCGCAAGAAGGACTACGACCAGATCGAGCGGCTGCAGTTCACCTTCGGCGGCCAGCTGTAACCGCGGATACCGCGCATGCCCATGCCAGCCTTCGCAGCCTCGGAACTGGCGCTTCGGTTCGGGCTTGAACTGCGCGGCGAAGACCGCCAGGTGCACGGCGTCGGTACCCTGGCGATGGCGGGCCCGGACCAGCTCGGCTTCCTCGCCAACCCGCGCTACCGCAGCCAGCTGGCGGACACCGCCGCCGGCGTGGTGGTGCTCCGCGCGGAGGATGCGGATGCGCGCGCGGGGACGTTGCTGGTGGCGCGCGATCCGTACGTCGCGTTCGCCCGGATCGCCTCCCTGTTCGAACCGAGGCCGGCGCGCGTGCCCGGCATCCATCCCAGCGCTGCGATCGATCCGACCGCCACGGTCGATCCCGCCGCGCAGGTCGGCCCGCATGTCGCGATCGGCGCACGCAGCCGGATCGGCGCGGGCGCCTGCATCGGCCCCGGCTGCGTGCTCGGCGACGACTGCGAGGTCGGCGAAGGCTGCGAACTGGTTGCCCGCGTGACCCTGGTGACCCGGGTCCGGCTCGGCAAGCGGGTGCTGGTGCATCCGGGCGCGGTGCTGGGCGCGGATGGCTTCGGCATCGCCATGGACCACGGCCACTGGACCAAGGTGCCGCAGCTCGGCGGGGTGGTGGTCGGCGACGATTGCGAGATCGGCGCCAACACCACCATCGATCGCGGTGCACTCGGCGACACCGTGCTGGAAGAGGACGTGCGCCTGGACAACCAGATCCAGGTCGGCCACAACGCCCGGATCGGCGCGCACACCGCGATGGCCGGTTGTTCGGCGGTGGCCGGCAGCGCGAGCATCGGCCGCCACTGCCTGGTCGGCGGCGGCGCCGGCATCCTCGGCCACCTCGAGGTCTGCGACCGGGTGGTCATCACCGCGATGTCGCTGGTCACCCATTCGATCCGCGAACCCGGCGAGTATTCGTCGGGCACCCCGCTGATGGACAATCGCAACTGGCGCAAGAGCGCCGCGCGTTTCAAGCAACTCGACCGCATCGCCCGGGCCATCCCGGGTGGCGGCGACAAGGACACCGCATGACCGTTTCATTGCCCGCCACGATCGCCGACATCCAGCGCCTGCTGCCGCACCGCTACCCGTTCCTGCTGGTGGACCGGGTGGTCGCGCTGGAGCCGCACAAGCGGGTGCTGGCGTACAAGCACGTCACCGCCAACGAGCCGTTCTTCCAGGGCCACTTCCCGGGCCGCCCGGTGATGCCCGGGGTGCTGGTGGTGGAGGCGTTGGCGCAGGCCGGCGGCCTGCTCACCCAGCTCTCCAAGCAGGACGGCGACGACATGGAGCAGCTGTTCTACCTGGTCAAGGTCGACAACGCGAAGTTCAGCCGGATGGTGGTGCCGGGCGACCGCCTCGACCTCGATGTCGAGCTGAAGCGGCAGATCCGCAACATGGCGCAATACGTGGGCGTCGCCCGCGTCGATGGCGAGCAGGTCGCCTGCGCCGAGATCCTGTGCGCGGCGGCACGGGCCTGATCCGATGGCGAGCCCGGCCACGCCCCTGGTCCACCCGACCGCCGTGATCGACCCGGCGGCGCGGCTCGGCGCGGGCGTGCAGGTCGGCGCCTACGCGGTGATCGGCGCGGAGGTGGAGATCGGCGACGACTGCCGCATCGGCCCGCACTGCACCATCGAAGGCCCGACCCGGATCGGGCGTGGCAACGTCGTGCACGCGCATGCCGCGATCGGTGGTGCGCCGCAGGACAAGAAATACCGCGGCGAGCGGGTCGAACTGGTGATTGGCGACGGCAACTGCATCCGCGAGTTCGTCACCATCAACCGCGGCACCGGCGACGGCGGCGCGATCACCCGGATCGGCGACCGCAACTGGATCCTTGCCTACACCCACGTGGCGCACGACTGCCTGATCGGCAGCGATTGCGTGTTCTCCAACAACGCCACCCTGGCCGGCCACGTCACCGTCGGCAACCACGTGATCCTCAGCGGGTTCGCCGGTGTCCACCAGTTCTGCCGGATCGGCGACCATGCCTTCATCGGCATGGGCGCCTTCGTCAACGGCGACGTGCCGCCGTTCGTGATGGTGGCGCAGGAAAAATACGCGCGCGCGCGCGGGATCAACGCCGAGGGCCTGAAGCGCCGCGGGTTCGATGCAACCCGCATCGCCAGCATCAAGCGCGCCTACCGCGCGCTGTACATGGGCGACGCCAGGCTGGACGAGGCCAAGGTCGAACTGGGCGAGATCGCCGATTCCGGCAGCGACGACGTGCGCGCGATGCTGGACTTCATCGAGCGCGGCGAGCGGCCGCTTCTGCGGTGAGTACCGGGTTCGTCGGGTTCGGCCATGGGGTATTCCCCAAGTCGCTCCCCGATACTCGCTTTGTTGGGAAACACCCCATGGCCGAACCCGCCGCCGACTTTCACGGGTGATGTGAGTGAGCCTCCGTATCGCCCTATGCGCCGGCGAAGCCTCCGGCGACCAGCTCGGCGCCGGCCTGATCGCGGAACTGCGCGCGCGCTTCCCCGACGCACATTTCGCCGGAATCGGTGGCGATGCGATGCGCGCCGCCGGCCTGGACGCATGGTTCGACGCCAGCGAACTGGCGGTGATGGGCCTGGCCGAGGTGCTGGCGCACCTGCCGCGCCTGCTGCGGCTGCGCAAGGCGTTCCGCCAGCGCGTGCTTGCCTTCCAGCCGGACGTTTACATCGGCATCGACGCGCCGGACTTCAACCTCGGCGTGGAGCGCTGGCTCAAGCGGCGCGGGGTGCGCTGCGTGCACTACGTCAGCCCGTCGGTGTGGGCCTGGCGGGAGTCGCGCGCGGCGAAGATCGGCGCCAGCGCCGACCGCGTGCTGTGCCTGTTCCCGATGGAACCGCCGATCTATGCCCGGCATGCGGTCGACGCGGTGTTCGTCGGCCACCCGCTGGCGGATGCAATCCCGCTGCAGCCGGACCGCGCCGCCGCGCGCACGGCGCTTGGCGCGCCGGATGCCGCGCCGGTCCTCGCCCTGCTGCCGGGCAGCCGGCTCGGCGAGATCGAGCGCATGCTGCCGGTGTTCATCGCCGCCGCCAGCAGGCTGCGTGGCGACATGCCGGGCCTGCGCGTGCTGGTGCCCGCCGCCAACCCGCAGTGCCGCGCGGCGATCACGCGCATCGCCGGCGATGCACCGGGCCTGCGCGTGCTCGACGGCGACGCGCAGCGCGCGATGATCGCCAGCGACGTGGTCCTGCTGGCCTCCGGCACCGCCGCGCTGGAAGCGATGCTGTGCAAGCGGCCGATGGTGGTCGGCCACCGCATCGCCGGCCTGACCTATGCCATCGTCAGGGCGTTCGGGCTGCTGAAGTCGGCGCATGTCAGCCTGCCGAACATCCTTGCCGGCAAGCCACTCATCCCGGAACTGCTGCAGGACGACTGCACGGTGGACGGCGTGCATGCGGCGTTGTTGCGCTGGTTCCGCGATGGCGACGCGGTGGCGGCACTGCAGCCGGAATTCCTCGCGACCCACGAAACCCTGCGCCGCGATGCATCGGCACGCGCCGCCGATGCAATCGCATCGCTGCTGCCCGCGCGCGCATGACCCTGCTCGTCGCCGGTGTCGACGAAGCCGGGCGCGGTCCGCTGGCGGGACCGGTGTGCGTGGCCGCGGTGATCCTGGATCCGGCGCGCGCGATCGATGGCCTGGACGATTCCAAGCAGCTCAGCGAGCGCAAGCGCGAGGCGTTGTATCCGCTGATCCTGGAGCGCGCGCTGGGGTGGCGCATCGAATTCGTCGAAGCCGCGGAGATCGATGCCATCAACATCCTGCAGGCGACCCTGCTCGGCATGCGCCGCGCCGTGCTGGGGCTGTCGCCGGCGGCCACCCATGCCCTGGTCGACGGCAACCGCGTGCCGGACGGCCTGCCCTGCGCGGCCACCGCGATCATCGATGGCGACGCGCTGGAGCCGGCGATCATGGCCGCCTCGGTCCTCGCCAAGGTCGCGCGGGATGCGCGCATGCGCGACCTGCACCTGCAATTCCCGCAGTACGGCTTCGACCGCCACAAGGGCTACCCGAGCGCCCTGCACCGCGAGGCGCTGCGCCTGCATGGCCCGTGCCCGCAGCACCGGCGCAGCTTCGCCCCGGTGCGGCAGGCGCTGGCGGCCGCCGGCACCTGATCCCCGGCCGCCGCGCAGGGCCCGTCGCCGCGCGCGCGCTGCTGTCAAGGCTTGTCCGCGCACGGTGGCGGCCCTACCCTGCGGGTTGACCCTGCGCGTCGCCGCGCCCGCGGAGCACGATGTCCGCCCGTTTCGCCCACCTGCACCTGCACAGCGAGTATTCGCTGGTCGACTCGACGATCCGCATCCCGGAACTCGTCGCCGCCTGCGCGGCGCGCGGCTTGCCGGCGGTGGCGGTCACCGACCAGAACAACCTGTTCGCGCTGGTGAAGTTCTACAAGGAAGCCGAAAAGGTCGGCATCAAGCCGATCGCCGGCGCCGACGTGCTGGTCGCCGAGGGCGCCGCCGCGCCCGCCAGGATCACCCTGCTGTGCCGCGACCGCGCCGGCTACCTGAGCCTGTCGCAACTGCTGACCCGGGCGTGGATGGAAGGCCATCGGGTCGATGGGGTGGTCGCGCGGCCGGCATGGCTGTCGGCGAACGCGGGGCTGTTCGCGATCGCCGGGCCGCAGTCCGAGGCCGGGCAGCTTTTCGCCTCGGGCCGCCACGACCTCGCCGAACAGGCGCTGGCCGGGCTGCAGGCCGGCTTCGGCGAACGCCTGCACCTGGAACTGCTGCGCACCGGCCGCCCCGGCGAGGAGGCCTTCAACGCGTTCGCACTGGACGTGGCGGCGCGCCGCGGGATCCCGGTGGTCGCCAGCAATGACGTGCGCTTCCTCGATGCGGCCGGCTTCGACGCGCATGAAGCCCGTGTCTGCATCGCCAGCGGACGGGTGCTGGACGATGCGCGCCGCCCGCACGACTACAGCGCCCAGCAGTACCTGAAATCGGCCGAGGAAATGGCCGCGCTGTTCGCCGCCGACGCGGCGGACGCGCTCGACAACACGGTGGCGCTGGCGCAGCGCTGCAACCTGGAATTGCGCCTCGGCACCTACTTCCTGCCGGCATTCCCGGTGCCCAGCGACGAAACCCTGGACAGCTGGATCCGCAGCCAGGCGCGCGAGGGGCTGGCGAAGCGGTTGGAGAAGGCACCGCTCGCCGAAGGCAGGACCCGTGGCGACTACGAGGCGCGGCTGGACCTCGAACTCGGCGTCATCGTGTCGATGGGATTCCCCGGCTACTTCCTGATCGTGGCCGACTTCATCAACTGGGCCAAGCAGCACGGGATCCCGGTCGGGCCGGGCCGCGGCTCGGGCGCGGGTTCGCTGGTGGCGTGGGCGCTGGGCATCACCGACCTCGACCCGCTGCCGTACGACCTGCTGTTCGAGCGCTTCCTCAACCCGGAACGCGTGTCGATGCCGGACTTCGACATCGACTTCTGCATGGACCGCCGCGACGAGGTCATCGACTACGTCGCGCGCAAGTACGGCCGCGACCGCGTCTCCCAGATCATCACCTACGGCACCATGGCGGCGAAGGCGGTGCTGCGCGATGCCGGCCGCGTGCTCGGCTTCCCGTACGGCTTCGTCGACGGACTGGCCAAGCTGATCCCGCTGCAGCCGGCCGACCCGATGACGCTGGAAGACGCGATCGGGACCGGCACGCGCGCGAAGAAGGAACCGGACCGGATCGTCGGCGAATTCAGGGAGCGCTACGAGACCGAGGACGACGTCCGCGACCTCGTCGACCTCGCCCTGCAGCTGGAGGACCTGACCCGCAATGCCGGCAAGCACGCCGGCGGCGTGGTGATCGCGCCCAGCCCGCTTTCGGACTTCTGCCCGCTGTTCGCCGAACACGATGGCCATGGCCTCGGCCGCAGCCCGGTCACCCAGTTCGACAAGGACGACGTCGAGTCGATCGGGCTGGTGAAGTTCGACTTCCTCGGCCTGCGCACGCTGACGATCATCGACTGGGCGGTGAAGGCGATCAACGCGCGGCATGCGCGCGAGGGCCGCCCGCCACTCGACATCACCGCGCTGGAGCTCACCGACAAGGCGACCTACGCGCTGTTCGCGCGCGGCGATTCGGTGGCGGTGTTCCAGTTCGAATCGCGCGGCATGCGCGAACTGCTGAAGCGCGCCAGGCCCGACACGTTCGAGGACATCATCGCGCTGGCCGCGCTGTTCCGCCCCGGCCCGCTGGGCAGCGGGATGGACAAGGAATGGTGCGACCGCAAGCACGGCATCGCCGAGGTCAGCTATCCGCACCCGGCGCTGGAACAGGTGCTGGCGCCGACCTATGGCGTGATCGTGTACCAGGAACAGGTGATGCAGATCGCCCAGGTGCTGGCCGGCTATTCGCTGGGCGGCGCCGACCTGCTGCGCCGCGCGATGGGCAAGAAGAAGCCCGAGGAAATGGCGAAGGAACGCGCCAAGTTCGAGGCCGGCGCCGCCGGGCGCGGGGTGGACCCGCGCACGGCCTCGCAGATCTTCGACCTGATGGAGAAGTTCGCCGAGTACGGCTTCAACAAGTCGCACTCCGCGGCGTACGCACTGGTCGCCTACCAGACCGCGTGGCTGAAGGTGCACTACCCGGCCGAGTTCATGGCCGCGGTGCTGTCCTCGGACATGGACAACACCGACAAGGTGGTCGGCTTCCTCGACGAGGCGCGCGCGCTCGGCCTGCGGGTGCTGCCGCCGGACGTGAACGGCTCGACCCATATGTTCGAGGCCACCGACCCCGGCACCATCCGCTACGGGTTGGGCGCGGTGAAGGGCGTCGGCCGCGGCGCCTGCGAGGCGATCGTCGCGGCACGGGAACCAGGCGGCCGCTTCGCGGACCTGCTCGATTTCTGCAAGCGGGTAGCCGCCACCGGCCTCAACAAGCGCACCCTCGAGGCACTGATCCATGCCGGCGCGATGGATGCACTGGCCGGCAACCGCGCCTCGCTGATGCTGCAGTTGCCGGAGGTACTGAGGGCCACCGACCAGATCGCCCGCAACCGCGATGCCGGCATGGTCGACATGTTCGGCAACGCGACCGGCGCGCCCGACATCCACATCGACCTGCCTGCCTGCGACGAATGGCCGCTGGCGCAGAAGCTGCACGGCGAACGCGAGACCCTGGGCCATTACCTCAGCGGGCACCCGCTGGACCCGCACCGCGAGGACCTGAAGCGGCTGGTCGGCCACGACCTGGCCTCGCTCGACGCGTTGTGGGAATCGCGGCCGCAGGACGCGCAGCGCGGCTGGCGCCCGGAGATGCAGGCGGTGGTCGCCGGGCAGGTGGTCGGGATGCGCAAGCGCGGCGATTCGCAGGCCTTCGTGCAACTCGAGGACGGCCGTGGCCGCCTGGAATGCGCGTTCTTCGGCGAGCAATGGCACGAATTCGCGCCGTTGCTGACCCGCGACCGCATCCTGGTGGTGGAAGGCGGGCTGCGCGAAGACGAATTCAGCGGCGGCTTCGCCCTGCGCGCCAGGCGCTGCTGGGACTACGCCCAGGTCTGCGACCAGCAGGCGCAGCGGCTGTCGATCCGGCTCGACCTGCGCGAGCCCGGTGCATTGCAGCGGTTCGAGCAGGTCCTGCAGGCGCATGCCGGCACCACCCCGGTGCTGATCGAGGCCACCACCGCTGCGGGCGTGGGCAGGCTTTCCATCAACGGCGGCCGCGGCCTGCGCATGGACCCGGCGCTGCCTGGCCTGCTGCGCAGCCTGCCCGGCGTGCAGGCGGTCAACGTGCACCTCGGCAAGCCCTGGCTGAACTAGGCCGGCGCGCGGGAGTGGCCGCGCATGCCGCGCACCTGTGCGCGCTCAATCCTCGTCGTTGGCCAGGATCTTCTTCTGGATCCGGTCCAGGTAGGCATCGGCTTCCTCCACGCTGCGGAAGATCTCGCTCAATGGCACCGCCTTGACGATGTCGAACACCTTCTGCACCTGCGGCTGCGCGTTGGCAATGACCACCTTGCCGCCACGCTCGGCCAGCAGCTTGCGCGCGCGGAACACCGAACGCACGCCGGCCGAACTGATGTATTCCAGCGGCGCGAGGTCGAGCAGCAGCGAGCGCACCTTCGAGGCCAGCACCAGGGTCAGGCGGTCGTCGAGTTCGCCATAGGTGTGAGTGTCCAGGCGGCCGCCGATCTCGACGCGCTGGCTGCCGTTCTCATGCAGCGGATGGATGCGGACGGACATGGCCATGCGGCGCGACCCCGTGGTCAGGAGGGAGGGAGTATTGCATCGAGCACGACGCGCAAGGCGTTCCAGCCGTCCTGCCGCCGGTACTGCACATCCTGCGAAAGTTCGCGGACCAGGTGGATGCCGAGGCCGCCGATCGGGCGCTGCGCGATGTCCGCTTCGAGGTCCGGCGGCGGGTGCGCGAGCGGATCGTACGCGGCGCCGTTGTCGCGGATGTCCAGCACCACCCGCCCGGCATCCACCGCCACCGCAAGCACCAGCGCATCAACCCCCGCCGCCGCGCCATGGTCCATCAGGTTGCACACCAGTTCCTCGACGATCACCTGCGCGTCGTGGATCCGCCGGGGCTCGATCCCCGCTTCGCCCAGGGTCGACGCCAGCGCCTGCTGCAGCCCGGGCAGGCGGTCGCGCTGGTCCGGCACGCGCAGGTGCCGCGGCCACCCGCCCGCCACCGGCGCGGACGCGCAATCGATGGCGAACACGGTGATGTCGTCCGACTGCGGCGCGCCATCCGCGAAGCCATGGACTGCCCGCAGCAGGCCATCGCAGGCGTCCGCGGCGTCCTGCGCGACCTGCAGGGCCGCACCCAGGCGCTCCTCTCCGAACGCACGGTCGTCGCGGTCGAGCGCCTCGGTCACCCCGTCGGTCCAGGCGAACAGCAGGTCGCCCGGTTGCAGGCGGCCGTGCCAGACCTGGTAGTCATCGCCCGCCTCGAAGCCGAGTGCGGGGCCGGACTCCAGCACGATCGCCTCGATCCTGCCGTCCGCGTGCCGCAGCAGCGGCGCATCGTGTCCCGCACTGGCGATCGCCAGCCCGCCGCTGGCGAGGTCGAGCACGCCGCACAGCACGGTGGCGAACATGCATGCATCGTTGCCTTCGGCAAGGTGGCGCGCAGCGTCCGCCAGCACCCGGTCCGGCGCATCGCCCGCCGCCGTCGCCACCTCCAGCACGGTCAATGCGCGGACCATGAACAGCGCCGCCGGCACGCCCTTGTCGGAAACGTCGCCGACCACGAACCACAGCTGGCCGTCGCCATGCAGGAAATGGCCATGGAAGTCGCCGCCGACCGCCTTCGCCGGCTCCAGCCGGGCCTGCAATCGGTAACGGCGCGATCCGTCGGCGAAATCGCGGTCGCGCGGCAGCATCGAGCGCTGGATGTTGCGGGCGATGTCCAGTTCGCTCTGCAGCTTCTGTTGCTCGGCGGCATAGCGGCCGATCTGGTCGAGTTGCAGGCGGATCGAATCGCGCGCGCGTTCGAGGGCACGCGCCATCACCCCGACCTCGTCGCCGCGCGCATCGTGCGGCACCGGCCAATCGAATTCGCCGTTCGCGAAGTGGCCGGCGCTGGCGGTGAGTTCGGTCAGCGGCACCGTGATCCGCCGTGCCAGCCGCAACACCGCGAGCGCCGCCAGCAGCGCGACCAGTGCGCCGATCAGGCCCAGCATCCGGGTCGCCTGCTCCAGGTCCGCCAGCATCGCGTCGCGACCGAGCGAGAGCTGCAGGCTCCAGCCGCTGTCGCCGACCGGCTGCAGCACCGAGAAGCGGGTCGTCCCGCTGCGCGCATCGGCGTGGGTGAACTGCAGGGCACGGCCCTGCGCGCGCGCGGCCTCCATCGGCGCGAGGTCGCCGCGCCCGGCGCGCTGGATGTAGCCGGACAGCGTGTGCGCGAACGCGACGCCCTTCTCCGGATGCACGGCGATGGTGCCGGCGGGTGCGAACAGCGCGGTCCGCTGCCCCAGCGAGCGCAACGATTCCAGCGACGACGACAGCGCCTGCACCGGCACGTCCAGGCTGACCATGCCGATCCGCTTCGCCTCGCGATCGCGCAGCGGCAGGTTGAGGGTGGTCATGTAGCGCCCGCCCGCGGTCTCGCTGAAGTACGGCTCCGACCACCACGGCGAGGTCGCCTGCAGGGTGCGCTGGTACCAGTCGCGGCCGACCAGGTCGTAGCCATCGGCGAGCAGGTC
>Ga0209476_10001782_pt1 | contig 14442 bp, 16 predicted proteins | sample KloWWTrecipitate_FD_187179 | JGI IMG/M metagenome (GOLD analysis project Ga0209476, IMG submission 187179) | Active sludge microbial communities from Klosterneuburg, Austria, studying microevolution and ecology of nitrifiers - Klosterneuburg... | ecosystem: Engineered > WWTP > Aerobic digester... | reverse complement strand
GGAGGAATTCGGCGCTTTCCTGCTCGGCAACCCGGAGACGAAGCGGGTGTTCCTGAAACACCACGCCGATTTGCTGGCGCCGGAATTCTGGCAGAGAACAAAACAGATGATCCTCGATGGTTACGTGCCGGATTTCTTTCCCTATCCCGAGGCAATGCGCTTCCGCAACTTGTTCGGCGAGGCAGCCCGACAGGCGCCGCAAGCTGCAACCGAGACGGCGTGAGCCGCATCGTTCTCTTCAACAAGCCTTACGGCGTGCTCAGCCAGTTCACGCCCGAGGCGGGCCACCGCTGTCTGGCTGAGTTCATTCCCGTTCCGGGCATTTACGCGGCCGGCCGGCTCGATACCGACAGCGAAGGGCTGCTGGTGCTGACCGACGATGGCCGCTTGCAGCAGCGTATCGCCGATCCGCAGCACAAGCTGCCGAAAGCCTACTGGGCGCAAGTGGAAGGCGAGCCGACCGGCGAGGCCTTGCAGCAGCTCAGGCAGGGTGGCCTGGATCTCGGCGATTTCGTCACGCGGCCCTGCGAGGCGATGCGCATCGATGAGCCCGCCGGCCTGTGGCTGCGCGACCCGCCGATCCGGAGCCGCAAGTACATCCCGACCGCCTGGCTGGAAATCGTCCTGCGCGAAGGCAAGAACCGCCAGGTCAGACGCATGACGGCCAAGGTGGGCCATCCGACCCTGCGCCTGGTGCGTGCCGCCGTTGGTCCTTTCCGGATCGAAGCCTTGCAGCCGGGCGAGTGGCGGGAGGCGGAAGCGACGATTGATTGACATACATCAATGTGGTCTTTGCCGTTGTTTCCACAATCCGACAATGAATTCCTCTCACACAAGGGCCAGGTGAACGCCGCATGAAACAGGCGATTGCCGCGGCACTTCTTGTCCTTGCCATTTCCGCCGGATTCGTGCTGTGGATCACTGGTGACATGGCGCCGCGCGCGGAATTCATTCCCTATGTCGGGCCGCCGCATGCTGTCGAGTCTGATTACCTGCGCGCCGTCTATAGTCCGCTGCATTTCAAACCGGCCATCGAGACGGCCAGTGACGAGCAATGCCTCGCCTGCCACCGCGAGGTGATGGAGGACAAGGTGCGCGCGACATCGCCTTCCGGCGTGAAAACTGAAACGCTGCGCGCCTGGTACCAACAAACACCGACCTACGCAGGCGGGCAGGACACCTTCCACCGGCGCCACCTCGTCACGCCGCTGGCGAAGCAGCTGATGAACCTGCGTTGCAATACCTGCCACCTGGGGCACGATCCGCGCGAGGAGGCGCAGGGTGCGGCGACCGACTCGGCACGGCAGGACGACACGGCTTTCACGCTGCGCAAGCAGGTGAATCCGGAGACCTCCTGCCTCAAGTGCCACGGCCAGTTGCCCTGGCAGTTGATGGGTTTGCCCGGCCCGTGGGAGGAGCACAAGGCGACGTTCGGCAACAACTGCCAGACCTGCCATGCCGCCATCCGCACCAAGCGGCACGAGGTGAACTATCTCAACGCGGCGGCCATCGAGCAGGCCGGCAAGGACAGCGCCGACGCCTGCTACGGCTGCCATGGCGGGCGCGCCTGGTATCGCATCGCTTATCCCTATGCGCGCACGCCCTGGCCGGACATGCCGGCCGAGGTGCCCGAGTGGGCCAAGAACCGCGCGACGCAATCCGAGGCGCGCTTCCTCAAGCCGATGCCGGCACGCGAGGCCAAACCATGAATGCGAACGACAAGCAGGCCGACGCCCTGCTCAATCCCAAACGGCGCAGCTTCCTCAAGACGGCGGCAGCCGGCGGCGCCGTTGCCGCGGCCGGCGGTCTGACGGAACTGACTTTCGGCGGCAAGGAGGCGCAGGCGCATGCCTACGAGCCCTATCCGACCGACGACCAGCTGACGACGGTGGTGACGAGCTGCGACCACAACTGCGGCTCGCGCCACATGCTGGTGGCGCACAAGAAGGGCGACGTCATCGTGCGCCTGTCGACCGACGACGGCCGCTACCAGGCCGGCGGCGCCTTCGGCTTCGAATCCGAGCAGGTGCCGCAGTTGCGCGCCTGCCTGCGCGGCCGCTCCTACCGCGCCCGCATCTACTCACCGGAGCGACTGCTCTACCCGATGCTGCGCGTGGGCGAGCGCGGGGAAGGCAAGTTCAAGCGCGTGTCGTGGGACGAGGCACTCGACTTCATCGCCAGGAAGATGATCGAGCTGAAGAGCAAGTACGGCCCAACGGCGATCCTCGACCAGGCCTATGCCGGCACCTCCTACTGCGTGTTGCACAAGTCGGATCAGATCGAAGGATTGCTCGCGCGCTTCCTCGGCATGTTCGGCTGCCGCACGAATTCATGGTCGGTGCCCTCCTATCAAGGCACGACCTTCTCCAGCCGCATGACCTTCGGCACCATCGAGGACGGCAACGAGGACGACGCCTTCGCCCACTCGAAGCTGATCATCATGTGGGGCTGGAATCCGGCCTACACCTTCCACGGCGGCAACACCTTCTACTACATGCGGCTGGCCAAGCAGCGCGGCTGCAAGTTCGTGCTGGTCGATCCGCAATACACCGATTCGGCCGCCAGCTACGACGCCTGGTGGATTCCGATCAAGCCCAATACCGACGCCGCCATGCTCGCCGGCATGGCGCATTACATTTTCGACAACAAGCTGCACGACCAGAAATTCATCGATCGTTTCGTGCAGGGCATGGATGCCGGCACCATGCCCGACTGGGCCAAGGACAAGGAAAACTTCAAGGACTACATCCTCGGCAAGTCGGACGGCACGCCGAAGACGCCGGAGTGGGCCGAGAATATCTGTGGCGTGCCGGCGGCGGACATCAGGAAGCTGGCCGACCTGTATGCCCGTACCAAGCCGGCGGCGCTGAAAGCCTCCTGGGCGCCCGGCCGCGCGAGCTACGGCGAGCAGTACAACCGCATGGCGGCGGCGGTGCAGGCGATGACGGGCAACATCGGCGTCCTCGGCGGCTGTGCCGAAGGCGTCGGCAAGGGCTGGCATGCCGAGAGCGTGGCCTATCCCTACGATGAGAACGCGAATATCTGGTACGCCTCGATCAAGTCCGACCGCTGGGCGCACTGCGTGCTGAACTACCCGAACGTCAAGCGCGAGGAAGTCGGCCTGTGGCCGCGCAGCGACAAGCTCGACGGCGCCATCCCCAACATCAAGGCGATCTGGTGGCACGGCTCGGACTGGTTCAACCAGCTCACGCACATCAACAAAGAAATCGAGGCGGTCAAGAAGCTGGAGCTGGTCGTCTGCCAGGACTCCACCATCACGCCCTCCGGACTGTGGGCCGACGTGCTGCTGCCCATCGCCACGCACTTCGAGCGCCACGGCGTGGCGCTGCCCTGGTACAAGGGCCACTACTACATCCACCGGCCGAAGGCGATCGCGCCGCTCGGCGAATCGAAGACCGACTTCCAGGTATTCACCGAACTGGCCTGGCGGCTGGAGCAGCTCGACCCGACGCTGAAGGATTTCGGTAAGCGCTACAACCCGCGCGCAGAGCGCGGCTATTTCGACAACCCGGACGCCACGGACGAGGCCTATCTCGCCGCCTGGTGGAAGGACAAGGTGCAGGCGCACCAGGGCGTGACGATGCCGTGGGAGGAGTTCAAGCGCCGCGGCGTCTACAAGTTCGAGTTCAAGCAGCCGCTGGTGGCCTTCCGCGAGCAGATCGAGCAGGGCAAGCCCTTCCAGACGCCCTCGGGCAAGATCGAGATCCTATCGACGACCCTGGCCAAGGTCACCGACTGGACGAAGACGCAGTGGGGCTACGAAATTCCCGCCATCCCGAAATGGATCGAGCCCTTCGAGTCGCTCAACCACCCGAAGGCGAAGACTTGGCCGTTCCACATGATCACGCCACACCCGCGCTGGCGCACGCATTCGATTTTCCACAACATCCCCTGGCTGCGCGAGACCTTCCAGCAGGAGATCACCTTGAACGCCGCCGACGCCAAGCGGCTCGGCATCCGCACTGGCGACATGGTGGAGGCCTGGAACGATCGCGGCCGCATCGTGCTGCCGGCCTACGTCACCGAGCGCTGCATGCCCGGCGTGGTGGTGGTGTACGAGGGCGCCTGGATGGACCGCGACAAGGCGGGCGTCGACCGCGCCGGCAACCCGGACTTCCTCACGCTGGACGAGCCCTCGCCGGCCGGCGCCTTCGCCTACAACACCATCCTGTGCAACGTGAAGGAGACGACGCTGGCGCACAAGCCGGGCTGGGACGAGCAGGCCACCGCGCGCTCGCATGTTTTCCGCCGGGACTACTGAGATGGCCAAGAAACTCGACAAGGCGGAAGTCAAAAAGGCCCTGGAGCGCAAGGTCGCGCAGACCTATCGCCCGGTGCAGCCGAAGACCCAGCTCGGTTTCATCCACCACAATGTCGACTGCATCGGCTGCCGCGCCTGCGAGATCGCCTGCAAGGACAAGAACGGCCTGCCGCCGGGGCCGCGCTTCCGCCGCGTGATGTACGTCGAAGGCGGCACCTTCCCGGACGTGTACGCCTACAAGGTGAACATGTCCTGCAACCACTGCGCGGAGCCGGCCTGCCTGCCGACCTGTCCTTCGGGGGCGATCTGGAAACGGGCGGACAACGGCGTCGTCGACATCGACTCGACGCTGTGCATCGGCTGCCGCCGCTGCGAGGCGGCCTGTCCCTACGGCGCGCCGCAGTGGGATCCCAAGGAGCGGATCGTCAAGAAGTGCAATATGTGCATCGACGAGCTGGAGGCCGGTCGCAAGCCTTATTGCGTGATGGCCTGCATGATGCGCGTGCTCGACATCGGCCCGATCGAGCAGCTTGCCGCCGGCACCTGGAAGACCACCGCGTTGGGGCCGAACGAGCAGCCGGTGCGCCAGGTGAAGAACATGGCCAATCCGGAGCTGACACGCCCTTCGATCGTCTTCATCCCGCACAGCAAAGGCAAGGTATGAGTTTGCCGGGAGAACTGGCGCAAGTCCTCGCAGAGGATGCCGAAGCCATCGCGGCGCTGCACGACCGCGAACTGACGACCGAGACGCTTGCCGCTCTGCGCGAAGTCGGCTTTCCGGCTAACCTCGGCCTGCTGCCGGCCGGTGAGCAATCCCTGGAAGCCTGGCGCCTGATGGCCGCCGCGCTGGAGGAAACCAGTGCGGCCGATCTCGACCTGCTGGCGGCGGACTACGCGGCCATCTACCTCACTGGGGCCTATGGCGCTTCGCCCTGCGAGTCGGTGTGGCTGGACGACGACCATCTCGCCTGCCAGGCGCCGATGTTCGAATTGCGCAAGCTCTATGCCGAAGCGGGCCTGGCGGCGATGGACTGGCGCAAACGGCCGGACGACCATCTGGTCCTGCAGTTGCTCTTTATCGCCAATGTCTTGCGGCGCTCATGCGGGGTGGATGAACTGCGCCGCCTGGCAGCGATGCTCGACGAGCACCTGCTGCGCTGGCTGCCGGACTTCGCCGCCCGCGTCGCCGCGCGCGCTGAGACGCCCTTCTTCGCCGTGCTGGGGAGACTGACTTTTGCCTGGTGCGAACAACTGCGCGACCTGCTTGCGGAAAGCCTCGGCGAACCTCGGCCGACGCGCGAGGAGATCGAGGCCCGTATCAAGCCGCAGCGGCGTGTCGAAGCCGCGCCGCTCGCCTATATGCCGGGCGCGGCGCCAAGCTGGTAAGCTTTCGCCCTGATGAAATTCCTGCCGCTGGTTTTTTTCCTGCTGTTGACGAACGGCGCCGCGCTGGCCGCGCCGACCATCGAGCTATCCGCCGGCATGCACCGCATCGAGGCCGAAGTGGCGAGCAACAGCGCCGACCGCGCCACCGGCCTGATGAACCGCTCCTCGATGCCGATCCATCGCGGCATGTTGTTCGTCTTCCCGGAGGCCGGCGTGCAGTGCTTCTGGATGAAGAACACGCTGATTCCCCTTAGCATTGCCTTCCTCGACGACGGCGGCCGCATCGTGCAGATTGTCGACATGCAGCCGCAGTCGCTCGACAACCACTGCTCCATCAAGCCAGTGCGCTTCGCGCTGGAAATGAATGCCGGCTGGTTCAAGAGCCGCGGCATTTCCGCCGGCACCCGGATCAACGGCGTCGACAAGGCACCGCCGGGCCGGTAAAAGTCAGTCCTTGGAGAACGGCGTTTCGGTGCCGCAGCCGGTGGCATCGTAGCCGGGCAGGGCGCGCACGGCGCGGCGGAAGGCGTTTCCCTTCAGCAGGGCGAGCAGCGACTCGATCGCCGGCTGGCGCAGCAGTTCGCGCCGCGTCACGAGAAAATAATCCTCCTTCAGCAGCGGCACGAAGCCCAGGTCGAACTGGCGGGCAGCCGCTTCCACGCCGAGCCCCGCATCGGCATGACCGCTGGCGATCATCGCCGCCACGGCGGAGTGCGTGAGCTCCACATCGCCGTAGCCGGCAATGGTCCGTGCGGCGATGCCGTTCTCCCGCAGCAGCCAGTCGAACAGCAGCCGCGTGCCGGCTCCGCTCTGGCGGTTGAGAAAGCGCACGTTAGGTTTGGTCAGGTCGCGGATGCCGCGCAGCTTCTTCGGATTGCCGGGCGCGACCATGATGCCCTGGGTGCGCTTGGCCAGCCGGATCAAGACCTGCTGCCGCGGCCGGAGATAGGGCTTGTATTGCTGCCACAGGGTCGCGCCGACGGCGCCTTCCGGACAATGGAAGCCGGCGATTTCGCAGCGGTCCTCGGCGAACGCCGCGAGGCTTTCCAGGCTGCCGTGGAATTGCAGGTCGACAGGCTGTCCTTGCTTCGCCATGCGCGCGGGCAGCAGCGCCAGCGCCAGGTCGTGGCTGGCATGGATGCGCGGAACGGCCCGCGCCGGCGTGGCCGCTTCGGCCAGCCCGCGCGCCATCTGTTCGGCTGCGGCGGCAAGCTGGGGCGCCAGCAATTCGCGGGTTTGCGCATCCAGGTCGAGCAGGCGGATGGCGAATGGCGTCAGGCGGGTGCCCAGCCCGCGCGCCGGGATCAGCAGCGGGTGACCGAAATTCGCCTCCCAGCGCGCCAGCATGCCCCAGGCGTTGCGGTAGGAGACGCCCGCCTCGCGCGCCGCCGAGGCGATCGAGCCGGTGCGCCGGATGCGTTCCAGCAGTCCGAGCAGTCGCGCCTCCTCCGGCTGCGCCGGAGTGACGCCGAAAGTCCAATTGCAGGCCAGCGATAGTCCCTTTATGTCATTCAACGACATATTTGTGTCTCCAACAATTTTGCCTATTGTACGAGACGGCTGATTCAGAATCATATGCAGATGGATGCATATTGAATCGGGCAGCCAGCCTGACAACGACAAGGAGCCCCCCCTTATGCGACGTTCGACCCTTTGGACCGGGCTGCTGCTCGGCGCCCTGATTGCCGCGGCCCAGCCCGTGCTGGCACGCGACATCCGGATGTCCACCACCACCAGCACGGAAAACTCGGGTCTGCTGAAAGTGCTCCTGCCGGCGTTCGAGACGAAGCACGGCGTCAAGGTGCACGTCATTTCCGTTGGCACCGGCAAGGCGCTCGAACTGGGCAAGAACGGCGACGTCGATGTCGTGCTGGTGCACGCCCGCGCGGCGGAGGACAAGTTCGTCGCCGATGGCCATGGCGTGAACCGCCGCGACGTGATGGTCAACGACTTCATCCTGGTCGGGTCGCAGGAGGATCCGCTGGCGCTGCGCGGCACGCGCGACGTCATCGCCGCCTTCCGCAAGCTGGGCGAGGGACGCGCCAAGTTCATCTCGCGCGGAGACAACTCCGGCACGGACCAGATGGAGAAGGCCTATTGGAAGGAGGCAGGGGTTGCGCCGAAGGGGACATGGTTCGTCTCGGCCGGCCTCGGCATGGGCGAGGTGCTGACCATGGCCGGCGAGATGAAGGCCTACACCCTGAGCGACCGCGCCACTTTCGGCGCCTACCGTGCCAAGACCGGGCTGGAAATCCTCGTGCAGGGCGATCCCAGGATGTTCAACCCTTACGGCATCATCGCCGTGAGCCCGAAGAAATATCCGGACATCAATTTCGACGGCGCCATGAAGCTGATCGAGTGGATCACCTCAACGGAAGGGCAGGGGCTGATCGCCGGCTTCAGGGTGAACGGCGAGCAGCTGTTTTTCCCATCCTACGGGAAATAGGCAACAAAAAACCGCAGCGGCGGAGTGTCCGCGGCTGCGGTTTGATTCGCCGGGAAAATCAGCCGGCGAAATTCTTCGCCGCGAAGTCCCAGTTGGCCAGGCTGGCGAGGAAGGTCTCGACGAATTTCGGCCGGGCGTTGCGGTAGTCGACGTAGTAGGCGTGCTCCCAAACATCGATGGTGAGCAGCGCCTTGTTATCCGTGGTGAGTGGTGTGGCGGCGTTGCTGGTGTTCACGATATCCACCGAGCCGTCAGGCTTCTTCACCAGCCAGGTCCAGCCGGAGCCGAAGTTGCCGACGGCGGAGGTCTGGAAGGCCTTCTTGAACTCGTCGAAGGACCTCCACTTCTTGTTGATGGCGTCAGCCAGGGCACCGGTCGGTGCGCCGCCGCCGTTTGGCTTCATGCTGCTCCAGAAGAAGGTATGGTTCCACACCTGGGCGGAATTATTGAAGAGGCCACCGGAAGACTTCTTGACGATGTCCTCGAGGCCGGCGCTCTCGAATTCGGTGCCCTTGATCAAATTGTTCAGGTTGGTCACGTAGGCCTGATGATGTTTGCCGTAGTGGTATTCGAAGGTCTCCTTGGAGATGTGCGGTGCGAGCGCATCCATGGCGTAGGGAAGCGGCGGAAGGGTGTGTTCCATATTGAGTCTCCGGTTTCAGTCAGGGTTGCGATACCCGAGCATTTTAGTCGGGATAAATTCATTTGGCAATAATTGCGCATTCAAATATCGCGCCGCCGGGTGACTTGCGCGCCGGCTTCGCCTTCGCCGAAGCTGAGATGCAGCGCGTCGCCCATGGCAAGTTGCGCGCTGCTGCGGACAATGCTGCCATCGGCCTTGCGGACGAGACTGTAGCCACGCTGGAGCACGGCCTGCGGGCTGAGATGATCGAGGCTGGCGGCGAGTTGCGCCAAACGGTTTTGCTGCCGGCAAAGTCCGGCCGACGCTGAAGCAAGCAGTCGACCGGCGATTTCGTCCAGGTCGCGCCGCGCATGGCGCAGATCCGGGCGGCGCAGGGCGAAGCGGGCCTGAAGGCGCTGAAAGTCTACGAAGCGGGAAGCGATCCCTTGGCGCAGACCGGCGTTGAGGCGGGTGGCGAGATGTGCCGTTTCCGCGCGCAAGCGGCCCAGGCGCTCGCCGGGATGGAGCAGACGGCGTCCCAGCAGGTCGACGCGCTGCATGCGTTCCTGCAGGTGCCGCCGCGTCTCTGTGCGCAGAGCGGTGGCGAGACGGAGCAGGTCGCTTTGCGCTTCGACATAGCCGGCGCTGGCCAGTTCGGCAGCAGCGGTGGGGGTGGCGGCGCGGCAGTCGGCAACAAGATCGGCGATGGTGGTGTCGGTCTCATGGCCGATGCCGGTGACGACCGGAATCGGGCAGGCGTCGATGGCGCGGGCGACAACCTCTTCGTTGAAAGCCCACAGATCCTCGATGCTGCCGCCGCCGCGGGCGACGAGAAGGACGTCGCATTCGTTACGGCTGGCCGCTACGCGAATGGCCCCGGCGATGTTGGCGGCGGCCTCCTCGCCCTGGACCAGCGTCGGGTAAATCACTACTGCCAGATGCGGTGCCCGCCGTGCCAGGGCGGCCAGAATGTCCCGCAGGGCGGCCGCCTGCAGCGAAGTGACGATGCCGACGCAGCGCGCAAAGCGCGGCAGCGGCAACCTGCGTTCCGGTTCAAAGAGTCCTTCGTTCTCCAGCTTGGCGCGCAGGCGTGCGAAGGCCTCGAACAGCGCGCCGACACCGGCATGACGCAAGGCTTCGACATTCAGCTGGAAACCACCGCGCGCTTCATACAAAGTAACAAAGGCGCGCGCTTCCACGCGCATGCCGTCCTGCAACCGGAACGGCAGCAACTGGGCGCGGCCGCGGAACATGACGCAATCGACCTGTGCGCTTTCATCCTTCAGCGCAAAATAGATATGGCCGGAAGCTGGCCGGCGCAGGTTGGAAATTTCGCCGCCGACCCAAAGCAGCGGGAAGCGGTTTTCGAGCGCCTGGCGCGCCAGGTGGTTGAGCTCGGAAACGCTGAGAATTTCCTCGCCGGAACCTTGCGGATTGGCTGTTTCTGCGGGCATCGGAGGATTCTAGCCGATGCCTTCTATCACTTTCGTTATTGATTGTGCCGAGACAATCGTGCGCTCTCTGAAGTAATGTGATAACACATTGATAAATATCGATTAAACATCAAGCTTCATTTTGCATCGAAGTAAGAAAAAGTCTTACAGGAAGCCGACTTACTCAAAACCTCCACGCTTAATTCACATACTTATCCACAAGTTTTGTGGATAAAGAAAACGAAGTTTCAGTGAAGGCTAACGTCGTCTTGGTTTTATCTGCGTTAAGCGCAGCGGCCGTAATTAAATTGTCGTTGCAAGGCGACAGTTCGCAAGCGGTTTTTCTTGCCGAAACGGGATCACCCATATAAAGTTCGCCGTTATTCGAAAAACAACGGGAGCCATGCGTGTTCGCCATCATCCAAGCTGCAGGCTGGCCCATCTGGCCGCTCTTGCTCGCCTCGATTCTTGCCGTCGCCTTCATCATCGAAAGGTCGATTGCGCTGCGCCGGAGCAAGATCGTCCCGGAGGGATTGCTGCAGGGCATCGTGGCCGAATATCGCCAGTCCGGCGCAACCGAAGAAATGCTGGCGCGCGTCGCCAGGCATTCGCCCCTCGGCCGCGTGCTGTCGGCCGGACTGCGCAACGTCAAGAGCACGCGGGAGGCGATGAAGGAGGCCATCGAGGAATCGGGGCGCGGCGTCACCCATGAACTGGAACGATTCCTTACCAGCCTGGGTACCATCGCCTCGATCGCGCCGCTGATGGGCCTGTTCGGCACGGTGGTCGGCATGATCGAGATTTTCGGCTCGACGACTGCCGCCGGCACCAACCCGCAACAGCTCGCCCACGGCATCTCGGTGGCGCTCTATAACACCGGCTTCGGCCTGCTGATCGCCATTCCTGCCATGATCTTCTACCGGCACTTCCGCGCCCTGGTCGACAGCTTCGTCGTCGAGATGGAGCAGCAGGCGGTGAAGCTGGTCGAGCTGGTGCACGGCCAGCGCGCGGATTGAAAGCGGATCGGCAATGAATTTCCAGCGCGGGCGTTTCCGGGAGGAGCCGGAGATCAACCTGATTCCGATGATCGACGTGTTGCTCGTCATCCTCATCTTCCTGATGATCACGACGACGTATTCGAAGTTCTCCGGCCTCGAGATCAACCTGCCCACGGCGGACGCCACCCAGTCACCGGACAAGCCGAACGAAATCAATGTCGTGGTGAGCGCCAACGGCGATGTGATGGTCAACCGCGTCGCGGTCGGCGCCAAGGATGTCGAAGCCATCAGCGTGGCGCTGCGCCGCGCCGGCGGCAACGCGACCGAACCGGTGGTGGTGATCAATGCCGATGCCAAGGCGGCGCACCAGAGCGTGATCGACGTCATGCAGGCGGCGCAGCAATCCGGTTACAGCCATATCTCTTTTGCCACGCAGAATCCGTCGCGTTGACCGGGTCGCGGCAGTATCATGCGCCACACGCTTGCGTGTGGCGTTTTTATTTCAGGCAGGACGATCATGGGTTTGAGGCAGCGAATTGCGGCGGGATGGCAGGAGCGTGGCATGACGGCCGTTCTGCTGCTGCCGTTTGCCCTGCTGTTCGCGCTGGCGGTCAATCTGCGCCGGTGGGCTTATCGACTGGGCTGGGCATCATCCGTGAAGCTGCCGGTGCCCGTAGTGGTGATCGGCAATATCACTGCCGGCGGCAGCGGCAAGACACCGCTGGCGCTCTACCTGGTGCTGGGACTGGCCAGGCGCGGCTGGCGGCCGGGCATCGTCAGTCGCGGCTACGGCGGCAGCGCACGGGATGTTCTGGCGGTAACGGCGGCAAGTGAAGCAGCGGTTGTCGGCGACGAGCCGCTGCTGCTGGCGCGCCACGCCGGCTGCCCGGTTTTCGTCGGCCGCGACCGCGTTGCCGCGGCACAGGCGCTCTTGTCGGCGCATGCGGACTGCAATGTGTTGATCGCCGACGACGGGCTGCAGCATCTGCGTCTGGAGCGCGACGTCGAGATCGTTGTCATGGATGAGCGCGGCGTCGGCAACGGCTGGCCCCTGCCGGCCGGCCCGCTGCGCGAATGTCCAGCGCGCATCGCCGCTGCGCACGCCCTGGTGCTGAACGGAGAGGCGCCGGTTTCGCCGGACGTTCATCCGCGGCGCGTGTTCCGCATGCGCCTTGCCGGCAGCCGCTTCCGCAATCTGCACGATCCGCAACGTACCTGCGGTGCCGAGGATTTACGCGGCCGGCGACTGCACGCGCTGGCGGGCATCGGGCATCCCGCGCGCTTCTTTCGCCAACTTGATCGGATGGGCTTGCAGGTGGAAACGCATGCCTTTCCAGATCACCATGTCTTTCAGCCGTCCGATCTCGCTTTCGTCGACGCGGATGCGCTGCTGATGACCGAGAAAGATGCGGTAAAATGCCAGGCTTTTGCGCCGCCGGAAACCTGGATGCTTCCGGTCGAGGCGCAACTGGATCCCGATCTTGCGCAATGGCTGGTGGAGAAAATCAATGGATGCCAGGCTTCTTGAAATACTCGTCTGTCCGGTCTGCAAGGGGTCGCTCGATTTCCGCAAGACCAATCAGGAACTGGTGTGCAAGGCGTGTAAGCTGGCCTACCCGGTGCGCGACGACATTCCGGTCATGCTCGAGGAGGAAGCGCGCCAGTTGAGCCACGAAGAGGCGGCGGGCTGAACGTCCGCGGCGGGACGAGGAAGACGCGATGCCGTTCAAGGTTGTCATTCCCGCCCGCCATGCCTCCAGCCGGCTTCCCGGCAAGCCGCTGGCCGACATCGCCGGCAAGCCCATGGTGGTGAGAGTGGCCGAGCGTGCCGTGCAAAGCGGCGCGATGGAAGTCATTGTCGCGACCGATCACGAGGATGTGCGCGCTGCTGTCGAACGACACGGCTTTCCCGCTTTGATGACCCGCGTCGACCATGCCAGCGGCACAGATCGCATCGCCGAAGTCGTCGACCGGCTGGGATGGGGCGACGATATCGTCGTTGTGAACGTTCAGGGCGACGAGCCGCTCATCGCCCCAAGCCTGATCGACCAAGTGGCAGCGGAACTCGCGCGCGGCGCCGATGCGGCGGTGGCTACCGCTTGCCATCCGGTTTCCAGCATCGCGGAGTTCGTCAATCCGAATGTCGTCAAGGTCGTATGCGACGTTCGCGGCCATGCGCTTTATTTCAGCCGCGCGCCGATTCCCTGGCCGCGCGATGCCTTCGCCACCGACCGCACGACTCTGCCGGATGCGCTGACGGCGCAGCGCCACATCGGGATATATGCCTATCGTTGCAGCTTCCTGCGTCGCTATGGCGCACTGTCGCCTTCGCCGCTGGAGGGATTCGAGGCGCTCGAACAATTGCGTGTGCTCTGGCACGGCTTCCGCATTCGCGTCGCCATGATCGCTGATGCACCCGAAGCAGGAGTCGATACGCCCGAAGACCTGGAGCGTATCCGTTGTAAGTTTGACGTAAGCATGAATTAGCGGTACCTTTGCGCCCTCGGAAAAATACCCGAGAAATCATACAGATAGATAAGTAATCCTTGGGAGGGTAGTCATGAAATTAATCCTGCTCGGCGCTCCTGGCGCAGGCAAAGGAACGCAAGCAGCGTTCATCATCGAAAAATACGGCATTCCACAAATTTCCACCGGTGACATGCTGCGCGCCGCCGTCAAGACGGGCACACCATTGGGCCTTGAAGCGAAGAAGGTCATGGATGCCGGGCAACTCGTTTCCGACGGGATCATTCTCGGACTCATCAAGGAACGCCTGAAGCAGCCGGACTGTGCGAAGGGATTTCTCTTCGATGGTTTCCCGCGCACCATCCCGCAGGCCGAGGCGCTGCGCGCACAGGGCGTCGATCTCGACTACGTAATGGAGATCGATGTGCCCGACGAGGAAATCATCAAGCGCATGAGTGGCCGCCGCGTACATACGGCTTCGGGCCGTACCTACCACGTGGTGTTCAACCCGCCCAAGGTGGCCGGCAAGGACGATGCCACGGGTGAGGACTTGATCCAGCGCGAGGACGACAAGGAAGAAACAGTCAAAAAACGTCTGGAGGTCTACCACGGTCAGACCAAGCCGCTGGTCGATTTCTATTCCAAATGGGCGGCAGGTGGCGATGCGAAAGCGCCAAAGTATCGAAAGATCGCCGGCGTCGGTGCGCTCGATGCGATCAAGCGCGCGTTGTTTGCCGCGCTGGCCTGAGCCGGTCGTGCCTGTTTATAAGGTCATCAAATGGTATAATGTGAGGTTATGGGTATGAAAA
>Ga0209476_10001771_pt1 | contig 14481 bp, 12 predicted proteins | sample KloWWTrecipitate_FD_187179 | JGI IMG/M metagenome (GOLD analysis project Ga0209476, IMG submission 187179) | Active sludge microbial communities from Klosterneuburg, Austria, studying microevolution and ecology of nitrifiers - Klosterneuburg... | ecosystem: Engineered > WWTP > Aerobic digester... | reverse complement strand
CGACACCAGCAGCTCGATCAAGCGCCTGGGTCCCGATGGCCCGGACGAGCCGATCGCGGGACTCTCGGAAGAGGTCTACAACCTCACGTTCTACTACGAGGCCCACGGCTTCCTGGCCCGCATCAGCCAGCGCTCGCGTTCGGAGTTCCTCGGCGAGATCCAGGGCTTCGGTGCCGACCGCGCGCTGGTCTACATCGATGGCGAGGACGTGGTCGACGCACAACTGGGTTACAGCTTCCAGAGCGGCGCCCTGGACGGTGTCTCCCTGTTGTTCCAGGTCAACAACCTGACCGACGAGCCGTACCGCCAGTTCTTCAACAACAACGGGCTCACCCAGCGCTATGAGGAATACGGCCGCCAGTACCTGCTCGGCGTGACCTACAAGTTCTGAGCTGCCCTTCCGGCGCCCTGCCGTCGGACGACCCTTGCCGGCCCCCTCGCCGGCAAGGGTTTTTTATTGCCCGGATGGCGTCAGCGCGATCGCGAGACCAGGCTGGCGAGCCGTGCCAGCCTCGGGGTCACCAGCGGAATCGTGAGCATGGTGCTGGCTACCGCCATCAGGAGCAGGGCGGTGAAGGCCTCGCTGGTGATGATCGCCTTGTCGAGCAGGATGTTGGCGAAGATGATCATGATCAGGGCCTTGGTCTGCAGCAGCCAGCCGATGATCGAGGCCTCGCCGCGCTCCCAGCGAAGGATGCGGCCGGCCAGGTGCACGCCGGCCAGCTTGCCCGCGACCGCGGCGAACAGCAGCACGCCGGCGGCGATGAACACGGTCGCGCCGCCCAGGGTCCAGTTGGTGCGCAGGCCCGTGCTGAGGAAGAACACCGGCATCACCACCAGCAGCACGTTGTGGCGCAGGCGATCCATCTGCTCGCGGTCGAACCAGCTGCCATCGATCACGGCGCCCGAGAGGAAGGCGCCGACCATGAAGTGCAGTCCGGCCCAATCCGCGGCGAAGCCGCAGGCGGCGAGCCAGATCAGGCCCACGTACCAGCGGTCGCGCTCGGGCAGGCGGCGCATCAGCGCGCGAAAGGCCAGCGTGGCCAGCGCAAAGGCCAGCAGGAAGGCGCCCTGGCGGCCGACGCGGGTCCAGTCCATCAGGATCAGGGCGAGCACGCCCCAGATCGCGACATCGTCGAAGCTGGCGTAGCGCAGCACGCGCTGGCCCAGCGGCTGGCGCAGGATCCCGATCTTCTCCATGAACAGGATCAGGATCGGCAGGGCGGTGACCGCGCACGCCATGCCGATGCCGAGCACGAACTGCCAGGCCAGGGCCTTGGGCCCCATCCAGCCCTGGCCGTGGGCGAGCAGGCCGATCGCGGCCGCGCAACCCAGCAGCATCGGCACCAGCAAGGCCAGTCCGGCCGTGACCACGGTTTCGCCGCGGTGGTTCCAGGCCTCGTGCAGGTCGAGCTCGATCCCGGCGATCCAGACGAACAGCATCACCGCCCACCAGGCGATGCCATTGAGGGACTGGATCACCTGCGGGTTGAACACGAACTGGTAGTACTCGGGGAACACCGCGCCGAGGACCCCGGGACCGAGCAGGATCCCGGCGATGATCTGCACCACGACCAGCGGCGCGTAGTACTCGGTGCGGCCGACGCGCCAGATCAGGTACGGCGCGGTCAGGATGATCAGCATCGCGATCAGGAAGATCTCGGTGGTGTTCATCGCCGCTGGCATCGGAACTCCCTGGGGGCTGGCGCGCGCGAAGGACTTGCGCGCGGCCACGGATGGGCCGTGCCGGCGCGCGTCCGCGGCGGTGCAAGGATAGAACGCGGAACCGGATCAGCGCGCGACCATCTGGCGCGACAGCTGCGCGGCCAGGTCGCTGCGCGTGACCGGCCCCGCGTGCAGGTAGACCTGCGCGCCGTGCGCCGGGACGCTGGCGCGCAGGCTGCCGCCTGTGCCCACCGTCACTGCATCGCCGTCCAGCGCCGGGGTCCAGATGCCGGGCTCGAGCATTGCCGAGACCTCGAAGTCGGCCGCCGCATCGCCCTTGTTGAGCAGCACCAGTGCGATCTGGCTCGCGCCCTCGCGCTGGTAGACGCGGTAGAAGGCCGCGAGATCCCCGGCCAGCGCCACGTTGACCTGGAGGCCGCGCTGCAGCGCCGGCGAGTTGGCGCGGACCTTGGCGATCCGGGCCAGCGCCGCGCGGATCGGATGCGCGCGCGCCGCCGCGATGCCTTCCGTCCCGAAGTAGTTGCGGTTGCCGGCGAGCTCGGGGCTGCCGCGCTCGAAGCCGATCTCCGAGCCGTAGTACACGACCGGGATGCCGCGCGCCGTGAACAGCCAATGGTGCGCGTCGATGAAGCCGGCGTCGCTGGCGTCGAGCCGCGCCATGTCGTGGTTGTCGTAGAAGGTCATGAGCTCGTAGGGATTGCGGTACGGGCCGCCGTCGAGGAACAGCGCCGGGCCCAGCAGGGCATAGTCGCCGCCTTCACGCCCGAAGACCCGGGCGAGCTGCTGCTTGAGCGGGAAGTCGAGCACCGAGATCGAACCACCGCCGGGCTGCGTGTACGCCGCGATCTTCGCGGCGTCGTAGTCGAAGACCTCGCCGAACATGAAGTAGCCGGGGTGTTTTTCGCGGATGCGCGCGGTGAATCGATCCCAGAACTCGCCCGGCATCAGGCTCACGGTGTCGATGCGGAACGCGTCCGCGCCCTGCCCGATCCATTGCAGGTAGGCGCCGATCAGGTAATCCATCACCTCGGGCGAGTCCTCGCGCAGGTCCGACAGTTGCGCGAGGTCGCTCTTGCGGTTGTAGAAACGATGCAGCGGGTTGTAGCCCGGATCGAGCTGGTCGGGCGGCAGGTTCTGCTGGTCGGCGACCAGCTCGCCGTCGGCATCGAAGATCTGGCCGTACTGCGGCTGCGCCACCGGCATGGTGAAGGCCGGCGAGCCGTGGTTGGCGACGATGTCGAGCACGACCTTGACGTCCTTGGCGTGCAGCGCGGCGGTGAAGCCGGCGAAATCCAGCCCCGCACTGGGCAGGTGCTCGTCGAGCCGGTAGAAGTTCACGCCCCAGTAACCGTGGTAGCCGGTCTTGCCCTGGTCGGTCCACATGCTGCCCCACGTGGCTGGCGTGCCGCCGGTGAAGGCCTGGTCGGGATTGTCGATGATCGGCGTGATCCACACCGCGCCAAAGCCCATGTCCTTGATGTAGTCGAGGTGGTCGACGATGCCCTGGAAGTCGCCACCGAGGTAGCCGATGTTGTCGCTGCGCCCGTCCGGCCCCGCGATCGGGATGTCGAAACTGGGATGCGCCCCGCCCTGCGCGCGCTGGTCGTTGGACTCGTCGCCGTTGACGAAGCGGTCGGTGACGACGAAGTACACGGCCTCGGCCGCGAAGGGTTCGGTGGTGCCGTAGTACGGCGGCGCGGCCACCGCGGCGGGGCGCGCGGTCGGCGCCCCGGTTTGCGCGCAGCCGGCGAGCAGCGCCGTCGCCAGCGCCAGCATCGCGCCATTGCCGGCCCTCATGGCGCCACCGCCACGCCGCGCGGCGCCTCGGACTCGACCCGCACCCGCAGCACGCACAGGCCTGCCAGCGCCAGGCTCAGTCCGCCCAGGGTCAGGGCGTGGATCGGCGCCCCCCCGAAGAAGGTCTTGAGCAGGAAGCCCAGCACGGTGGCCGCGACCAGCTGCGGGATGACGATGAAGAAATTGAAGATGCCCATGTAGATGCCCATCTTGTCCGCCGGCAGGCTGTCGGCCAGCAGCGCATAGGGCAGCGAAAGGATCGAGGCCCAGGCGAATCCGACCCCGACCATCGACAGCAGCAGCCATTGCGGGTCGCGGACGACGAAGAACGAGAGCAGGGCCGCACCGCCGATGAACAGGTTCACCAGGTGCGCCAGCCGCAGGCCCAGGCGCCGCACCATCCACGGGATCACCACGGCCGCGAGCGCGGCGAAGCCGTTGTAGGCCGCGAACAGCACGCCGACCCAGTTGGCGCCTTCGTTGTACGCCGCCGACTGCGGGTCGCTGGAGCCATAGTGCACCTGGGCCACGGCCGAGGTGGTGTAGATCCACATCGCGAACAGCGCAAACCACGAGAAGAACTGCACCACCGCCAGTTGCCGCATCGCCTCGGGCATGGTGTAGAGGTCGCGCATGATCGTGCCGAACATGCCGCGGTCGGCGGCGTTTCCGCGCGCCAGCGCGAGCAGCGCCGCGCCGTACAGGGCGAGGCCGCCGGCCAGCAGGTACAACTCGCGATCCAGCGCGTAGCGATGGACGCCCAGTCCCACCAGGGCGCCGGCCGCGAGCCAGACCAGGCCGGTCCGGCGGGCCTGGCCTGCATCGACGGCACGCGCCGGCGCGTGGCGCGCGCTATCGGTGGCGCGCAGTTCCTCGGGCGGCATCTCGCGCGTGCGCAGCACGGTCCAGCCGACCGCGCCCAGCAGGACCACGCCGCCGAACCAGAACGCGTAGCGGACCGAATCCGGCACGATCCCGGCCGGCGCCGTGTTCGATACCCCGGCCGCGGTCAGCATCCAGGGCAAGGCGCTGGCGACCACCGCGCCGACGCCGATGAAGAAGCTCTGCATGGCGAAGCCGCTGGTGCGCTGGCGCGGGGGCAGCTGGTCGCCGACGAAGGCGCGGAAGGGCTCCATCGAGACGTTGATCGAGGCGTCGAGCACCCACAGGAGCCCCGCCGCCATCCACAGCACCGGCGATGCCGGCATCGCGAACAGCGCGGCCGAAGCCAGCAGTGCCCCGACCAGGAAGTACGGCCGGCGCCGGCCCAGGCGGGTCCAGGTGCGGTCCGAGAGGTATCCCACCACCGGCTGCACCAGCAGCCCGGTCAATGGAGCCGCGATCCAGAGCATCGGGATGGCGTCGATCGACGCGCCCAGGGTCTGGAAGATGCGGCTGACATTGGCGTTCTGCAGCGCGAAGCCGAACTGGATGCCGAGGAAGCCGAAGCACATGTTCCAGATCTGCCAGAACGACAGCTCCGGGCGGAGACGGGGGCGCTGGAGGGGATCGGACATGCATTGCTCCACTGGGGACCGGCGTGGCACTGCGCGGGCATGGACAGCGTGCCATGTCGCGGGGCATCGCGCGCGGCCCGGTCGAAGCTAAACGGCCGCGACCCCGGCATCGCAATGAATACGATTGCAGGCCCGCAGACGCCGCGCGGGCGACGGTAAGCTGCCCGCCGGTGCCCCTGGATGGGCAATCGCGGATCTAGCGATGGGCGGCAAGCCAAATCCCTGGTGGCGCGGAGCCGTCATCTACCAGATCTATCCGCGCAGCTTCCAGGACACCGACGCCAACGGCGTGGGCGACCTGCCGGGCATCATCGAGCGCCTCGACTACGTCGCGGGCCTGGGCGTCGATGCGATCTGGGTCTCGCCCTTCTTCAAGTCGCCGATGGCCGACTTCGGCTACGACATCGCCGACTACCGCGACGTCGATCCGCTGTTCGGCACGCTGGCCGATTTCGACCGCCTGGTCGCCAGGGCGCATGCGCTGGGACTCAAGGTCGTGATCGACCAGGTGCTGAGCCACACCTCGATCGAGCATGCCTGGTTCAAGGAGAGCCGCGAGAGCCGCGACAATCCCAAGGCCGACTGGTACGTGTGGGCCGACGCGCGCGACGACGGCACCCCGCCCAACAACTGGCTCTCGATCTTCGGCGGCGTGGCTTGGCAGTGGGAACCGCGGCGGCGCCAGTACTTCCTCCACAACTTCCTCGCCTCGCAGCCCGACCTCAATTTCCACAACCCCGAGGTGCGGCGCGCGGCGCTCGACAACGTGAAGTTCTGGCTCGACCGCGGCGTCGACGGCCTGCGCCTGGACGCGATCAACTTCTGCTTCCACGACCGCCAGCTGCGCGACAACCCGCCCAAGCCGCTGGGCGAGCGGGTGGGCCGCGGCTTTTCCCCCGACAATCCCTACGCCTTCCAGTATCACTATTACAACAACACCCAGCCCGAGAACCTCGATTTCCTGCGCGAGCTGCGCGCCCTGCTCGACCGCTACCCCGACGTCGCGGCGCTGGGCGAGATCTCGTCCGAGGATTCGCTCGCGACCATGGCCGAGTACACCGGACCCGAGCGCCTGCACATGGGCTACAGCTTCGAACTGCTGACCGACGACTTCTCCGCCGGGCACGTGCGCAGCACGGTCGAGGCGCTGGAAGCGAAGATGACCCGCGGCTGGCCCTGCTGGGCGATCTCCAACCACGACGTGCAGCGCGTCGCGACCCGCTGGGGCGGCGGCGAGGCGCCCGAACACATTGCCAGCACCCTGACCGCGCTGGCCTGCTCGCTGCGCGGCTCGATCTGCGTGTTCCAGGGCGAGGAACTCGGCCTGACCGAAGTCGAGCTGCCGTTCGAACTGCTGCAGGATCCCTACGGCATCGCCTTCTGGCCCACCTTCAAGGGCCGCGACGGCTGCCGCACGCCGATGCCGTGGACGACCGGCCGCAACGGCGGCTTCAGCACCGCCAAGCCCTGGCTGCCGGTGCCCGATGCACACCTGGAACGCAGCGTGGCGCGCCAGGAAGCCGAGCCCGATTCGCCGCTGCAGCGCTTCCGCGCCTTCATGCGCTGGCGCAAGCAGCAGCCGGCCCTGATGTGGGGCAACGTGCGCATGCTGCCCACGCCCGAACCGGTGCTGGCCTTCGAGCGCACGCTCGATGGCAAGACCGTGCGCGCGGTCTTCAACACCTCGGATCAAGCCTGCGAAGTGGAACTGCCCGACGCCAGGCCCCTGCGCGCGATCAACGGCCACGGCCTCGTTGCCGGCGAACAATCCGGCAACCGCGTGCGCCTGCCCGCCTACGGCGTGCTCTTCGCCAGCGACGCCTGAGCGCGGGGTTCGCTCAGTCGAGGACTTCCTCGATCGCCACGACCCGGCCACCGTGGATCCACAGGGTCACGGTCTTGCCGCGCAGGTAGTACTCGAAGCGCTCGCCCGCGGCACCGCCCTGCGAGTTCTCCAGCCGCACCGTGCGGTCGGGCTGGCCCGCGACCTCGATCACCTTGCCGACCGAATCGCCGGTCGAGACCAGGCGCTGGCCGAAGGCGACGCTGTTCTGGGTCGCGAAGGCGGTGCCGGCAAGCAGGACCAGCAGCAAGGCGAGGTGGCGCATCGGCGTCTCCGAGTTCAAGCGGCATGTTCGCGCAGTTGACCAAACGGGCAAATACGCTTCTAACCGCCACACATGCACAGCCAGGACGATAGCCCGCTTTTTCAGGAGCGGTATCAGATGCGACGTTCGGGGTGGATTCGTGGCGATCTGGGGGGTCCGTGCCGACCGGGATCAGGGGGCCGGCTCAGACAAGAAGCAAACTCGCCGGCCCCCTGATCCCGGCCGACCCGGACTCGCTTCGAACAAGCGTGGGTCCGACCCGCTCCAAGCCCCTGTGGGAGCGCCTTTAGCCGCGATCCGAGACGCTTCGAATCGCCGCTAGAGCCGCTCCCGCAAACGCGGTACTTCGCACCGCGCCCCGGATCGAAGCGCGTCCGCGAATGCCGGGATCAGGGTGCCGGCGAGTTTGCTTCTTGTCTGAGCCGGCATCCTGATCCCGGCAGTTGCGGACCCCCATGACTGGCGGCGCGGCGGTTTCTGCGAGGCCCGCGCGACTGGCAAGAACCCAGCGTACGACCAGGCTTCGGTCGCGCATGAGATGCGCTCCTACGTGGGCATCAGCGTCGGCGTGTTGTGGTTACCAGTCGGTGCGGCCGGGGAGGAGGTTGCGCAGTTCGGCGTCGGTGAGGTTGCGCCAGCGGCCGGGCTTGAGCAGGCCGAGGGTGATCTGGTCGATGCGCACGCGGCGCAACTGGGTGACGCGGTAGCCGAACTCGGCAGCCATCAGGCGGATCTGGCGGTTGAGGCCCTGGGTGAGCACGATGCGGAAGCCGAACTTGGCGATGCGCGCGGTGCGGCACGGCAGGGTCATCTGGTTGTGGATGCGCACGCCGCGCGCCATGCCGCGCAGGAATTCCTCGGTCACCGGGCGGTTGACCCCGACCAGGTATTCCTTCTCGTGGCGGTTCTCGGCGCGCAGGATCTCGTTGACGATGTCGCCGTTGCTGGTCAGCAGGATCAGCCCTTCCGAATCCTTGTCGAGGCGGCCGATCGGGAAGATGCGCTGCTCGTGGCCGATGAACTCGACGATGTTGCCCTTGACCCCGGACTCGGTGGTGCAGGTGATGCCGTCGGGCTTGTTGAGCACGATGTAGACGTGCTTGCGCCCGGCCTTGGCCACGCGCTTGCGCAACGCGCGGCCATCGACCAGCACCTCGTCGCCTGCCTCGACCTGGGTGCCGAGATCGGCGCGCACGCCGTTGACGGTCACCCGGGCCTCGGCGATGAGCTGGTCGGCTTCGCGGCGCGAGCAGTGGCCGGAATCGCTGATGTGCTTGTTGAGGCGCATGCGGGGCGCTGGATCGGGGTCCGGCGCGCAGTGTAGTGCGGCCGGCACCTGGCGAGCGCTGCCTGGCGCGCCTCGCGCGCGGCCATGGGTCGCCGCGGGGCGCCACGTCGCCCGCCGCCCGGCGACTGTGCCCGCGCGAGGGCGCCGACGCCCCCCGCAACGCCGGACACCGGACGGTGTCACCATAGCGGCCCGCGATGGGCGCGCCAGCGCCCGCCACTCCCGAGGCCAAGGAAGCCGCTGTCCCATGATCATCGTGCACCACCTCAACAACTCGCGCTCGCAGCGCGTCCTCTGGTTGCTGGAAGAACTCGGTCTTGAGTACGAAGTGCGACGCTACGAGCGCGACCCGCGCACCATGCTGGCGCCACCCGAGTTGCGCGCCGTGCATCCGCTGGGCAAGTCGCCCGTGATCGAGGACCAGGGCCGCGTGCTGGCCGAGTCCGGCGCGATCCTCGAATACCTGGTCGAACGCCACGGGCAGGGACGCCTGCGCCCGCCAGCCGACTCCGAGCAGCGCCTGCGCTACCTCTACTGGATGCACTACGCCGAGGGCTCGGCCATGCCGCCGCTGCTGATGAAGCTGGTGTTCGACCGCATCGGGCGCGCGCCGATGCCGTTCTTCGCCAAGCCGATCGCCAAGTCGATCGTGGGCAACGTGCTGCGCACCTTCGTGTTGCCGCAGCTCAAGCAGCACCTCGATTTCATGGAGGGCGAGCTCGGCAAGGGCGCCTGGTTCGCGGGCGAGGAATTCAGCGCCGCCGACATCCAGATGAGCTTCCCGCTGGAGGCCGCCGCCTCGCGCGCCGGCCTCGACGCCAAGTCGCGACCGCAGCTGTGGGACTTCCTGCAGCGCATCCACGCACGGCCCGCTTACCAGCGCGCACTCGAACGCGGCGGCCGCTACGAGCTGCTGGGATAGCATCCGGCATCACGCCGGTCACGGCGCGCAAGCACGAGCACAGGACCAGGACATCGACATGACCACGATCCTCGCGATTCCGGGCAGCTGGCGCAGCGGCTCGTACAACCTCGCGCTCGCGCGCGCCGCCCAGGCGCTGGCGCCGGCCGGCTGCACGGTCGAACTGGCCTCGATCGCGGCGATCCCGATCTATGACGGCGACAGCGAAGCCGCGCAGGGCGTGCCGGCGCCGGTGGCCGGGCTCAAGGACCGCATTGCCGCCGCCGACGCGCTGCTGCTGGTCACGCCCGAGTACAACAACTCGGTGCCCGGACCGCTCAAGAACGCCATCGACTGGCTGTCGCGCCCGGCCAGCGACCTTGCCCGCGTGTTCGGCGACAAGCCCACGGGCCTGATCGGCGCCTCCCCGGGTCCCGGCGGCACGCGCCTGGCGCAGGCGGCATGGTTGCCGGTGCTGCGCCTGCTCGGTACCCGGCCGTGGTTCGGCAAGTCGGTCTACGTGGCCGACGCCGGCAAGGCCTTCGATGCCGGCGGCGTACTGGTCGACGAACGCGTGCGCCAGGTGCTGGGCGCCTACCTGCAGGGATTCGCCGCCTTCGCCGCGGCCCGCTGAGTCGGGCACTCAATCCGCCGCGGGACGCAGCAGCAACGCGAACTCGACCGGCCCGCCGCTGGCCTCGACGACCAGCGTAACCGGCAGCGGCGCGGCCACCCGACGAGGCAGCTCGAAGAGCACGTGTCCATAGCCATCCTGGCCCGGCGCGAGGATCTGCTGGCGCAGGGCCAGTGATTCGACGGTGCCGCGCGCCTCGGACTCTGCGCTGTCGACTTCCTCGCGACCGGGCGCGATCTCCCGCCGCAACGCGTTGTCACGCGCGGCATCGGCCGCGTTGGGACGGGTCGACCCGCTATAGCCGCCGCTGCCCAGGCGCGCGGCCTGGTAGTCGCCGACATTGCTCAGCGTGCCCGAAAAGAAGGTCGGGGGCAGCGAGGCATGCGCCTGCGAGCGCGCCTGGCTGGCCTCGCTGCGCTTGCGCTGGGCCTGCAGGCCGAGTTCGGCGACGAGCTGCTCGAACGGCACGATCCGCAGGTCGCCGGCATCGCTGCGCAGCCGCAGCTGCGCCGGGCCGAAGTCCAGCGGCTGCGCGCCACGGTTGACCACGTAGATCGCCAGTTCGGCACGTCCGCCCGGGCGCGGCGCCGGCGTTCCGGTGGGCGCTACCGCGATTTCGATCCCCGCGTTGCCCCCGACCATGACGTCGTTGCCCGGCGTCGAATTGCCCACCGATGCCGCGGGCCCGAACCAGAGTCCGTCGCCGCCCGACAGCGCGGCGACAGCCAGCAACCAGCAGCTCGCGACCATCACGACCCGACCTCGCGTGGCGGGCCGGAAAATCATACGCGAGGCGCGGCCCGCGACGGACGCCGGCTGGGGGATCCCGGCGGGCGCCACGGTGCCTGCGGATCCATCGCTCAACGCGGACCCAGCTGTGCCAGGGCCTCGCCGCGCAGCACGGCCGCGTCGCGATCCGCCGGTTCCATCACCAGCAGGATGCCCTCGGCGCCGCGGGCGCAAAGGCGCCGGGCGATGAGCTGGGCGCGGATGCGCACGTCGTAGGCCTTGTCGTAGTTGTCGATCCCGAAGGCCTGCGCCACGTCGTGGATGCTCGGCGCGGGTGCGTCGCAGCGCAGGGTGAGGGCGCCGTCGGCGGCGGCGATGGCCGGCGTTGAAGCGGCGAGGGACAGGGCCAGGGCGAACAGGATGCGATTCGAAGCGTTCATGGCGACTCTCCGTTGGATGGGTCCGGCGGGATTGGCCGGTGGATGCACTGTGCCGAGGGGCATGCGGCAGTGCTTGAGGGAATCGCCGGGGGCTCGTTGGGCGCTGGCGAGGTTCCCGCAAGGAAGTCGCCGCAGCCCCCCGACGGCATGCGCAGGTCGGCAATCCGGCGGCCGCGCGGTGGCGGTCCCTGCGATTCGGCCGGGGCGCCAAGGTCGCAGGATCGGCACGGCGCCTTGACCCGCCCCCGGCAAGCGCATCTGATACCGTTTTGTCGCAAGGGTCTGGAGCACCGCTTGGAAAACGTGCCACGCCCACCGCAGGACTTCGAGTTCGGCGACGTTCGGGTCGAGGCCGGCGCGCATCGCCTGCTGCGGCAGGGGACCGTGGTGGCGGTGGAGCCCAAGGCCTTCGCAGTCCTGCTCGAGCTGCTGGCGCAGCCGGGCCAACTGGTCGGGCGCGATGCGTTGCTCGATGCCGTCTGGGGACACCGCCATGTCACGCCCGCGGTGTTGAACCGGGTGATCGCGATGCTGCGCAAGGCCATCGGCGACGATGCCGAGGCGCCGCAGTGCATCCAGACCGTGCATGGCCTGGGCTATCGCTTCGTCGCGCCCGTGCGCACGGCGGCAACAGCGACCGATGGCAACGCGCAACCGCGCAACGCCGGATCCCCCGCTGCCTCGAATCCGGCAACGGCACTGCCGGCCGCCGGGGTCACGACCGAAATCGAGCCAGCGCGGACCGCCGCGCCGGCGGCGCCGGTCGCCCCGGTGATCGCCGTCGCGACCGGCTCCGGCGATCGCCGCCGCGGCCCTTCGCGCCTGCTGGCGCTGGTCGCGATCGTCGCGCTGCTGGCCTTGGCTTGGACCGCGTGGCGCCAGGCGCGCACACCGCCCCTGGCCCTGGTGGCACCCCCGATCATCGCGCCGGCCGGGCGCGCGATCGACGCCACGCAGGCGCCGGTGGTTGCCGTGCTGCCGCTGCGCGTGTCGCCCGCCGATCCCGACACGCTGGGCGTCGCGCAGGGACTGGCCGAGAGCATCGGCGAGATGCTCGACCGGCTGGCTGGCGTGCGCGTGAGCGCGCGCGAATCGGTCGACATCGCGGTCGCGCGCGCGGCCGATCCACTCGCCGCGGGCCGCCTGCTCGGCGCCGACTTCGTGCTGCACGGTGAGCTCGGCAGCGCGACGGGCGGCAGCATGGCGCTGGACCTGTCGCTGCTGCGGGTCGTCGATGGCGCCACCGCCTGGTCCAGCGCCTACCAGCAGCCGCGAGACCAGATGTTCCGGGTGATGGGCCCGACCTTCGACGGGGTGCAGGGCGTATTGCGCCCGGCCGTGCCGGTTGCCGGCGACGTGCTGTTCAAGGCCAGCGACTCCGCGCAGGAGCTGTATTGGCGCGCCCGGCAGCTGCAGCGCCCGCCGCGCGCCGCGACCGCCATGCAGGCGATCGAACTGCTCGAGCGGGCGCTGGCGATCGATCCGGAATTCGGCCTCGCGTACTGTTCGCTCGCCTACGCCTGGCGCAACAGCGCATTCACCGAGGACGCCGACCTGCAACTCGCGATCGCACGCGCGCAGGACGCCCTGGCGCGCGCGCTGGCGATCGACCCGAACCTGATGTGCGCGCACCTGGGAACGGCCTTCCTCCTCACGCTGCAATGGCGCGCGCCGCAGGCACAAGTGGCGATCGATCGCGCCCTGGCGATCGATCCCGACAATGTCGACGCGCTGTCGATCGCGGCCAACCTGGCCATGTACCAGGGCCGGCCGCGCGATGCCCTGGCGATGCATCGCGAGGCGCAGGCACGCGACCCCTTGAATCCCGCCCCAAGGGTGATGCATTGGTACGTGCTGGCCCTCCTGGGACGCACCGACGAGGCGCTCGCGACGCTGGCCGAGGGGATCCCGGGATTCGAGCGGCAGACGACGCTGGTCCCGCGCGTCCTTCTGTCCAGGGGACGCCTGGCCGAGGCCATCCGCGCGATGCGGTCGATCCCGGAGGAGATGGCCAGCGACCTCTACGTGCGGCTGGTGCGGGTCGCCGCGCTCGACGCGATCGGCGACGTGGGCGCGGCCGCGACGGTCCTGGCGAACGTCCCCGAGGGCCGCTCGCGACCGCCGATCTACGGCGAGGTGCGCGCGCGCCTGTTCTGGCACCAGGGCCGCTACCCGGACGCCCTGGCCTGGATCGAGAGCGCCGACGGCGTGCTGCTCGCCGATCCCTGGCGCCACGTGCTGCGCGCGCACACCCGCGCGCTGCTTGGCGACGAGGCCGGCGCCCTGGCCGACTACGGGGCCGCGTTCGCCACGGAGACCGACCAGCTGACCGTGGGCTACAGCTGGTACCCGCTGCACTTCGGCTTGGCCGAACTGGCGAACTGGGCCGCGTTGCGCGCCATGCAGGGGCAGGATCCGGCACCCGCCGGCGAGGCCTATGCGCGCATCCTGCGCGGCATGATCGACGGCGGCGTGGCCCTGCCGGCGATCGACTACCTGCAGGCGCTGGGGGCGGCGCTGGACGGCGACGCGGTGGCCGCGGACCGCCTGCTGGGCGTCGCGCTGGAGCGCGGCTGGCGCGACCCGATCGCCCTGTCAGTGGACCTGCCCTGGCGCAGGTTCCGTGGCGCGCCATGGCTGCAGGCCCGGCGCGAGCAACTCGACGCGCTGATCGCCGCCGAGCGCGCTGCGCTGGCATCCGACCCGCCCTTGCCCCGGGGTTGAGCGCAAGCGGTGCGCGCGTCGCCACAAGGCATTTTCCGCATCGATCCGGACGGCGCGGCGTGAGCGCGCCATCATCGCCGCTGCGCACCGCCATCGCACTCGCGGTCGGCGCCGCGCTGTTTTCGGTCCTGATGCTTTTCGGCTACGCGATCCTGCGCGGCGAGCTGGCCCAGGAACGCGAACTCGCGGATGCGCACCGGGTCGAGGCCGTGGTGCTCGCGGCGGCCACGGAAACGCGCCGCGCGCGCGTGCGCTACGCCATCGACGGGCGCGAGATCGAGGCCGAGCTCGATGATCGGGGAACCACGCCGCGCGAGCCCGGCGCGCGCCTCGCGATCGAGGTCGCGCGCCACGACCTGCAGCGCGCGGTGCTGCGCGTGGGTCCGCCGGACTACGTGCTGCCCTGGATCCTGATGGTCTGCGGCCTCGTGCCCACGGCGGTCTGCGGCTGGAACGCCTGGAACACGCGGCGGCGCCTGCCGCTGCTGCCGCGGCGCGATCCGCGCGTCGCGACGCGCGTGCTTGCGGCGCTGCCCGAGCTCGGTTTCGCGGCCCTCTTCGCCGGGATCTGGCTCGCGCCCGGCGCATTCCCGCGCGGGCTGGTCGAGGGCATCGAGTGGTCGCTGCTGCTCGAGGCGATGCTCGAGATCACCGGTT
>Ga0209476_10001770_pt1 | contig 14481 bp, 10 predicted proteins | sample KloWWTrecipitate_FD_187179 | JGI IMG/M metagenome (GOLD analysis project Ga0209476, IMG submission 187179) | Active sludge microbial communities from Klosterneuburg, Austria, studying microevolution and ecology of nitrifiers - Klosterneuburg... | ecosystem: Engineered > WWTP > Aerobic digester... | reverse complement strand
TTCATCGACCGAAGCCAGGAAATATCGGGTGGCGCGGGCCTTGCCCTTACGGACGAGCGCGTTCTCCTGGACGAGCTTGTCCAGCAGGCGACCGACAGTGGCATAGCTGCCGCCCGCGCGGGCATGGATTTCGGACGACGAGACCCCATCAAGACCTTCTGTCTGCAAGGCCTTGAGGGCATCAAGAATGTCTGTCGCGCCAAGCTTGCGCTGCATTGAGTAGATTCCATCTGATCTCCTCATTAACTGAGGAGATACGGTAATCTACTCACGTTTGACGAGATTTGCAAGCTTTCTGAGAAGATTCCCGCATCTCCTCAAAGCTGACCGGATAGAGGGCTACGACATCGTTGGAGACGTGCACGGACACGCGGACAAACTCGAAGGCTTGCTGCGCAAGATGGGTTACGTCCCGCACGGTCGCGGCTACAGGCCTCCCGTTGGCCGCCAACTCATCTTCCTGGGCGACCTGATCGATCGCGGACCGCAGCAACTTCGCGTGCTCGAGATCGCGCGGAGCATGATGGACGAGGGTGATGCGCGCGCCGTCATGGGTAACCACGAGTTCAACGCCATCGGGTACGTGACGCGCAGGGTGCCGGATCTGGCTCGAGCGCGGTATCGGTGTGACGGTCTGGGCCGCTAGCCCGGCAAGAGATGTTAGCCCGGCGTTAGCCCGACCGGAAACGACAAGGGGTCAGCTCTCGCTAACCCCTTGATCTGACTGGCGCGCCCGGCAGGATTCGAACCCACGACCCCCTGGTTCGTAGCCAGGTACTCTATCCAACTGAGCTACGGGCGCTAAGCCGCGCAGTGTACCACGCCCGGAAAGCTGCCGGGCCAACGGGCCGTGCCACTGCCCTCGGGACGCCGACGCCGCACGCTCAGTGCGCCGCGTTCGGAAAGAACAGCTGTTCGCCGTCGATCCTGTAGCTCGCAATCGCCGACTGTCCTTCGGCCGACACGAGCCAGTCGACGAATTTCTGGCCGGCTTCCTTCTTCACGTGCGGGTGCTTTTGCGGATTGACCAGCATCACGCCGTACTGGTTGAACAGCCGCTTGTCGCCTTCGACCAGGACCGCCAGGTCGCCGCGGTTCCTGAACGACAGCCAGGTGCCGCGGTCTGTCAGCGCGTACGCGTTCAGGCCGGAGGCGGTGTTCAGCGTCGGCCCCATGCCGGAGCCGGTCTCCTTGTACCACTTGCCCTTCGCCGGCACGAGGTCGACGCCGGCGGCCTGCCAGTAGCGCAACTCCGCCGCGTGCGTGCCGCTGCGGTCGGCGCGCGACGCGAACGGCGCGCCCGCCGCCGAGATGCGGCGCAGCGCCTCGAGGATGTCCTTGCCGCCGGCGATCTTCGCCGGGTCACTCTTCGGGCCGACCAGCACGAAGTCGTTGTACATGACCTCGAAGCGCTTGACGCCCGAACCCTCGGCGATGAACTTCTCCTCGGCCTTCGTGTCGTGCACGAACACGACGTCGGCGTCGCCGCGCCGGCCTATGTCGAGCGCCTGGCCGGTGCCGACCGCGACGACCCTGACCTGGATGCCGGTCTTGCTCTCGAAGGGCGGCAGCAGGTGCCTGAACAGGCCGGACTGCTCGGTGGACGTGGTCGAGGCGACGGTGATCGAGGCTTGCGCCTGCGCGGCGACCGGTGCGGCGATGCCGGCGGCGAAGACCAGCGTGCCGGCGGCGGCTCGCAGGCGACCCGTCAGGCCGCGTCGGGAAGTTGCCATGGCAATGCTCCTTGAAGAAACTGGCGAGCCTCGCGGGTGCGAGGGTGGTCGAAGAACGCTGCGGACGGCTGCCGCTCGAGCAGCTTGCCGAGGTGGATGAAGACGACTTCGTCGGCAAGGCGGGCCACCTGGCCCAGGTTGTGCGACGTGATCAGCACGTGGCAGCCGTCGGCGCGGATGTCGCGAACGAGCTGCTCGACCTGTTCGGTGGCCGACGGGTCGAGGCTCGCGGTCGGCTCGTCGAGCAGCAGCAGCCGCGGCGCGGTGAGCCACGCGCGTGCGAGCGCCAGTCGCTGGCGTTCGCCGCCCGACAGCTTCAGCGCCGGCGCATCGGCGAGCGCGAGCAGGCCGACGCGTTCGAGCATCTGCAGCGCGCGCTCGCGGCGTTCGCGGCGTTCGCGAACCGCGACGTCCGGCACGACCAGAAGGTTGTCGAGCGCCGAGCCGCGGAAGAGCGAAGGGTGCTGGAAGACCAGCGCCTGGCCTTCGAAGGCGAGGTCGCCGCCGGCGTGCGTGCGGCCCTCGAAGCGGACTTCGCCGGCATCCGGTGCGAGCAGGCCGTGGATGGTTCGCAGCAACACCGACTTGCCGGCGCCGTTCGGGCCGATCAGCGCGCAGATGCCGGCGCCTTCCCAGTCGAAGTCCACCGCGTCGAGGATGGTCCGGCCGGACGGTCGGAACGTGACTGCGCGCAGGCTCAGCAACGGGTCCGCGGCGGGCCTCGGCAAGGGCTCAGTGGCCATAGCGGCGCATCGCGACGGCTCGCGAGCCGCTGGCGACCAGGTTGAGCGCGAGCACCATCGTCATCAGCACGATGCCGAGCGCGAGCGACAGCGCGAGGTCGCCCTTGCTGGTCTCGAGCGCGATCGCGGTCGTCATCGTCCGCGTGACGTGGTCGATGTTGCCGCCGACGATCATCACGGCGCCGACTTCGGACATCGCGCGTCCGAGCCCGGCCAGCACGGCGGCGATCACCGAGAAGCGGCAGTCCCACAACAGCACGCGCACGCGCGCGCCCAGCGGCAGGCGCAGCGAGCGCAGCGTCTCGGCGTGCTGGCGCCAGGCGTCCTCGACGATCTGGCGGGTCAGCGCCGCGATCAGCGGCAGCGTGAGCACGGTCTGCGCGACGATCATCGCTGACGGCGTGAACAGCAGCCCGAGCGGGCCCAGCGGGCCGCTGCGCGACAGCAGCAGGTAGACGACCACGCCGACGATGACCGCGGGCAGCCCCATCATGCTGTTGAGCACGACGACCGCGCCGCCGCGGCCGGGGAAGCGCGCGACCGCGACCAGCGCGCCGAGCGGCAGGCCGACCAGCGTCGCGATCGCCACCGCGGTGAGGCTCACGCGCAGCGACAGCAGCACGATCTCGACGACGTCGCCTTCGAAGGCCCCCAGCAGCCCGAAGGCCTGGAGAAGCGATTCGGTGAACATCGTGCGAGTATAGGCAGTGGCTGTCGGGTACCATCCAATAGGCAATTCATTGCATATACGGGGGCGCGATGCTGGAGATTGCAGCCGGGGCAGTGCTGCGCGTCGGCGACGAGGCGCTCGACGTCTCGGAACTCGGACGCCTGCTGGTCGCGCTCGACGCTTCGCCGCAGGTGGGCGCGGCGGCGCGCGCGCTCGGGATGTCCTATCGCAGCGCGTGGGGCAAGCTCGGCCGCGCCGAGCGGCTGCTGGGCGTGGCGCTGGTCGAGCGGGTGAAGGGCCACGGCAGCCGCTTGAGCGCGGCCGGCGCGGCGCTGCTCGACGCCGCTTCGCGCTTCGAGCGCGAGTCGACCCGACAGCTTGCCGCGCCGGCGGCGCGCCTGCGCGAGGCGCTGGCGTCGCTGGCCGGGACCGCGCAGCGGCCGCTCAGGCTCGCAGCGAGCCACGACCTGTTGCTCCAGGAAGCGCTGTCGGCCGACGACGGCGCCAGCCTCAGCGTGCGCTTTCTCGGCTCCGAGCACGCGCTGGCGGCGCTGCTGCGCGGCGACGCGGATCTTGCGGGTTTTCACCTGCCCGAGCCGTTGCCGCCGCCGCGCGCGCGCCCGGAGGTGTTCCGCGACGCGCGGCGTTTCGTCGAGCCGGTGATGCGCCGCGAGCAGGGCCTGATCGTCGCGCGCGGCAATCCGCTGCGCGTGCGCGACGTCGCCGACCTCGCCCGCACCGGGCTGCGCTTCGTCAACCGGCAGCGCGGCGCCGGCACGCGCGCCTGGTTCGATCGCCTGCTCGCCGAGCGCGGCGTGCGGCCGCGTCAGATCCGCGGCTACGACCAGGAGGAGTTCACGCACTTCGCGGTGGCGGCGACGGTCGCGGCGGGTGCGGCCGACGCCGGGTTCGGGCTGCGCGCGGCGGCGCTGCAACTGGGCCTCGACTTCGTGCCGGTGGGCACCGAGGTCTACTACCTGTGCGGCGACAAGGAACTGGCCGGCGAGCGGGCCGTGCAGCGGCTGCTGCGCGAGCTTCGGGCGCGCGCCCGGGCGGTGCCGGGCTACGGGCCGGTCACTCGGCGCGGGGAGCGCCGGCCCTGAGCGCGATGCGCATCAGGTCGGCCATCGTGCGGGCGCCCAGCTTGTCCATGATGTTGGCGCGATGCGCCTCGACGGTCTTGATGCTGATGCCGAGGTCGTCGGCGATCTGCTTGTTGAGCCGGCCGGCGACGATCAGCTCGAGCACCTGGCGTTCGCGCCCGGTGAGTCGTTCGACGCGACCGCTGGCGTCGCGGTCTTCGCGCCGATCGCGCTGCGACGCCTCGGCGCGCGCAAGGCAATCCGACACGAGTTCCCTCAGCTGGGCGTCGCTGAAGGGTTTCTCGAGGAAGTCGTGCGCGCCTTTCTTCATCCGCGATACCGCCATCGGCACGTCGCCGTGCCCGGTGATGAAGACCAGCGGCAGCGCCGAGCCGCGGCGCACCAGTTCCTCGTGCAGTTCCAGTCCCGACATCCCCGGCATGCGAACGTCGAGCAGCAGGCACGCGATCGGCTCGGGATCGGGCAGGCGGGCGAGGAACTCCTCGGCACTGGTGAAGGTCGCGACCTCGAAGCCATTGGCCTCGAGCAGCCAGCGCATCGAGTCGCGGACGGCCTCGTCGTCGTCGACGACGTAGACGAGACCGGCGCCCGCAGCGGGTGGCGAATCGGTTTCGGGCGAGCGTGGCGCGGGCGGGGGGACGTGACTCATGGCGTGCAATGTCGGAAGCGTGGTCATGCGGGATCGGCGACGGCGACGACCTCGGCCACCACCGGCAGGGTAAAGCGGAAGCTGCATCCGCCGCCGGCCGGCGTCTCGGCCCACAGGCGGCCCTTGTGCGACTCGACGATCGAACGGCAGATGTTCAGGCCGATGCCCATGCCTTCGGCCTTGGTCGTGAAGAACGGCTCGAACAGTCGCAACTGCGCGTCGCGCGCCAGGCCGTTGCCGTGGTCGGTGACGCTGAACCCGGCGTGGCCGGCACCGACTTCGACTGCGAGCCTGACCTCGCGCGGTCGGTCGAGGGGCGCATCGCGCATCGCCTCGATCCCGTTCTTCAGCAGGTTCAGCAGCACCTGTTCGATCAGGATCGGATCGACGTAGAGCGGCGGCAGCTCGGCCGGCAGGTCGGTCACGATCTGGATGCCCAGGCGGCGCGCGTCGATCTCGGCGAGGCCGACCGCGTCGGCGACGATCGCCGGGATCTCGCAGCGGCGGCGCTCGGGCTCGCTGCGCTTGACGAAGTTGCGGATGCGCCGGATGACCTCGCCGGCGCGTGCCGCCTGCGCGGCGGTCTTGGCGAGCGGCTCGAGCAGCTCGTCGGCCGCCATCGGCTGGCCGGCCCCGTCTCGCGCGCGGATGCGCGCCGACAGGCCCATGCAGTAGTTCGCGATGGCGGTCAGCGGCTGGTTCAGCTCGTGTGCGAGCGACGAGGCCATCTCGCCCATCGTGACCAGGCGCGACGTGCGCTGCAGCTTGCGGTCCTGTTCGCGCTGCTGCTCCTCGATCTCGTGCCGGCGCGTCACGTCGGTGGCGACCAGCATCTCGACTGCGCTGCCGTCGACCCACCGGATCTGGCGGCTGCGCACCTCGAACCATCGCCCGAGCGTCGCGTCGAATATCTCGCTCGGACTGTTGGCGTCGCCGACGTCGCGCGCCGACAGCAGTGACTCGTGGCGCCGGCTGTCGGCGCCGAACAGGCTGCGGTACAGGCGGTTGGCGAACAGCAGTTCGGCGTTGTCGGTGGCGCCGTCGAGCGGGCGCGCGACGACCGACACCGCGGCGTCGAGTTCGTCGAGCACCGTCGTGAACCGCTCGTGCGCGGCGGCCAGCTGCTCGCGGATCCGCTTGGGCTCGGTGACGTCGGTCATCGAGGTCATCCAGCCGGTCTGGCTGCCCTGCCGGTCGATGAGCGGCGACACGTACATGCGGGCGTCGAACAGCGAGCCGTCCTTGCGCCGCACCTTGACCTCGAAGCCGCTGGTCGGCGTGTCGCCCCGCAGGATCCGCGCCAGGTTCTCGCGGTTCACCTCGTCGCTTCCCTGCGGCCAGTACGGGTAGGGAGGCAGCGTGCCCACGAGTTCGCGCTCGCCGAATCCGACCATCCGGCAGAAGGCGCGATTGACGTAGGTGATGTGTCCCTGCATGTCGAAGGCGCGCATGCCGGTCAGCATCGAGTCCTCCATCGCTTGCCGGAACGCCGTCTCGGCGGCGAGGGCGAGTTCGGCATTTCGCCGCTCGGTCACGTCGCGTGCGACCGCGTAGAGCAGCGGTCGCGGCGCGTCGGCATCGGCGTCGCGGCGAAGCGACCAGTGCAGCCAGCGCCAGGGTGTCGACGCCCCTGCCTCCGCGGCCGCCAGGCGGACCGCGGGCGCGGCCGCGTCTCCGGCGGGCGCGTCGCCGTCGGGCGCGTATGCGGCCGGCGCTGCGCCATTGCCGCGCAGCGGGTCCTGGGCGCGGAAGCGCGCCTCGAAACTGGCCGACGACGTGCCCGGTTGCGCGATCTGCGCCAGCGCGGTGGCGACCTGGTCGCGGTCGTCCGGGTGCACCCAGCGATCGATGCGGCGGCGGCGCTCGCCCGATCCGAGCACCGACTCGAACGCGGGGTTGCCGCGCACCAGCGTGCCGTCGGTCTCGAACACGCACAGCGGATCGGGAGAAAGCGTGAACAGCCGGTCCCGCTCGTACTCGGCGAACAGGCGCTGGCGCGCGTGGCGCCACAGCATCACCAGGCTCGCGAGGATCGCCAGCGACAGGCCGACGACTGCCGCAACCAGCGTGCGATCGATCAGGCGCGGCTGAACCTCGTAGGCGAACGCGCGCAGGCGAACGCCGTGGCCGGGCGGGTCGAGCGGCAATTCGTAGCTCAAGTGGGCGAAGTCGATCTCGAACAGCGACGAACTCACCAGCGTATTGCCGTCCGGGTCGACGATGGCGAGCTGGTATCGGTCGCGGATCGTCTGCAGCAGCGAGCCGCCGAGCACGCGGTTCAGCGAGTAGCCGACGACGATCGCGCCGGTGAAGCCCGAGTCGTCGTAGACCGGCGCATGCAGCTCGACCAGCACGTCGCTGGCGGCGGTCGAGAACGGTCGCGTGAACACCGGGCGCTGGCGCCGACGGATCTCGTCGAGGGCGGCCCGGCCGGCGGCGTCGGTGATCGTCGCGCCGCGCGCGCGCAGCGACAGCGGCACGACGCCGCGCGCGTGCACCGCGTGGAAGACGCGCCCCTCGGCGTCGACGATGGCCACGTAGACGGCGGATCCCCGGCGGGCGAGGAAGTCGTCGATCGCCTTGTCGGCGGCTGCCGCGCTGCGGCGGGCGCGCGTCGACCACTCCTCGGCGACCAGGCCGACCTCGTCCTGGTCGTCGCGCAACTCCCGGCGCAAGGCGGTCTGCGCGCTGGCGACGTCGCGGTAGAGGGCCTGCTTCTGCTGGTCGACCTCGACCGAGCGCAGGTACCAGAAGAAGGCCCCCATCAGCAACACGAACAGGCCGATGCCGAAGGCGTGCGACAGCGAGAGCCAGCGAATGGCCCGCATTTCGGCACGGCGCGTGGAAGGGTCGTTGCGGGTTTTCATGACGCGATGAGGCAGTGTACCGAGTGTCGGCGGCTGCGGGCCTGCGAAGTCCCGTGCGTCGACTTCGTCGGCTTTGTTCGTATCTCACATCATGAGATCCGATCCCTTAATACAAAAATTTGCCTTGTGTTTTGGGTTCGGCGTTCCTAGAATCGGCCGTCAGGCCACCAGGCACGAGATCGACAGGAGACCCCGATGTCAGCCCTTCCGACGCGGCCGCAGGCTGCCAACGACGCTCAGGATCCGGACGTCGTCGAAACGCGCGAGTGGCTCGACGCGCTGGAGACCGTGATCGACCGGGAGGGGCCCGGGCGCGCGCACTTCCTGCTGGAGCGGATGATCGAGAAGGCGCGACGCTCCGGCGCGTTCATCCCGTTCTCGGCCAACACCGCCTACGTCAACACGATTCCCGCGCACCTCGAGGCGCGCTCGCCCGGCAACGCGGAGTACGAGGAACGGATCCGGTCGTTCATCCGCTGGAACGCGATGGCGATGGTGGTGCGCGCGAACAAGCACAACCCGCCCGATGGCGGCGACCTGGGCGGGCACATCGCGTCGTTCGCGTCGCTGGCGACGATGATCGGCACCGGCATGAACCACTTCTGGCACGCGCCGCACGAGGGACACGGCGGCGACCTGGTCTACTTCCAGGGTCACTCGGCGCCGGGCCTGTACGGGCGGGCGTTCCTCGAGGGGCGCCTGACCGAGGAGCAGTTGGCGAACTTCCGCCAGGAGGTCGGCGGCAAGGGCTTGTCCTCGTATCCGCATCCGAAGCTGATGCCCGAGTTCTGGCAGTTTCCGACGGTCTCGATGGGACTCGGACCGCTGATGTCGATCTACCAGGCGCGCTTCCTGAAGTACCTGCACGCCCGCGGAATCGCCGACACGGGCAACCGCAAGGTGTGGGTGTTCTGCGGCGACGGCGAGATGGACGAGCCCGAATCGCTGGGCGCGATCAGCCTGGCCTCGCGCGAGAAGCTCGACAACCTGATCTTCGTCGTCAACTGCAACCTGCAGCGCCTGGACGGCCCGGTGCGCGGCAACGGCAAGATCATCCAGGAGCTCGAAGGCGACTTCCGCGGCTCGGGCTGGAACGTGATCAAGCTGATCTGGGGCTCGTACTGGGATCCGCTGTTCGCGCGCGACAAGGACGGCATCCTGCAGCGGGTCATGGAGGAGACCGTCGACGGCGAGTACCAGGCCTACAAGGCCAACGACGGCGCCTTCGTGCGCAAGCATTTCTTCGGCAAGCATCCGAAGCTGCTCGAGATGGTGTCGCGGATGACCGACGAGGACATCTGGCGCCTCAATCGCGGCGGGCACGATCCGCACAAGGTCTACGCCGCGTTCCACGCCGCGTACCACCATCGCGGGCAACCGACCGTGATCCTCGCCAAGACGGTCAAGGGCTACGGGATGGGACGGGCCGGCGAGGCGAAGAACCCCACGCACCAGCTGAAGAAACTCGACGCGAGTTCGATCCGCGAGTTTCGCGACCGCTTCAACATCCCGGTTCCGGACGACCGGCTGGAGGAGATCCCGTTCTACAAGCCGCCGGCGGACTCGCCGGAAATGAAGTACATGATGGAGCGGCGGCAAGCGCTCGGCGGCTCGCTGCCGCAGCGCCGGCGCCGCGCGAGCGAGTCGCTCGCCGTGCCCGGGCTCGACGCGTTCCAGCCGGTGCTCGAGCCGACCGCCGAAGGGCGCGAGATCTCGACCACGCAGGCCTTCGTGCGGGTGCTGACCGTGCTCACGCGCGACAAGACGCTCGGCCCGCGCGTCGTGCCGATCGTCCCCGACGAGGCGCGCACCTTCGGCCTCGAGGGGATGTTCCGCCAGCTCGGCATCTACGCGCCGGAAGGCCAGAAGTACACGCCGGTCGACAAGGACCAGGTGATGTACTACCGCGAGGACGCGGCCGGGCAGATCCTGCAGGAGGGCATCAACGAGGCGGGGGCGTTCTGCTCGTGGCTCGCGGCGGCGACGTCGTACGCGACGAACGACCGCATCATGATTCCCTTCTACACCTACTACTCGATGTTCGGCTTCCAGCGCGTCGGCGACTTCGCGTGGGCGGCGGGCGACATGCAGGCGCGCGGCTTCCTGCTCGGCGGCACCGCGGGGCGCACCACCCTGAACGGCGAAGGCCTGCAGCACGAGGACGGCCACAGCCACATCCTGTCGTCGACGATCCCCAACTGCGTCTCGTACGACCCGACCTTCGCGCACGAAGTGGCGGTCATCATCCACGACGGCCTCAGGCGCATGGTGCAGGAGCAGGAGAACGTCTACTTCTACCTGACCCTGATGAACGAGAACTACGCGCATCCGGGGCTGCGCAAGGGCGACGAGGAGGGCATCGTCAAGGGCGGCTACCTGCTGCGGGCCGGCCCGAAGAAGTCCGAGCATCGCGTCCAGCTGCTCGGGTCGGGGACGATCCTGCGCGAGGTGATCGCGGCGGCGGAGCTGCTCGAGCAGGACTGGGGCGTCGCCGGTGACGTCTGGAGCATCACCAGCTTCACCGAACTGCGCCGCGACGGACTCGACTGCGAGCGCTGGAACCTGCTGCATCCGGCCGACAAGCCAAAGCAGCCGTACGTCGCCAGGCTGTTCGAGAAGACGCATGGGCCGCTGGTCGCGTCGACCGACTACATGAAGCTGTTCGCCGACCAGATCAGGCCGTTCCTGCCGAAGGGGCGCGCCTACCACGTGCTCGGCACCGACGGGTTCGGGCGCTCCGACTTTCGCTACCGCCTGCGCGAGCACTTCGAGGTCGACCGGCGCTTCGTGGTCGTCGCGGCGCTGAAGTCGCTGGCCGAGGAGGGCGCCCTCCCGGCGAAGAAGGTGTCCGAGGCGATCCGCAAGTACGGGATCGACCCGGCCAAGACCAATCCGCACCACGCCTGACGGGCGCCTTCGCGAGGCAATGTCGAGATGGCCATGATCGAGGTGAAGGTTCCCGACATCGGCGACTTCAAGGAAGTCGAGGTGATCGAGGTGCTGGTGAAGCCGGGCGACCGGGTGGCGGTCGAGCAGTCGCTGATCACGGTCGAGTCGGACAAGGCGTCGATGGAGATACCGTCGTCGTCGGCCGGCGTCGTCAAGGCACTGAAGGTCAAGGTCGGCGACAAGGTGTCGCAGGGATCGCAGATCCTCGAGCTCGAGGCCGACGCCTCTGCCGGCGCCGCGGCGTCGGCAGTGCCCAGCGGGCCGGCAGCCTCGAGCGCCGGTGAAGCGGCTTCACCGGGCGCGGCGACTGCGGCAAGCGCGCCCGCCGAGGCGGCCGCGCCGGCGTCCGCAGCCGGCGGGATCGGCGCCGACATCAGTTGCCGGATGCTGGTGCTGGGGGGCGGTCCGGGCGGCTACTCGGCGGCCTTCCGCGCGGCCGACCTCGGCCTGGACACCGTGCTGGTCGAGCGCTACGCGACGCTGGGCGGCGTGTGCCTGAACGTCGGCTGCATTCCGTCGAAGGCGCTGCTGCACGTGGCCGCGGTGATCGACGAGGCGCGCCACATGGCGAAGGCCGGCGTCGAGTTCGGCGCGCCGTCGGTCGACCTCGAGCGGCTGCGGGCGCACAAGGCGGCCGTGGTCGCCAGGCTCACTTCCGGACTGGCCGGGATGGCGAAGTCGCGCAAGGTCCAGGTCGTGCGCGGCTACGGCCATTTCCTCGACGCGCATCACGTCGAGGTCGAACTGACGTCGGGCGACGGCCAGGACAAGACCGGCGGCAAGAAGGTCGTGCGCTTCGAGCAGGCGATCGTCGCGGCGGGGTCGATGCCGGTGAGGCTGCCGTTCCTGCCCGAGGATCCGCGGATCGTCGATTCGACCGGCGCGCTGGCGCTGCCATCGGTGCCGCAACGGATGCTGGTGATCGGCGGCGGCATCATCGGCCTCGAGATGGCGACCGTCTACTCGACGCTCGGCGCGCGCATCGACGTGGTCGAGATGCTCGACGGTCTGATGGCCGGCGCCGACCGCGACCTGGTGAAGGCCTGGCTCAAGCACAACGAGCGGCGCTTCGACCGCGTGATGCTGCGCACGAAGACGGTGCGCGCCGAAGCGGCGGCCGAGGGCGTCCGCGTCTGGTTCGAGGGCGAGAACGCGCCGGACGGCCCGCAGACCTACGAGCTCGTGCTCGGCGCGGTCGGGCGCGCGCCCAACGGCCGCAAGCTCGGCGCCGAGCGCGCCGGCATCGCGGTCGACGAACGCGGCTTCATTGCGGTCGATCGCCAGATGCGCACCAACGTCCCGCACGTGTTCGCGATCGGCGACATCGTCGGCCAGCCCATGCTGGCGCACAAGGCGGTGCACGAGGGGCACGTCGCCGCCGAGGCCGCCGCCGGCGAGAAGAGCTTCTTCGACGCGCGCGTGATCCCGTCGGTCGCCTACACCGACCCGGAGATCGCGTGGGTGGGCATGACCGAGGACGACGCGCGCGCGCAGGGACTGTCGGTCGGCAAGGCGGTGTTTCCATGGTCGGCGTCGGCACGCGCGATCGCCAACGCGCGCGACGAGGGATTCACCAAGCTGCTGTTCGACGAGCAGACGCATCGCATCGTCGGCGGCGCGATCGTGGGCACGCACGCCGGCGACATGATCGGCGAGGTGGCGCTGGCGATCGAGATGGGAGCCGACGCCACCGACATCGGCCGCACGATCCATCCGCATCCGACGCTCGGCGAGTCGATCGGCCTGGCCGCGGAGGTCTTCGAGGGCACCTGCACCGACCTGCTGCCGCGCCGCAAGCGCTGAGGGGCGGTGCCCGCGCGTCGATCATCGTTTTCCATGACGCGGCGTCCCGAGCGAGCCCCGCCGGGTTACGATCGCCGCCGCCGGCGGTTACAATCCGCCACCATTCCGCGTGCCGTCACGCGGCGCGCAGGCCGGCAGCACCGTCCACCGTCCTGTCGCGACTCCCGAATCTTCGCACCCCAAGGAGACCATCGATGGACCGTCGCTCGATTCTGAAGAAGGGCCTGACCGCAACCGCTGCGGCCGGCGCCGCCGCGGTATCCGCCCCTGCGATTTCGCAGGGCAAGCTCGAATGGCGGATGGTCACCACCTGGCCGAAGAACTTCCCCGGCCTGGGCGTCGGCGCGGAGAACCTGGCCAACCGGATCACGACGATGTCGGGCGGCCGGCTGACGGTCAAGGTCTACTCGGCGGGCGAACTGGTGCCGCCGCTGCAGGCGCTCGATGCGGTCATCGGCGGCACCGCCGAGATGAGCCACGGCGCCGCGTACTACTGGCAGAACAAGAACGTCGGCCTGTCGTTCTTCACCGGCGTGCCCTACGGCATGACCTCGCGCGAGCTCGCAGCGTGGGTGCGCTACCTCGGCGGCCAGCAGATCTGGGACAAGATCTACGACCAGTTCGGCGTGCAGGGCTTCCTGTCCGGCGACACCGGCACGCAGGCCGGCGGCTGGTTCCGCAAGGAGATCAAGGGCCTCGACGACATCAAGGGCCTGCGCTTCCGCACGCCGGGCCTGGGCGGCCAGGTGTGGCAGAAGCTCGGCGCGTCGGTGACCAACCTGGCCGCGGGCCAGATCTTCCAGGCGCTGCAGACCGGCACGCTGGACGCGGCCGAGTTCGTCGGCCCGTACAACGACCTGGCGCTCGGCTTCTACCAGATCTGCAAGGACTACTACTTCCCGAGCTTCATCGAGCCGGGCCTGGCGACCGAGCTGGTGGTCAGCAAGTCGAAGTATTCGGCGCTGCCGAAGGACCTGCAGGAGATCGTGCGCACCGCGTGCCAGGCCGAGTACGACCAGGTGGCGTCGGACTTCGTCGCCAACGACCCGCGCGCGCTGGCGACGCTGGTCAGCAAGCACGGCGTGAAGGTGCACCAGTTCCCCGAGGCGATCCTCGAGGCGGGCGCGAAGGCGTCTGCCGAGGTGCTGGCCGGCGTGCGCGGCAGCGACAACGCGCTGGCCAAGGAGACTGCCGAGAGCTTCGTCGCGGCGCTCAACCTGCTGCGCCAGCGCACCGAGAGCACCGACACGCCGTACCTGCGTGCCCGCGAGAAGTACTTCAAGCTGAAGTAGGTTCGGAAGTTCGCGGGGCGAGGGGCCACGAGGGCCCGGCTCCTCCCCCGGGCGCCGTCTCGACGGCCCGGGTGCGCTCCGCGAAGTCGCTGCGCCGATCTCCGGCGCGGCGCAAGGCGCTGCCGATCGGGCGCCCTGGTGGGCCTGTAAAGCCGGACGCCATCGACCATGCGCGCGCTAGCCCTCTTCGTCACCGCGGTCGGCCGCCTGAACACCTGGGTGGGCCGGGTGTTCGCGTGGCTGACCTTCGTCTCCCTTGTGCTGTGCTTCATCGTGGTGGTGCAGCGCTACGTCTTCTCCACGACCTACCTGTGGTTGCAGGACCTCTACGTGTGGGTCAACGGGGCGATGTTCATGGCCGTCGCCGGCTACACGCTGCTGATCGACGGGCACGTGCGGGTCGACATCCTGTACCGGCCGGCAAGCCTGCGCGGCAAGGCGCTGTGCGACATCGCCGGCGTGCTGCTGTTCCTGCTGCCGTTCTGCGCCGTGGTCGCCATCTGGGGCCTGCCCTACGTCCAGCAATCGTGGGCGCTGCGTGAAGCCTCCGAGAACCCGGGCGGCATGCAGGGCCTGTTCATCCTCAAGGGATTCATCCTGGTGTTCGTGGCGCTGGTCGGCCTGCAGGGGCTCGCGATGCTGGCGCGCGGGTTCATTGTCCTGGCCGGACGC
>Ga0209476_10001769_pt1 | contig 14486 bp, 11 predicted proteins | sample KloWWTrecipitate_FD_187179 | JGI IMG/M metagenome (GOLD analysis project Ga0209476, IMG submission 187179) | Active sludge microbial communities from Klosterneuburg, Austria, studying microevolution and ecology of nitrifiers - Klosterneuburg... | ecosystem: Engineered > WWTP > Aerobic digester... | reverse complement strand
CTTCTTACCCGGGTAGGCCACCTTGACGGCGTCCACCTGGAGCAGCGGGGTCGTGGCGTCACTCATTGCCGGCTCCTTCGGTGGCTGCGGGTGAGGTTGCAGGCTGGCTGCCCAGCGGTTCGCGCGGCTCGGCGTCCTCGAGGGTCGAGGCGAGCAGCATCTTGGTGTAAGGGTGCTGCGGATCGGCGAAGAGCTGCTCGGCGGGAGCCATCTCGACGATCTTGCCCTCCTGCATCACCGCGATCCGGTCACAGATGTCGGCGACCACGCCGAAGTCGTGGGTGACCAGGATCATGCCCATGTCGAACTCGTCGTCGAGGGAGCGCATCAGGTCGAGCACTTCGGCCTGCACGGTCACGTCCAAGGCTGTGGTCGGTTCGTCGGCGATCAGCAGGTCCGGGTCGCAGGAGACCGCCCCGGCGATCAGGACGCGCTGCGCCATGCCTCCGGAGATCTCGTGCGGGTAGGAGTTGTAGACCTTCTTCGGGTCATTGATGCCCACCCGGTCGAGCAGGTCGAGCACGCGCTTCTTCGCGTCCGCCTTGCTCAGACCGAGGTGGTGCCGGACGGGTTCGATCAACTGGGAGCCGATCTTGAACGACGGATCCAGATTGCTCATCGGCTCCTGCGGAATGTAGGCGATCCGCTTGCCGCGCAGCGCATTGCGTTCCGAACCGGAGAGCTTGGCCAGGTCGGTGCCCTCGAACACCATCCGGGTGATGTCGGTGTGCGCCTCGGGGGGAAGGAGGCCCATGATCGCGAACGCGGTCTGGCTCTTGCCCGAGCCGGACTCACCGACCAGGCCGAGCACCTCGCCGCGGCTGACGGTCAGCGAAACCCCGTCCACCACTGTGCTGGCGCCGCCGCCGGCCTTCGGGTAGGCGACCCGCAGACCCTCGACGACCAGCAGTTCCGAACCGGTGAGCTCGCCCAACGGCGTGGACGGGTTGTCGGCCACGGTCGGCAGGCTTGAACCTTTGGCCCGCTTGACCACCTTCGGCCGCCCACCGACCAGCACGTCGGAGAGCGAGTTGCCGAGCAGGCTGAACGCGGTGACCGTGAGCACCAGGGCCAGACTGGGCCAGATCAGCAGTTCGGGCTTGGTATAGATGTTGGCGAAGGCGTCGTTCAGCATCGAACCCCAGCTGGGTTCGGACTTGGACCCGAGGCCCAGGAACTCCAGGCCGGACTGGATCAGGATGCCGACGCCGAGCATGCCTGCGGTCTGGATCACGGTGGGAGCGATCACGACCGGCAGGATGTGCCGGCGGACGATCCGGGAGTCCGGCAGGCCCGAGACCCGCGCCGCGTCGACGTACAGCTCTTCGCGGACGGCGGTGACCGACGCCCGGATCAACCGGTACACCCCGGTGGACATCAGGATGCCGAAGACGCCCATCGCCACGTAGGTGTTCTGGCCGATCGCGGCCAGCACCACCAGCAGCAGGATGATCGCCGGCACGGCCTGCAGCAGGTTGCTGATCCAGGAGGCGACGGCGTCGAACGCGCCCTGGTAGTAGCCCGCGAGCAGGCCGGCCGGGACGCCGATCGCGACCGCGATCGCGGTGGCGAACAGGGTGCCGAGCAGGGAGTTGCGCGCGCCGTAGAGCAGCCGCGCCCAGACGTCGTAGCCGATGCCGTCGAAGCCGAGCGGGTGGCCGGGCGCGGCCGGGCCGAGGCCGTCCATCAGGGACGACTCGGTCGGGTCGGCGGAGGTGAGCAGTGGCGCGAAGATCGCAGCCAGCACGATCACGGCCAGCACCACCATGCTGACCACGGCGGTCGGATCGGCCAGCAGCCGGCGGAAGACGCCCTTGCGGCGCAAGATGTCGGGGTTGTCCGCCACCGCGGTGGCGATCTCGCTCGAATCGGCCTCGCCAGGAGCGACGGGTGGCAGGTACATCCCGGTCATGACACACGCACCTTGGGGTTGAGCAGGCCGAACGCCACGTCGAGCAGAAGGTTGATGAACACCACGATGGCCACCATCAGCACCACCACGCCCATCAATTCGGGCGAGTCTCCGGCAGAGGCCGAGTTGTTCGCCATGGTGCCGATTCCCTGCAGGCCGAAGACCTTCTCGACGATCACCGCGCCACCCATCATCGCGATGAACTGCAGCGAGAGCACGGTCAGTCCGGCCGGGGCGGCATTGCGCAGCGCGTGCTTGTACAGCACGCTGCGCGACGGCAGCCCGCGCGCTCGCAGCGTCCGGACGTAGTCCATGCGGAGCACGTCCACCATCGAGCCGCGGATCTGCTGGGCGGTGGCGGCCATGGCGCCGATCGCCAGCGAGATCGCCGGCAGCGTGATCGACTTCAACCAGTCCAGGGGCGATTCGGAGAACTTCACGAAGCCGGTGGCCGGCAACAGCATCCACGACACCGCCACGTAGTAGGTCAGCAGCAGCGCGACCAGGAAGTTCGGGACGGCGAAACCGACCACCCCGAGAACCTGGACGCTCCGGTCGAGCCAACCGCCACGCAGGGCTGCCGCCACCCCCAGCAGCACGCTGAAGATGGCTGAGATCAGCAACCCTGCGATGACGATCGACAGCGTCACCGGGAGCCGGTCGGAAAGTGAGGTTGCGACCGGGTTTCCGGTGATCCAGGAGGAGCCGAAGTCTCCCCTAGCCATGTCCGCGAGCCAGTTGCCGTACTGGACCAGCAACGGCTGGTCGAGCCCGAGTTCGGCGCGTTTGGCTGCGACGACTTCGGCGCTGGCGTTCTGGCCCACGATGGTGCGCGCCACGTCCTGTCCGGTCATCCGGAGCATCGCGAACGTGAGCGAGGAGATCACGAACACGAGCAGGATGCCCGAACCGATTCGTTTGAGCACGAAGGAGAGCACGGCTTCCTCCTGGTCAGTTACCGGGTGGGATTACTTCGCCGGGGCGAAGTTGTAGAGGAACGGAACCGGGGTGTACTCCTGTGCGACCACCGTGACGGTCTGTCCCGCTACCGTGGCCTGGACACACTTTCACGTGTCACGTGGCTCGTGTAAGTAGACTAATGTGCACTGCATTGCTATGCAACACGAAAGACAGTATTCAGGGAGCATCGTGACCAAATCGAAACGAGTCACCAGCGCGGACGTGGCGCGCGCCGCCGGCGTGTCCCGCGCGACGGTCAGCTACATCCTGAACAACACGGCCAACCAGACCATCTCGGTGGCGACCCGCACCCGCGTGCTGCAGGTGGCCGCCGAACTCAACTACACACCGCTCGCGTCCGCCCGCATCCTCCGGCGGGGACGCAGTGACATCGTGATCTTCCTCACTCCGAACTGGCCGATCGGCCCCACGATCTCCCGGCTGGTAGACGCACTGGGCCGCGACCTGGAGCCGCACGGGCTCACCCTGGTCACCCGAACCCACCTCGACGGCAGTTCGCTGACGGGCCTGTGGCGCGCGATCACGCCGGCGGCGGTGATCCGACTCGGCTCGCTCGGTTCCGGGTTGGACGAGGAACTGCGTCGGGCAGCGGTCGGGGTGGTGGTCGAGATCGACGACCACGAGGACTCCAGCGCCGCCGTGACCATTCCCGACACCCGCGGAGGACGCATGCAGGTCGAGCATCTGGCCGCCACCGGACACCGAACGCTGGGCTACGCGGTGCCGGACGACGCTCGCCTGAGGGAGTTCTGGGAGCCTCGCCTCAATGGGGCGCGGCTGGCCTGCGTCGACCTCGGCCTGGACCTGCCCGTGCCCGCAACGGTCTCCTTCGACATGGACGTCACCGCGGTCGCCCTGACGACCTGGCGCGAAGCCGGCGTGACCGGGGTGTGCGCCTACAACGACGAGATGGCGATGTGCATCCTCGCCGCGGCCCGGCGGGCGGGCTACCGGCTGCCCGACGACCTGGCCGTGATCGGTTTCGACGACATTCCGACCGCGCCCCTGGTCGATCCCCCGCTCACGACGCTTGCGATCGACCCCGACCGGTTCGCCGAGGTGGTCACCTCCCACGTCCTCGCCGGCCTCAACGGGGTCGGCGAACGGCTTCGGGTGGACAGCACCTCCGTCCGGCTGGTGGTGCGCGAGTCGGCCTGAGCCCGCACCCGGGTCAGGGAACCGCTGATCAATGCGCCCAACGCTGGCTGAGCTTGTCGAAGCCCGTAGCCACGAGCGAATGGACGACCCTTCGTCAAGCTCAGGGATCGTTGATCAGCGCTTCCTTAGTAGCTACCCTGCGCCCATCAGCGCCAGCAGGACGCCCCCGGCGATCACGCTCGCCACCTGGCCGGCCGCGTTGGCACCCATGGCGTGCATCAGCAGGAAGTTGGAGTTGTCCTCGCGGCTGGCCTCCCGCTGCACGACCCTCGCGGCCATCGGGAAGGCGCTGATGCCGGCGGCGCCGATCAGCGGGTTGAACTTCCCGCCCGAGAAGAGGTTCATCAGCTTGCCGAAAAGCACCCCGGTGGCGGTGTCGAGCAGGAAGGCCAGCAGGCCCAGGGCCAGGATCGCCAGCGTGCCGAGCTGCAGGAACGCGTCCGCCTTCATCGTGGCGCCGATCGCAAGGCCGAGAAAGAGGGTGACCACGTTGGCCAGTTCGTTCGAGGCCGCGTGGGTGAGCCGCTCGACCACCTTCGACTCGCGCATCAGGTTGCCGAGCATCAGGCACCCGATCAACGGGGTGGCGAACGGCACCAGGATGCCGACGGCGACCGTCACGATGATCGGGAAGAGCACCCTCGTCCGCCGGCTGATCTCGCGCTGGGTGTAGGGCATCCGGATCGACCGCTCGGCCTTCGTGGTCAGCAGGCGCATCACCGGCGGCATGATCAGCGGCACCAACGCCATGTAGCTGTACGCGGCCACGGTGATCGGCCCGAGCAGCTCCGGGGCGAGGATGCCGCTGACATAGATGGACGTGGGCCCGTCGATCGCCCCGATGATGCCGATGGACGCGGCCTGGTTGCGGTCGAAACCCAGCAGCAGCGCGAGGATCACGGTGAGGAAGATGCCGAACTGTCCGGCTGCGCCGAGCAGGACCATCTTCGGGTTCTCCAGCAGCGGGCCGAAGTCGGTGAGCGCGCCGATGCCGATGAAGATGAACAGCGGGAACAACTCGTTGCCGACGCCCACTTCGTAGAGGATCGTCAGTAGCCCGCCGTCGTCGACCAGCGGCGACCGCGGCAGGTTGGCGAGGATCGCGCCCACCCCGATCGGCAGCAGCAGTAGCGGCTCGTACTCCTTCCAGATGGCCAGGAGGATCAGCAGCCCGCCGATCGCGATCATCACCAACGACTGCCAGGTGACGCTGGTGATCCCCGCCATCAACTGGTCGATGGTGTCCTGGCCCATGCCGCTCAGCCCTCGAACTCGACCAGCACGTCGCCGTGCTTCACCTGGTCGCCGGCCGCCACCGCGACCCGGGCGATGGTGCCCTCACGCTGCGCCTTGAGTTCGTTCTTCATCTTCATCGCCTCCAGCACGAGCAGCGTCTGCCCGCGTCGGACGGACGCGCCCGGCGCCACCTCGACGCTCAGGATCACCCCGGGCATGGGCGCGGTGACGGCGTTACCTGCGGACGCGCGGGCGGGGGCCCGCCTCGGGTGGGTCTCGCTCGCGGCCGACGTCCGCTCGTGGTGGGCGGCGGGGACGGACGCGCGGGGCGCCCCGATCTCCAACTGCGGGGTGATCACGGCCTGGGCGAGATCCTGGTGGTCGGTGAGGACCACGTCGACCAGCCGGCCGTCCTCAAGGTGCACGGTGAAGGTGTCCGCGGCCAGTTCCTCGACGTCGAGGGTGTGCTCGACCTCATTGATCCTCACGGTGTAGCGGCGCATGGCTGTGGCATCACTTCCAGGGTTGGTTCTGGTAACCGCGGCCGACCGCGACCCAGCGGCTCGCGAAGAGTTGGCTGCCGGGAGCGACCCGGCGCATGGACGGGGCGGCCTGGCTGCGCCGCACCCGGGCGTGGGTGATCACAGCGATGGTGATGGCCGCGATCAGTTCCGGCGTGAGGCCGTCCGGTGGCTCATCGGTGCCGCCGGCATCGATGGCGTCCGCATCCGCTGCGCTCGCTCGCTCGCCCGTCCGGTGCGTGGGACGGTCGAGCCGGCCGATCAGCTTGAGCACGAGCATCAGGGCCAACAGCACCGCGAAGACCGTGCCCATACCCGCCGCGGCCAGGTACAGGCCGAAGCCGAGGTCACCCATTCGTCCTCCTTGACCTAGACCGGGAAGAGCCCGTGCTTCTTCGGGATGTTGGTGTGCACCTTGGTGCGCAGCACCTCGAGCGCGCGGATCAGGCGCAGCCGGGTCTCGCGCGGCTCGATCACCTCGTCGATCTGGCCGACGTCGGCGGCGTGGTACGGGTTGAACAGGCGTTCCTTGTAGTCGCGGATGAACTCCTCCTCGGCCACTACGGGGTCGGCTGCGGCCGCGATCGCCTTGCTGTGCAGCAGCCGGGCCGCTCCCTCAGCGCCCATCACCGCGATCTGCGCGCTGGGCCAGGCGAAGGCGATGTCGTTGCCCATCTGCTTGGAACTCATCGCGACGTAGGAGCCCCCGATCGCCTTGCGGGTGATCACCGAGAGCTTCGGGACGGTGGCCTGGGCGTAGGCGTAGATGATCTTGGCGCCGTGGCGGATCACCCCGCTGTGCTCCTGGTCGACACCTGGAAGGTAGCCGGGGCAATCGACGAAGGTGACCAGCGGGATGTTGAACATGTCGCAGATCCGGATGAACCGCGAGATCTTGTCGGACGAATCCAGGTCGAGGGAGCCCGACAGCACCGCCGGCTGGTTCGCGACCACGCCGACCGAGTTCCCGTCCAGCCTGGCGAAGGCGGTGATCGCGTTGGCCGCGTACTGCTCGTGGTTCTCCAGGATGCTGCCGGAGTCGAAGACCAGTTCGAGGATGTCGCGCATGTCGTAGGGCAGGTCGTCCTCGGCCGGCATGATCGAGTTCAGGGACTCGTCCATGCGTGCGGGGTCGTCGTAAGGGGTGAGCGCGGGCGGGTCCTCGGTGTTGTTCTGCGGCAGGTAGCCCAGCAGCAGCTTGGCCAGCCCGATCGCGGCCTGGTCGGTCTCGGCGGAGAACTGCGAGACGCCGCTGCGCGAGTTGTGCACCCAGGAGCCGCCCAGATCTTCGGCGGTGACCTCCTCGCCGGTGACCGCCTTGATGATGCCGGGCCCGGTGAGGAACATGTTGGATGTGTGCTCGACCATGATCGTGAAGTCCGTCAGCGCCGGGGAGTAGACCGCACCGCCCGCGCACGGACCCATGATCAGCGAGAGCTGCGGCACCACCCCGGACGCCGCGACGTTGCGGTAGAACACCTCGCCGTACGCGGCCAGGCTCTTCACGCCCTCCTGGACGCGGGCGCCGCCGGAGTCGTTGAGTCCGATCAGCGGGATTCCTGCCTCCATGGCCAAGTCCATCATCCGGCAGATCTTCTGCGACTGGACCTCGGAGAACGAGCCGCCGAGAACGGTGAAGTCCTGCGCGTAGACCGCGACCCGGCGTCCGTTCACCTTGCCGAAGCCGGTGATCACACCGTCGCCGGGGAACCGCATCTTGTCCATGCCGAACTCGGAATTCTGATGGGTGGCCAGCGCACCGAGCTCCTGGAACGAGCCCTCGTCGAGCAGGATCGCCAGCCGCTCGCGCGCCGTCAGCTTGCCTTTCGCATGCTGAGCGTCGACCCGGTCCTCACCGCCGCCCGCGAGCGCCGACTGCCGCTTGCGGCGCAGTTGTTCTAGTTGGTCGCCCATGCGCAGCCCACCGTCCAGGCTCTCGGATCCACTTGCTTGCGACCCTACGCCGGACGGATCGCCCGCGTGGGCATCTGACCACGACCGGAGTTGCTTCAGCAGCATCCGTGACCTGAATGTCGGGCCGGTACCGTGCCCAGTTCATTGGCTGTAAGCACGACCCTCGGTCCTGGCAGGGCTCCCGCCACCACAGCCGGCCTCCGCCGCGTCCGTACGAACCTGTATGAACCGACGCCGACCGCAGCTGAACGCCCTCGCTTTCCCGCTAGCGTCGCGCTCGTTCCTGCCGCACCACCCGACCATCCGGAGGCCTCATGCGCGCCCGCCACATTCGTCTGGTCCTGAGCCTAGCCATTGCGACCGGTCTGACCACGTCACCTTTCGCACCCAGTTCAGCCGCGACACTCCCGGACACAGTCGTCCACGCGACGGCCAAGCTGGCCAAGAAGCTGCGGGTCGACATGGACGGCGATGGCCGCCTTGACACCGTCCGGCTGTACACCAGCGGCAAGTCGTATCAGGTGAAGGTCACCAACGCCAGGAAGCGGACGGCCACCTATCGCGGCAAGCTCAAGCAGACCGGCCTCGACTGGTACTGGGGATTCAAGGCGGCCGCGCTTGACGGTGCCGCGGGGGCCGAGGTGATGCTCCAGACCGACTGCACCGAGGAATGTGCGGTGTACCGGATGCTCACCTGGCGTAAGGGACGCCTGGTCGTCGAGAAATCCCCTGAGGGCCGAACGACCTGGTCGGTGGGCGGGCCGGCCGGCGAGATCAATGACTACTACTTCTCCGAAAGCGGCGGCCAGCACTACACCGATCACGTCGTCGGCAGCGAGACCGCGGAGGACTGCGAGGCGGACGTGACCCGCTGGGTGTGGTCATCGACGAAATGGACCAAGCAGCAGGCGACGAGAGTGTTGCTCGACTGCGACACCTTCGTCGCCCGCTATGCCGATGACGTCAACTGGGTGCACTGACCACGACCAGCACGTCCCCCGACCGAACCAGAAGGAGCGCAATGCCCACACCGATCCCCAGCGCCGTCGTCAGCGTGGCCCTGATCGCCTCGCTGGCACTGGGTGCACCCGGCACCGCGGACGCACAAACCGCGCCCAGCACCCCGGTTGTAACCACCCGACTGCCGAGCGCGACGAATGAATCCCGCGCCCTCGACATCGACGGCGACAGCCTCCTTGACGCCCTCGACGTCTCTCTGGACGACGGGACGGCGGCGGTCACGGTGACCACCGGCAAGGACGTCAGCGCCGCCCGGTACTTCGATGTGAGCACCAGCACCCCGTTCTACGGCATCGCCAAGCTGGACGGTGCTAAGGGCTCAGAGGTGCTGGTCAACGTCAACGACTACGAGCTGCGGGTGCTCCGCTGGCGAGGCGGCAAGCTCGTGGACGAACCGCTGGCGCAGTCTTCGCCGTACACGGACGGGTTGGTGAAGGTCCAGACGGCGTGGGCGATCGGCGGCGACACCACCTCGTTGTGGCAGACCTACCACTTCTTCACCTCGCACGGCGTTCGCTACGTCGACGCCGCGAGCCTGCGCTGCGGCGACTGCGAGCGCACCGGGGTGTACGAAAAGGTGACCGTGGTCCGCTCGCGCTGGAAGGGCAACGCCTGGCACAAGGTCAAGGTCTCCGTCCACCGTCGGATCACCCAGAAGCAGGCGAAGGCTCACTACCTCAAGGTCTTCAGCGGAGCGACGGTGACGAAATGATCCGACCAGTCACGCTGCTGATCTCGATGGCTGTGGCGATCACCGCGATCGTCACCCCAGGGGTGGCCGCCCCGGTCGCAGCCGGCGCCTCGCCGAGGATGGTCGAGTCCAGCGTCAAGCGGCTGAAGACCGCGAAATCCGACGTGGACGGCGACGGCCGGAAGGACAGCATCCGGCTCGACCAGTTGAGCGCGACCAAATACCGTCTCAAGGTGGTCACGGCGAAGAAGAAGTCATCGAGCGTCACGATCAAGCTCGACGTCGAGAAGAAGTTCCGCAAGGACATCTGGTACGGGCTCGCCCAACTGGACGGTGCACCGGGGGTTGAGCTGATCCTCAGTGAGAGCTTCTTCGACGGGCTGGACTTTGAGGTGTTCACCTGGCGATCCGGGAAGCTGGTTCGCGAGACTGCTCCGTCCGGCCCGGACGGTGATGTGATCGGCTGGTTTGCCGCACCCGGGCCCAACGGTGTTCAGGGGATGCACTTCTTCAGTTCCGCTGGAGAGCGCTACGTCGACTTCGGTCGCTGGAGTTCGGACGACTTCGAGGCTCCATATACGGCCCTGGTCCAGCGCTCCGTCTGGCGGTCGGGCGCCTGGCAGAAGGACACGTCGTTCACCTTGACCGGGCTCTCCCGAGACCAGGTCGACCTCTACTGGTTCTCAGGCGTCTCGGTGAAGAGATGAAATCCCGCTGATCGCGTCACTCCGAGCCGCCGCATGATGCTCAGCAGGGATCCTGCGGCGTCACCCCGGGCAGGAAGCGCGACCATTCGTCCGCGGTGAGGACGTCGCCCCGGTTGGCGCACAGTTCGGCGCGGGCGGCGTCCGGACGGGCGGTCCACACACGGATCGTCCCGGCGTCCCCGCCGGCAACCAACCGGGCGCCGCCATTGATGAACCGCACGTCGTTGGTGTTGCCCAACTGGCCGTCGAGGGAGAGGAAGGCCGAGGGCGCGCCGTCCAGGCGCCAGGCCCAAACCAGCGCGTCACCACCAACGGCGGCAAGCGTCGAATCGTCCGGACTGAAGGTGACGCCGTAGACAGCGCCGTGCGGATCCCCGAAGACCTGCTTCTCGACCGGCTTCGCCGGGTCGCTCAGATCCCACAATCGCACCTGTCCGGCATCGGTGCCGACCGCCAGCGTCCGGGAGTGGTTGGCGAAGGCGGCGATCGTCGGCAGGGCGCCCAGACCCTCGATCCGGCCGGCGAGCACCGGTGCGGCTGGGGTCGACACGTCCCAGACCTGCACCATCCCACCGGCGATCGGGACGGCCAGCAGCTTGCCGTCCGGGCTGAAGGTGACGCCCTGCGGGTTGGGCGTGTCCAGCTTGGCCACCGAGGTCAGCGCGCCGGTTGCGTCGGCCCGGTACAACGCCACCTGAGTGCCGGTGTACTGCAGGGCAGCCACAAGGGACGAGTCCGATGCGACCGCCAGGGCCCCGATGTAGGAGCCAGGGAAGGCGTCAACGGTCGTGGGGCTTCCGGCCCCGGACGCGGTCAGGGGCCAGCTCAGCACCGAACCGTCCGTCGTGCCGCCCACGATGAACGCGGCGTTGGGCGCCACGGCGACCGCGGCCGAAAGGCTCCGGCCGCCGGCCGGCGGGTTGGCGAGGCGGATCGGCTCCGCACCGGTGGTGTCCCAGAGTTCCTGCCCGTCGGAGATGCTGGAGGCTGCCAGGAACTTCGCCGACGCGTCCGTGCTCATCGCGTAGATGGTCGACCCGGTGCGCAGCACCGGACTGTGCGCCTGCCACACCCGCAGCACGCCGTCGTCGCCGCTGGTGACCGGACGGCCGTCGACCAGTTCGGCCCCGGTGTCGATGGTCGCGCCGGACAGGGTCTGCTGGAGCACCCCGGACGCCGCGTTGAACAGGTAGGTGTTCTTGTCTGAGTTCGCGGCGATCAGTGTCTTTCCGTCCGAGCTGAAGGACAGGTCGTTGGTCCAGCTCAGGAAGCCGGTCAGCGACTCGAGCGCGACCGGTTCGGCGCCCGAGACCTGCCAACGCGGCACCCGGCGACCGGCGATGCCGGCCACCAGCTGAGTCCCGTCCGGGCTGATCGCGAGCGCCTGGCTGATCACCGGTGTGGCGGCATAGGCGAAGCCGAGGTCGGGCAGCCTGCTCGGCTTCGTCCCGGCGGAGAAGCGGGCCACCGCGTCGGGCAGCCCGGCCACGAACAACTCACCATTCACCGGGTGGAACGCGACCGCCCTGGCCGGGTGGTCGGCGCCGAGACTCACCGAGCCGGCCCGGGTGGCGCCGGCAGCCGTCACCGACCACAACTCAACCGCTCCAGTGGACGTCGCCAGCGCCAGCCGACTGCCGTCACCGCTGAAGGACGCGCCGTTGACCGTGACGCCCGACTTTCCCAGATCCGTGAGCAGCGTGGGTGCAGCGGTCACGTCCCACAACCCGGCGGCCGAGGTGCCGCCGACGGCCAGCAGGACGCGCTGATCGAGACTGGCCAGGGCGATCGTGAAGAGCGCGCCACCCGCCGGGTCGGCCTGGAAGGTGGTGCCGGGGGTACGCAACAACTCGTCACCGCGCCAGATGGTCACCTCACCGCCACCGTCGGCGCGCGCCACCAACTGGTCGTCGGCCGTCTTGGCGATCACCGCGTTCCGATTGCCCAGCCAACGCAGGGGCGTGTTCACCGCGGTGACGTCGAGCAGCGCCGATTCGCTCTGCCGGGTGGTGGCCAAGCGGTGAGACACCAGTGACATCTGGGCCATCAGGTTCGGGTCGTCGGCGCGCACCGACCGCGCCTCCAGCGCCACCTGCCGCGATTGGGCCTCGAGCCGCGCTGCGTCGGTCTCCGCCTGCAGACCGACCCCGCGGAAGTACATCGTGCCGGCCACCAGTGCCAGCGCCGAAGCCAGGGCGGTCAAGGCGATGGCCACTCCCCGGCCGCGCCGCAGTCTGCTGTTCACCCGCAGTTCGTGGGTCAGCACGGAGTCGAAGTGCTCGCGGCTCGCCGCGACGAACTCGGTCTCCCGCGGCCCCAACAAGCGCTGCAGCTGCGGGTCGGCGACCCATTCGCCGAACACCTCGAGCCGATCCACCGGGATCAGCGCGTGCTCGGAGCGTCCGCTGTCGATCCAGACCCGGGACGCCCGGCGCAGCTTCTCGACCACCTCCCGGTCGGCCCGGCTGTCGTGCAGCCAGTCCTGCAGCCGCGTCCAGTTGCCGATCAGTGCGTCGTGGCTGATCTGGACGGCGCCATGGCTCACCGTCAGCATCCGGGCGTCCACGAACGGCGCCATCGCCTCGCGGCCGGCCGCGTCCAGATCTTCCAGAGACAGGGACGCCCGAGTCACGAGGTCACCGCTGTCGCGGACCAGCCTGAGGAACAGCAGCCGTGCGGCCTCCTGCTGGGGTGCGCCCAGCTCCCGGTACGTGTCTTCGGCCAGACCCTCCAGGGCCGACCAGATGCCGCCGGAGCGAACATAGTCGGACACGGTCATCCGGCCGCCCTTGCCGGACGCCCAGGTCACCAGCAGCGCGTTCGAGAGCAGCGGCAGCACCCCGGCCGCGACCGCACCCTCCCGCGGCCCCGCATCCAGGTCGTCGAGCAGCACCGGCACCAGGTCGTCAGCCACCGCGATGCCGGCCAACTTCGCCGGGCCGACGATCACCTCGCGGACCTCGGCTCGCGTCAGTGGAGACACCAGGAACGGACGGGACATGGCATCACGCAGCACCGGTTCACGGCTCGCCACAGCGAAGGCGTCGGCCCGCAGTCCGATCACGACCACCCGATCAGCCGACAGCTGCCCAAGTGCACCCATCGCCGAGGCAAAGTCAACTTCGGGCCGGTCGAACAATTCCTCGAACTGGTCGATGACCACCAGCTGCGCCGACTGCGGTGCGGCCTCGGCGAGCTCGCCCACGCTCAGCTGGGCGACCGTCCAGCCGGCCAGGACACCATCCACGGTCTGGGTGCCCACCAGCCCTGCCGCGAGCAGCGAACTCTTGCCGACCCCGGACGCCCCGAGGACCGCGATCAGTCCGTGCCCGTCCGCCTGGTGCATGGCAAGCACCGCGTCGGCGAGCCGGCGGGCCTCCGCGGCCCGGCCGAAGAACAGGTCGCGGTCTCCGGCACCGAACGGCCGCAAGCCCAGGTACGGCGGCCGGCCGGTGCGCAGCTTCGGCCGCACATCGGTCCAGCTGTCGTCCCACAGATCGTCGGGAACCTTGTCGGCCAGCCCAAGGTGCTGCGCCATGCGCAGGTAGTTCTGGCGAAGCGCCGGTACGGGGAAGTGCTTGCCGGCAAGCCAGCCCTGGACGGTGGCCGGGGGCACGTCAGCGATTCGGGCCACCTCACGAACCGAGAAGTGCTGGCGTTTACGGGCGTCGGCGATGAGGGCGGCGAACGCCCGGCGCGATTCCTGGGGTGTCACGAACGTGAATTCTGGCAGTGATCCGCACGCCGGCGATCGGTGGAAGTGCGGCTGAGACGGCGCGAGCCAGGTCTTGCGGCCCCCCCCAATCGCGCTCGCGAACCGAGCGTGGCGTCCTATGATCGGGAGCGCCGGACCGTCCACCAGCGAGGAGCCGAGCATGAGCCGTTTTCCGGAGAACTTCCTGTGGGGCGGCGCGACTGCCGCGAACCAGCTGGAGGGTGCCTATCTCGCCGACGGCAAGGGCCCCTCAATCCAGGACGTGATGCCGCACGGGATCCAGGGCCCGCCCACCCTGGAACCGACGCCGGACAACCTCAAACTCGAAGGCATCGACTTCTACCACCGCTACGCCGAAGACATCGCGCTGTTCGCCGAGCTCGGTTTCAAGGTGTTCCGCTTCTCGATCGCGTGGTCGCGGATCTTCCCTCGCGGGGACGAGGAGACGCCGAACGAGGCCGGCCTCGCTTTCTACGACCGCGTGCTGGACGAGCTCGAACGCCACGGCATCGAACCCCTGGTGACCATCAGCCACTACGAGACACCGCTGCACCTGGCCCGCACCTACGACGGCTGGACGGATCGTCGGCTGATCGGGTTCTACGAACGCTACGTGCGGGTGCTGTTCGGC
>Ga0209476_10001768_pt1 | contig 14489 bp, 14 predicted proteins | sample KloWWTrecipitate_FD_187179 | JGI IMG/M metagenome (GOLD analysis project Ga0209476, IMG submission 187179) | Active sludge microbial communities from Klosterneuburg, Austria, studying microevolution and ecology of nitrifiers - Klosterneuburg... | ecosystem: Engineered > WWTP > Aerobic digester... | reverse complement strand
CTCTGCTACACCAAGGCGCACGTCGACACCTTCGTCATCATCAGCGGCGACTCCGACTTCTCGCCGCTGGTCTCCAAGCTGCGCGAGAACAACAAGCTGGTGATCGGCGTCGGCGTGAAGAAATCGACCTCCGACCTCCTCATGGCCAACTGCGACGAGTTCATCTACTACGACGACCTGGTGCGCGAGGAGGAAACCAAGCAGCGCACGGCGAAGAAACGCACCGCCAGGCCGGCCGCCGCCAAGGGCGCGCAAAAGCAGGAGAGCAAGGCACCCGCCGAAGAGGAAGACCGCAAGCAGGAAGCGCTCGACCTCGCCCTGGAAACCGTCGAAGCGCTGATCGCCGAACGCGGCGCCGGCGAGCCGATCTGGGGCTCGATGGTCAAGCAGGCCCTCAAGCGCCGCAAGCCCGGCTTCAGCGAGTCCTATTACGGCTTCAAGTCGTTCAGCGACCTGCTGGAGGAAGCGCAGGCACGCAAGCTGCTGGAACTGCAGCGCGACGAGAAGTCGGGCGGCTACATCCTGCGTATCCCCTCAGCCTGATGACGGTTTCAGTTTCGCCGTGTTGCGGGGACTGACTTTTCCTTTTATTGCGTTGTATGGAGCCATTTCAAGACTTCGGCATCCCACAATCCAGGCTTGTATAGCGGAGCCAGATGGCCGTCCGCAAAACCGCCATTGCCAATCCGTCTAAATTCAATCCGGTTGTTTCTCGCCACGGTACCCAGCCATTCGTACTCCGGATCGCCAAATTTGTCGCTTGCAAAATAGCTATCGTCGGACGGGTAGACCCAGTACTGGTTACCGAATGTCCTGGCGGCCCATTCCAATTTCTCCCGATTGAATCGGGCGCGTTGTTCGCAGGCTGTTTTCCACCCTCCAGCCAGATTAATCACATGCGAGACATCTTCCGGATGGGCCGCTGCATATGTTGAAGACAAAAATCCGCCGCGCGAATGCCCGGCGAGTATTACTTTTTGGATTCCGAATTTTGCTTTAACCTGACTGATAACCTGATCCAGTTGATCGCCAGCCTCCTGTGTCTCAGTGAGAAACGATCCGATATCGCAGGAAGCGATCTCCTCAGTAAACCTGCCCTCCGAATCGCCGCGTCCTTTACGCATCCACATAACGACAACATAGCCATTGTCGACAAACGGTTTTGCAATTGCCGGCACTATGTAGCTGTAGCTGATCTTTATCCCGGCAGGCTTTCCTCCGCTGGAGCCGTGACTGAATAAGACGACTTTTCCGTTTGGATTTTTTGGCTGGAAAACTGCTGCTTCCAACTTGTTGGTGGTCGATCCGAATGCGCCTTTCTCGATGTAATCAAATGTCGTGCGCAGTGGCGAATCCATGAACACCACGCACTCCCGGTATTTGACCTTGCCGTCTGACGATTCAGTAACGCCTGTCCCTTCAAATCTTCCTTCTCGCAATTTTCCGCCAATCCGTATAACCCAGCCTTGTCCCTTCCTGTCTTTACGCTGCCCCATCCCTTTCAGTGTCGCACTTCCATCCTCCTTGAGCGTACCGGATGCCGTCTCCTCCAAAACCGTATTGTTTCTGGTCCATCTGAACTCCCTGCCGTGAACCGATATTTTTGCAAGGTCTGCAAACTCCTTCGGGTCAGCGCCAGTAAGCGAAGGGCCACATATAAAAGTGCCCCTCAGTTCAAGTTGCAAGCTATTCGCATTAGCCAGTTTGGGGATGCAAGGCGCCATAAAAATTCCGGCACCAATAAGCGGTATGAACTTCCTGAGAAACCATTTCACAAGATGCATTCTCCCCTCCCACGTCCCTGTAACTGTTTTCACCCCACGGAAATCAGCTATTGATGTTTACGTTTTGTCTCGCTTAATTCGAGCAACTTTGCCGCGTCATCGACAGCCCATTCAGGAATTTTCTTTTTATCTTGCTCGACAAGTTTGCGCAGAATAGCCGCCGAAGCAAGAGCTTCGTTTTTATTTCCGAGCGACAGTTCAATATTTCCCTTCAAAATATGCAGCGCCGGATTCTCTGCGTCTAGGGATAAAGCGAAAATGATTCTCGCCAACGCCTCCGTGTAACGGCCCTGCTCCTGAAGTGCACTAGCAAGGTTATGGTGATACCAGGCATTGCCAGGTTCTAAATGGATAGCCCTCTCAAACCGCTCTGCCGCCTCCTTCCAACGCTGAAGGCTTATCATCGACAGACCGGACTGGTTGTAAGCCGCAAAATGGCGTGGGTCACGCTTGATCGCCTGATCGAAGCTGCGGATAGCATCCTCGTGACGCCCCATATCCCGCAACACACGGCCTTTTGCAAAATAACCCTGCGGTATTCCCGGTGAAAATCCAATGGTCAACTCAGCAGCTTGGAGCGCCTTATCGAATTCCTTTTTTTCCCTGAGCGCCATTGACTGCCAGAAGTGTGCAGAAGCGAACTTCGGATCAATCCTCAGAGCGGCATCGGCATCGGACAATACCTCTTCATACTTTCTTGCATCGAAATCCATCCACGCCTTGAGCATCCAGGCCCACTTATCGTCGCCGGGATCGTCGTTGGTCAGGCAGATATTAATCATGCGTTGTGCGTTGGCAATATCCTTTTGCCAGTAGTACGCGCGTGCGACGATATAGGGATCGAACGACTCGACCAGAGCCCAGGCTGCCTTGCGGAATAGCTGATCCGGAGATTCGCCCGATTCGACGCTTACGATGATCTTGCGGTCAGGCAGTCGTCTTAGGCGAAGTTCGAAAGATTTTGGTGCGCCTTCCCTGGTTTCTCTGACAGTAATCTCCCCGGTAATCCTGATTACCTGTCTGCCCATCGCCTGCCGCAATACATTTGCAACATTCTTGAAGTTGATGCCGCCAATAGGCGTTTCCAAAGCGGGCACAGCATCTCCAACGGGCTTATCGGCGATACCTACCGCCCCCTTTCTACTCGCACTCTGCAACTGGATGATGGAAACCTCATCGAGGATTCTCTGTATGGAGATGGCACCGCCAAATCCCTTTCCCTCGAATTCCGATGGCACGGTAACAGGTTCGATCACCACGCTGTCATTGGTCGCCGCCTGATAAACAGCCATCATGGCAAAGAGTACGGTACCCGCAGCAATCAGTGCGATTGCAGCGTGGCGTATCAATTCAATCCCGTTGCGGGTCTTAGAAAGCAAATATCCGGTTTCCATCTTTATCAGCAATCCGTGTCAGCATTCACCATTTGCCATAACGGCTAACGAGCGCCTTCCATAAAGCTAACTTCTCAGGCCAGATATCGGTCGCCTTAGCGTCTTTTGCCACGGCCGTGTGCACCAGGACAAGTTTGTGCGTCGGATCGATCGCGATTGCCTGTCCGAACAGACCGAGAAGCCAAAAGCGCCTCTGTTCGCCCGGCTCCATCCAGAACTGGTAGCCATAGCCAAAGTACCGTTTTCCCATATGCGGATGAAACTGCGGCGGATGGCGCTTCCATGAAGTCGCCTCCAGAACATATTCCTTCGGCAGAATTTGCACGCCGTTCAGCGCACCGTCGTTCGCAAGCAGCCATCCGAGTCGTCCATAGTCGCGCAACGTGGCATTAAAACCAGCGGAGGCACGTTCCGCACCCTTTGCATCCGTACTCCAAAAGGCATCCGATTCGGCACCGAGCGGTCGCCATAATTTCTCCGAAATGTATTCGGCAAGGGAAGTGCCCGTTGCCCCTCTCACGACAAAACCGAGGACGGTGGTTTCGCTGCTGGCGTAATAGAAGCGTTCGCCCGGCGCGGCCGTCCGCTCGCTGTATCTCTTGAGAAATTCCAGCAGCCCATGTCTGAGCGACATCCAAAGCATGGCCGTGTTATCGTCATTGCCGGAGTAGTCTTCGGAAAATCTGACTCCCGATGACATGCGCAGCAAATCCCGGATAGAGGTTTCGCCGTACGCGGCACCGGCCAGATCTGGGACATAGATTGCGGCTTTGTCATCGAGAGAGCGTATCTTCCCCTCGGATAGCGCAAGTCCTATTGCGAGGCTGGTGATCGATTTGCCCATTGACATAGAATAGAACTTGTCGCTGTCTTTACGCCCGTATTGATATCGTTCGATCAGGATTTCACCATCCTTGATGACGAGCAACCCGGTCACGCGCTGCCGCGCCATGTAATCGTCGATCGAATAGGTGCTGCCCTTGAATTGATATGTGATGGCAGGCTCTACCGCAACACGCTGAAAATCGAATCTGCCACTCCCCTTGCGTATTGGATTGAATGGAAAGACCTGGTCCATGGCGGTAAGCGAGCCGACCTTGAACCGGTCCTGACCAAGCGTGTTTGCCGTGCCGATGGGGTAACCAGCCTCCTTACCGAGAAGGCTCTCGTCCGGCGCGGCAATCGCCCCGCTCATCTGAAGCGCAAGAAGCAACGGCAACCCAAGACGCTTTAAGCGCTTCATCCCGGAGAACTCCCTTTTCCACCCCGGCGATTATGAACCTGAACCCCGCTTGGTGTCATGTCATTGCCATTGTATGCGCGACTATTTCTCACCCGCTTCGTCCAGCACCGCCCGGATCAACTCCGCAGAAAGCCGGAAGTCGTTTTCCAGCAGTTGCTCGAACACCGGCCTTGCCGCCGGAATCAGGCGGCGCCGCTTCGCCGCCAGGATGATCCCAGCCGTGCCGGTGACCGCGAATCCGAGTTCCCGCGCGATGGCGCGGCCGGCTTTTTCGTCCATGAGGATGAGGCAGGGCCGGCGCAGATTGACGGCTGCGCGCAGCGTGCTGGCTTCTCCCTCGTCCAGTTCGGCGAAGACTGGCTCCGCCCACTGTTCCTGAATGACCTTGAGCCAGCCGCGCCGTAGGGCGGCGGCGATTTCCCGCGCGCCCGGCCGGTCGCTGCCCGGCACGACTTCCCCATGCACGGCGGCGGTCAGCGTCACCTTGCCGAATAGGGCATGCGTCCAGGCAAGGCCACCGACGATGCCCAGCGCAATGAGGGGGCTGGCGTCGGCGAGGACAATCGAGGCAGGACGCTTCACGCCGAGCGGGCGAGCCATGCGTCGAGATCCTTCATGTCTTCCCGCAGCGAGGCGGCGTTGCCCTTGATGGCGGGAATGCCCAGGCGGGAGACATGCCGCATGAAGTCGGCCAGCGCCATCCCGGCGAGGCGGGCCGCATGGCCGAGCGAAAGACTGTCGTCCTTGAAGAGAGATACCGCCAGCGCGGTGCGCACGCCGGGCTGGTCGAGCAGTTTCTCGTCGTCCAGATGCACCAGCACGGCCTCGGGGTGATGGCGGCTGGTGACCACCACCACGTCCTCCTGCGCCATCTTGAGCGCGGTGGATGGGTTGTCCTTGAGTTCACGTACGCTGACCGATTTCATATGTCCTCCTTTGCGTAGGAACATTATATAGGAACATCAGGACGGACTCAAACTGGCGGCTTGCCAGCTCACAAGCCCGGAAACTTCACAGTCCGCATCTTGAGCCGCCTTGCGTTGGCAGCCAAAGTCGCATCGAGCGTGGCCATCGCTTTCACGCCCACCTCAAGCGCGACGGCAAGGTGAAGCGCGTCGCCGGCTCGCAATCCATGCGATTGCTGCCGAGCCAGCCTCGCTCCTTCCTTGAAGGCCTGCCGGCTCACCGCAATCAGGCGCAGACCGGATTCGCAAAACGATTCAAAGCCGCGCCAGGCGGCCCGCGCATCTTTTGCCCCAAGCATGCCGGACCGCTCCTTGAGCGAGAGCGCGCTGGCGAATTCCGTCACGATCCAATCGGATGACAGCAATGGGTCGGAACAGGTTTCGAACCAGGCATCCACGGCAGCGCTGGCCGGCTCCCGCACGAAAAGCGGAACGGCGGCGCTCGTGTCGAAGTAGATCATCAGTAGCGGGCCCCCTTGCGCATTTTTTCGACCACCGGTTCGGTTTCCGGCATGGCCTCGCGCAATTTGCGCATCTGTCCAAGGAATGCGGCCTTGTCGAAGGGCCTGGTCGGCACCAGGGTGATTTCACCGCTCGACGTGACTTCCGCCTCGACGCTGTCCCCCTCGCGCAGCCCCGCCTTCCGGGCGTACTCGCTCGGCAGCCGAACCGCCAGGCTATTGCCCCACTTCGCCACCTGCAATCTCACATTCATGATTAAGGCCTCTCGATGTATATCCGTGTATATCCATACTAGCACAAATCATCCACCCGCCTTGCGTCGGCGAGACGCCTTCGCGGGCGCCGGCTACAACCCCGGATCGCTCCCCTCCTCCCCCGCCAGCGCCGACTGCACCATCTTGCGCGTCAGGTGCGGTGCGAACAGCTCGATGAAGGTATACACGTAGCTGCGCAGCCAGGCATTCTTCCGGATGCCGATGCGCGTGGTCGCCGACTCGAACAGGTGGGCGGCGTCCACCGCCCGCAATCCCTTGTCCGCCGCCGGATCGTAGGCCATGTAGGCGACGATGCCGATGCCGAGCCCCAATGCCACATAAGTCTTGATGATGTCGGCGTCGATGGCCGTCAGCACGACGTTCGGCGTCAGCCCGCGCACAGCGAAAGCCTTGTTGATCTGGCTGCGGCCGGTGAAGGCGAAGTCGTAGGTGACGATCGGGTATTTGGCGATCGCCTCCAGGGTCAGCGGCTTCGCCTTGAGGATGGGATGCCCAGGCGGCGCGATGACGCAGCGGTTCCACTGGTAGCAGGGCAGCATGACCAGGTCGTCCTGCTCGCCGATGGCCTCGGTGGCGATGGCGAGGTCCGCCTCGCCGGCCAGCACGAAGTCGCACACCTCGGTCGGGCTGCCCTGATGCAGGCTGACCCGCACATTCGGATGGCGCTGCATGAACTGCCGGACGATCGGCGGCAGGACGTAGCGCGCCTGGGTGTGGGTGGTGGCGATGGCGAGCGTACCGGCCTCCTCCGCACCGAACTCCTTGCCGACACTGCGCATGTTGTCGAGGTCTCGCAGCATGCGCCCGGCGATCTTCAGCACTTCCCGGCCCGGATCGGTGACGGCGGTGAGGCGCCGGCCCTGGCGCACGAAGACATCGACGCCGAGTTCCTCCTCCAATAGACGGATCTGCTTCGACACGCCCGGCTGCGAGGTGTGCAGGGCGGCGGCGGCCTCGGAAACATTGAGGCCGCAGCGGGCGATCTCGAAGACATAGCGCAGTTGCTGGAGGTTCATGGGGACGGTCTATATAACCAATGGTTATTAAATACTAACATTAAAGTATTTTTCAATACTATAGGCCGCCGATACCATCCGTCCTCACTATGGATGCGGCCTACACACTCTCTGGATTCGTCGTCGGTGCCATCGTCGGCCTGACCGGCGTCGGCGGCGGCTCGCTCATGACGCCGCTGCTGGTGCTGCTGTTCGGCGTGCACCCGGCCACAGCGGTGGGCACCGATCTGCTCTACGCCGCGCTGACCAAGGCCGGCGGCACGGCGGTGCATGCCGGCCATCGCACGGTGGACTGGCGCATCACCGGGCGGCTGGCCGCCGGCAGCCTGCCGGCGGCGGCGCTGACACTGGCCTCGGTCTGGTATTTCAATGTCGATCGCGCCCTCTTCTCGCACCTGATTTCCGGCGCGCTCGGCGTGGCGCTGCTCCTCACCGCCGCGGCCCTCGTCTTCAAGGCCCGCGTGCAGCGCTTCGCCCTCGCCCACCTGTCCGATGCCTGGCACACGCGACGGGTCGCACCGATCACGGTCGCCGTCGGCGCCCTCCTCGGCGTCCTGGTTTCCCTGTCCTCGGTCGGCGCCGGCGCATTGGGCGTGACGGCGCTGCTGTTCCTCTACCCGACCCTGCCGGCGGTGCGCATCGTCGGCTCCGACCTCGCCCACGCCGTGCCGCTGACGCTCGTCGCCGGCCTCGGCCACTGGCTGCTCGGCAACATCGACTGGAGCCTGCTCGGCGCGCTGCTGCTCGGCTCCCTGCCCGGCATCTGGCTCGGCAGCCACTTCGCCGTGAAGGTGCCGGAGCGCTGGTTGCGCTCGGGCCTCGCCGCGCTGCTGGTCCTCATCGGCACGAAACTGGTTCTTTGAAAGGAAACATGATGGCCCAACTCGACAACCTCGCCGACGCCTCCGAAATCGCCCATTACGAAGAGGCACTCGCCCGCTACCTCGACCTGGAGCTCGACGCCGAGCGCTTCACCGCCCTGCGTCTGCAGCAGGGCGTCTACGGCCAGCGCCAGGAAGGCGTGAACATGGTGCGCATCAAGCTGCCCGGCGGCCGCCTCGACCCGGCGCGGCTGGCGGCCATCGCCGACGTCGCGGAGAAGCACGTTCCGCAGCAGGTGGCGCACATCACCACACGGCAGGACATCCAGCTGCACCACGTGCCGCTCGCCGAGACCGGCGCCGTGCTGCGCCGTCTCGCCGAAGACGGCGTGACGACACGCGAGGCCTGCGGCAACACCATCCGCAACATCACCGCCTGCCCGCTGGCCGGCGTTTGCCCGCGCGAGCACACCGACGTCACCACGCATCTCGACGGCACCGTGGCGCACTTCCTGCGCAATCCGCTGAATCAGCAGATGCCACGCAAGTTCAAGATCAGCTTCTCCGGCTGCGAGGCCGACTGCGCCCAGGGCCTGATCCACGACCTCGGCATCGTCGCCACGCGACGCGGCGACAAGGCGGGTTTCACCGTGCTGGCCGGCGGCGGCCTCGGCCACAAGCCGCACGAGGCCATCACCGTCGCCGAGTTCATCGAGGAGCAGGACCTGCTGCCGGCCATGGAAGCGGTGATCACTCTGCACAACAAGTACTCGGACCGCAGCAAGCGGGCCAAGTCGCGCATCAAGTTCCTGGTCGACCGCTTCGGCGAGGCCGGCTTCATCGAGCGCTTCAACGAGGAGTTCGCCCGCACCAAGGCGGCGCTGGCCGGCAAGGCGGCGCCGCGCGGCGAATGGCGCGCCGCCGCGCGCGGCCCCGTGCCGGGTCCCGGCGCGCCGCGCGTCTTCTTCGCGCAGAAGCAGACGGGCCTGCATGTGGTGCCGGTCGCCGCGCCGCTCGGCCAGCTCAAGTCCGCCCAGCTCGGGGGGCTCGCCGCGCTGCTCGGCGAGTACGGCCTCGACGACGTGCGCACCACGCAGGACCAGAACCTGATCGTCCTCAACGTGCCGGCGGCGCAGATTTCGTCGCTGACCGCGCGGCTGGCCGAACTCGGCCTGAAGACGCCGCAGGCGGGCGACAACGTCGTCGCCTGCCCCGGCAGCTCGACCTGCCGGCTCGGCATCACCACCTCGATGCACGTGGCGCCGAAGCTCTCCGGCGGCAAGCACGACCTGCGCATCCGCGTCTCGGGCTGCCACAACGGCTGCGCCCAGCCGGAGTCGGGCGACATCGGCATCTACGGCGAGGGCAAGCGCCAGCACGGCAAGCTGATCCCGCACTACCAGATGTATTTCGGCGGCGACGGCACCAGTTCCTGCGGCTCGATCGCCCTGAAGGGGCCGTCGATTCCCGCGGCACGCATCGAGCAGGCGATCGCCCGCGTGCAGAAGACCTACGACGAGGAGCACGTCGAGGGCGAGCGCTTCTTCGGCTGGGCGCAGCGCCAGGGCGCCGAGCGCTTCCAGTCCCTGCTCGCCGACCTGACCCAGGTCTCGCGCTTCGAGCTGGCCAAGCTGGCGCGCGACCACGGCGATGCAGCGGACTTCCGCGTCGTCTCGCTGGGCGGCGGCGAATGCGCCTCGGCCACCGACGTCGCCGTCGGCCGCGCCTTCTTCGATGCCGCGCACGAGCGCGCCTACCGCGAGGCCTTCGTGTTTCAACGAAAAATCGAGGACGCGGCGGCCTGCGCCGAAGCGCAGCTCAAGCTGGTCGGCGAGGGCCTGGCCGGCTTCCTCGGCGGGGCCAAATCGAAGGAGCTGGCCGACATCGCCGCCGTGCTGCAGGGACTGACTTTTGCGGAAACGCTGGGACAGCGCCTCGGCCGGATTGCCGAAGCGCTGGCGAGCCTCGTCGAGGCCGTCGAGGCCGAGGCGAAGCAGGTGTTTGCCGAAATCGACCAGTGGATCGTCGACGCCGCCACGTTGTGCCAGTCGCGCGACCCGCAGCTCGACTTGCGCGGCGCCCTGCCCACGGTGTCCGCCGCCGTCCGCAAGACCGAACTGGCCGCGGCCTGAGAAAGGACACGACATGAGCCTGGAAAAACTCCCGCAGCAGCGCATCGACGACGCCGTCGCGCTGCTCAGGCGCATCGAGGGCGAATTCGCCCCGGCCGCCTTCGCCAACAGCCTCGGCGCCGAGGACATGGTGCTGACCGACCTGATCGCGCGCCACGCCTCCGGCATCGAGATGTTCACCCTCGACACCGGCCGGCTGCACGAGGAGACCTACCGCCTGATGCAGAAGGTGGCCGACCAGTATGACCGGCCGCTGCGGGTCTACTTCCCGCAGCCCGAGGCGGTGCAGCAGTACGCAACGGCGCACGGCGTCAACGCCTTCTACGACAGCGTCGATCTGCGCAAGACGTGCTGCCAGGTGCGCAAGGTCGAGCCGCTCGGCCGCGCCCTCAAGGGCAAGGCGGCCTGGATCACCGGGCTGCGCCGCGAGCAGGCGGTGACCCGGCGCGATCTGCCCGAGCGCGAGTTCGACGCCGCCCACGGCATCGAGAAGTTCAACCCGCTTGCCGCCTGGAGCGAGGCCGAGGTCTGGGCCTACCTGCATGCCTACGGCGTTCCCTACAACGAGCTGCACGAGCGCGGCTTTTCCAGCATCGGCTGCGCACCCTGCACCCGCGCGCTCGTCGCCGGCGAGGATGTCCGCGCCGGCAGGTGGTGGTGGGAGGATCCGCAGAGCAAGGAGTGCGGGCTGCATCCGGCGAAACGCGTCAGAGAGGCTGCCTGAGGAAGACTGCCATGGACGCACACGTCACCGCATTCGCCCCGGCCGCCGCCCGGATCGACCACCTCGACTGGCTGGAGGCCGAGGCCATCCACATCCTGCGCGAGGTGGCAGGCCAGTGCAGCAATCCGGTGCTGCTCTTCTCCGGCGGCAAGGATTCGATCTGCCTGCTGCGCCTCGCCGAGAAAGCCTTCCGGCCGGGGAAGTTTCCCTTTCCGCTGCTGCACGTCGACACCGGCCACAACTATCCCGAGGTGACCGCCTTCCGCGACCGGCGCGCCGCCGAACTGGGCGAGCGCCTCATCGTGCGCTCGGTCGAGAACTCGATGGCGCGCGGCACGGTGGTGCTGAAATCCGCCGGCGAGTCGCGCAACAAGCACCAGTCGGTGACGCTGCTCGAAGCCATCGCCGAGTTCGCCTTCGACGCCTGCATCGGCGGCGCGCGCCGCGACGAGGAAAAGGCCCGCGCCAAGGAACGGGTCTTCTCCTTCCGCGACGACTTCGGCCAGTGGGACCCGAAGAACCAGCGACCGGAACTGTGGAGCCTGTACAACGCGCGCATCCATCCGGGCGAGAACATCCGCGTCTTCCCAATTTCCAACTGGACCGAGCTGGATGTGTGGCAATACATCGCCCGCGAGAACCTGGAACTGCCCACGATCTACTTCGCCCACACGCGCCCGGTGGTGCGCCGCCACGGCGCCCTGGTGCCGGTAACCGCGCTCACGCCACCGAGGGACGGCGAGGCGATTGAAAATATCTCCGTCCGCTTCCGCACCGTCGGCGACATCACCTGCACGGCGCCGGTGGAATCCGCCGCCGACACGCTGGAGAAGATCATCGCTGAAACCGCCGTCACCACCCTCACCGAGCGCGGCGCCACGCGGCTGGACGACCAGACCTCCGAGGCCTCGATGGAGCAGCGCAAGAAGGAGGGCTACTTCTGATGTCCGCCCCCGAAAAGATTCCCGGCATCCATTACCACGATGCCGGCCTGCTGCGCTTCCTCACCTGCGGCAGTGTTGACGACGGCAAGAGCACGCTGATCGGCCGGCTGCTCTACGACAGCAAGTCCATTCTCGCCGACACGCTGCATGCCATCGAGCGCACGTCGAAGCGACGCGGTTTGGAGACCGTGGACCTCTCGCTCCTCACCGACGGCCTGCAGGCCGAGCGCGAGCAGGGCATCACTATCGACGTCGCCTACCGCTATTTCTCCACCGGCATGCGCAAGTACATCATCGCCGACGCCCCCGGCCACGAGCAGTACACGCGCAATATGGTGACGGCGGCGTCCACCGCCAACCTCGCCATCATCCTCGTCGATGCACGCAAGGGCGTTCTGACACAGACGCGGCGTCATTCCTACATCGCCCACCTGGTCGGCATTCCGCACCTGGTGGTCGCCGTCAACAAGATGGATCTGGTCGGCTATTCGCAGGAGGTGTTCGAACAGATCCGCAAGGCCTATCTCGATTTCGCCGCAAGCCTGGGCATCCGCGATGTCCGCTTCATTCCCCTCTCGGCCCTGAACGGCGACATGGTGGTGGAGCGCGGCGAGCGGCTCGGCTGGTACGACGGCCCGACGCTGATGGCGCTGCTCGAGTCGGCGCCGGCCGCGCACAGCGAGGCAAAAGAGAATTTTCGCTTTCCGGTGCAATATGTCTGCCGGCCGCGCACGACAGAGCATCACGACTTCAGGGGCTACATGGGCCGCGTCGAATCCGGCGAGATAGCCGTCGGCGACGAGGTGCAAGTGCTGCCCTCGGGCCGCACGACACGCATCCGCGATATCCGCCTGCACGACTGCTCTCTGTCGCATGCCGGCAGCGAACGCTCGGTCACGTTGCTGCTGGAAGACGAACTCGACATCTCGCGCGGCGACATGATAGTCAGTCCCGCCAATACGCCGACTGTCATGAAGCAGATCGAGGCGATGGTCTGCTGGCTGGCGGAAACGCCGCTGGAACCCGGTCGCAAGCTCCTGCTGCGCCACACCACGCGCGAGACCAAAGCGCTGGTGGCAGCCATCGAGTACCGTCAGGATATCAACGCGCTCAAGCGCATATCGGGCGACCGGCTGGCGATGAACGACATCGGCAGCATCACGTTCAAGCTGGCGCAACCCTTGTTTGTCGATCGCTACCGGGACAACCGCAGCACGGGCGCCTTCATCCTCATCGACGAGGCGACGAACAACACGGTCGGCGCCGGGATGATCGTCTAGCGTCGCCGCCAGGCCGCCCCAAGGCGGCGCAAGCCAGCCTTATGGAGCGCGAAGCGAACGACCCTAGCCCCCTTCCTTGGGAAGGGGGCTAGGGGGATGGTTGTCTAAACTGACTCCGGATAACCGAACAGGCCGGGGGTGCCCCCGGTATGCACGAACAGCAGGGACTGTTTCTTGTCGAAGCGGCCGCTGCGTGCCAGCGACAGGAAGCCGGCGAACGCCTTGCCGGTGTAAACGGGATCCAGCACCAGTCCTTCGAAGCGCGCCCCCAGGCCTAGGGCTTCGCGCATCGCATCGGTTGGCCTGGCGTAGCCGGGACCGACGAAGTCATCCATCACATTCACCTGTCCGCTCAGGTCAATATCGGCTCGTCCGAGCAGTCTCAGCGATTCGACCGCCTGACGGGTAGCCAGCGCCTCCTGCTCGCGCCGGTCGCCCTCGACGGCGATGCCGATCACCGGCGCACCATCGAGCAGTTGCATGCCGGCAACCAGTCCGCCCTGGGTGCCGCCGCTGCCGGTGGCGACCACGACCGCCTCGAACTTCATTTTTTTGTCGGCAGCCTGCGCCAGGATTTCCCCGGCGCAGGCAACATAGCCGAGATTTCCCAGGCCACAGCTGCCACCGACGGGAATGCAGTAAGGCGTGCGTCCCTCCCCGCGCAACATCTCGGCACGGGCTGCCATGAAATCTTCGCGGCTTTCCTGTGTTGCGAGCACGTGCAGGCGCGCCCCGAATAGACGGTCGAGCAAAACGTTGCCGCCGTGGAGATAGGCTTCCGTGGCATGGCCGCCGCGGCGCAGAATCAGTTCGCAATCCAGCCCCAGCCGGGCACAGGCCGCCGCGGTTTGTCGCGCATGATTGGATTGCATGGCGCCAACTGTGAGTACCGTGTCGGCGCCTTGCACTCGCGCCTCGCCAAGAAGGAATTCCAGCTTGCGCAGCTTGTTGCCGCCCAGGCCGAGGCCCGTGCAGTCGTCCCGCTTGACGTAAAGCTGCGGCCCGCCGAGGTGCGTCGACAGGCGCGGCAGCGGTTCGATCGGCGTCGGCAGCCGGGCCAGCGGTACGCGAGAAAAGCGGAGCAAGTCCATGGCGGTTCAGCTTAACAGCCAGCCGCTGAAACGACAAAGCCCGCCGAAGCGGGCTCTGTTTCGTGGCGGAAGTGCGCTTACTCCGCGGCGACGGGCGCCTCGACCACCTGCTCCGGGCGATCCACCAGTTCGACCAGCGCCATCGGAGCGTTGTCGCCCTGGCGGAAACCGAACTTCAGGATACGCAGGTAGCCGCCGTTGCGGTTGGCGAAACGCGGTCCGAGGTCCTCGAACAGCTTGGTGACGATATCGCGGTCGCGCAGGCGGTTGAAGGCCAGGCGGCGGTTGGCGAGCGAAGGTGTCTTGCCCAGCGTGATCATGGGCTCGACGACGCGGCGCAGTTCCTTCGCCTTGGGCA
>Ga0209476_10001763_pt1 | contig 14505 bp, 13 predicted proteins | sample KloWWTrecipitate_FD_187179 | JGI IMG/M metagenome (GOLD analysis project Ga0209476, IMG submission 187179) | Active sludge microbial communities from Klosterneuburg, Austria, studying microevolution and ecology of nitrifiers - Klosterneuburg... | ecosystem: Engineered > WWTP > Aerobic digester... | reverse complement strand
GCTTGTTGGGGCCGATGGTTGCATCGCGGTCTTGTGGGCCGGAGCCATGCACCAGGACCACGGCGGGGAACGGGCCGGTGCCTTTGGGCAGGGCCAAGGTGCCGGGCAGGGCGCGCTCGCCGTCGCCCACGCTGAAGTCGCGTTCGCTGAAATTGGCATCGGTGGCCACCGCAGGTGCGGGGGCGGTGGATTGTGCAGGTTGAATCAGAAAGCCCACGATTTTGCCGCTGGCGGCGATGGCAAACTTCGCCAGCAGTTCCGCTTTTTCAAAATGCAGCGGGATCTGTACAAATTGCGTGTCGCCTTGCGCGCTGATGTGGGCTGCATCACGGCCATGCGCAGGGCCCATTTGCGCAGGCAGCGACTCCCACACGGCCTTGAGTTTGTCCTCGGGCACGGCGGCAGCCATTTGTGCGCCGAATAATTGTTCGGCCTGCGCGTATTGGCCGGCATCCAGATGATCCAGCGCTTGCGTGGCAATGGCGGCGGGATCCACAGATTGCGCGTGGGCGCTGCTTGTCAGCGCAAGGCTTGCGAGAAGGGCGGTGGACAATAATGCACGGTGCAATATCACGATTCATTCTCCGGTTCTGTTTTCGGCGCGGGTAGCCGGCCGGCCTTGCGCAGCGATTCGCGCAAGACGTATTCAATTTGTGCGTTGAGGCTGCGCAGCTCGTCATCGGCCCAGCGCTGCGCGGCCGTCAGAATGTCGGCATTGATGCGCAGCGGATAGGCTTTTTTTTCCGACATGGCTCAGTACAGCGTGCCGGCATTGACGATGGGCTGGGTGCTGCGCTCGCCGCACAAGACCACCAGCAAGTTGCTGACCATGGCCGCTTTGCGTTCTTCGTCCAGTTGCACCACGCCGTTTTTCTGCAATTCGGCCAGCGCCATTTCCACCATGCCCACCGCGCCGGCCACGATCCGTGTGCGCGCGGCAATGATCGCGTTGGCTTGTTGGCGCTGCAGCATGGCTTGTGCAATTTCCGGGGCGTAGGCGAGGTGGCTGATGCGGGCGTCGATTACCTGCACACCGGCATCGGCCAAGCGCTCTGCGAGTTCATCGCGCAGATGCTGCGAGACTTCGGTGGCATGACTGCGCAGGGCAATCTGGCCATCCTCGTGCTGGTCATACGGGTAGCTGGTGGCCATCGTGCGCAGCGCGGATTCGGACTGGATGTGCACGAAACTTTCGTAGTCATCCACGTTGTAAACCGCCTCGGCGCTGTCTTGCACCTGCCAGACGATGACCGCGGCGATCTCGATCGGGCTGCCGTCGAGCTCGTTGACCTTGAGCTTGCCGGACTCGAAGTTGCGCACCCGCAGCGAGATTTTTTTCTTCGAATAAAACGGGTTGTTCCAACGCAGGCCGTCGTGTTTGACGGTGCCCACGTATTTGCCGAACAGGCTGAGCACGGCGGCTTGGTTGGGCTGCACCATGTACAGGCCGGTCAGGCTGAACCCGGCCAACACCGCCATGCCGATGCCGCTGAACAGGCTGCCGGTGGAGGCCGGGCCTGCGGCATTGGAATCCGGGCCGATGCCGGTGATCAGCAACCAGATGCCGGCCGCGGCAAGCAGCAGCATCGCCAGCAAAAAGGGGATGCCGGGGAGGGAGGACAGCGGGTTTTCTTTCATGGCAGGTCTCGCAGTGGCCCGGTTGGGCTTCGGCATATTGATATCAAAATGATATCAATCAATGCAAGTGTTGTCCGACGAACGGTGCGCTGCCCGCCTGATCGGATGCGGCGCTATTGCTGCGGAACGAGGTAATACAGCGGCGCCGGGCGCGATTCACCGCTGGCATACAGGCCGGCCCCGCCGGCGCTCCAGCCCAGCGCTTCGGCCTGCGGGATCCAGGGCACATCGTGGGTTTCGGGCGGGTGGGAGACGGCATCGGCCCAGGTTTCGCCCTCCTGGCGACGGTAAAACAGCACGCTGCCATAGGTCAGCACCGCCAGCGTTTTGCGGTCGGGCGACATGTCGGCGGCAGTCACTTGCGAAAACAGCGCGGCCAGTTTGGGATCCTTGTCCCGCATCGCCGCACTGACTTGCGGCACACCTTCCAGCCGGCCAATGCGGCGTGCCTCTTGCACCTGCCCATGCGGGTTGGTCAGCGGCAGTGAAAATAATTCCGGAGGGAAGCGCTTTTTCGAAATCAGCAGCACTTGCCCGGTGGCGGCATCCACGGCGACGGCTTCGCAATCGCGCGGGCCATCCGGCCAATGCGCGCGGATGCTCCACGCGGGGCGCACAAAGCCGCTGGTCAGTTGCGCGGGTTCTTCAATCACGTGCAGCGCAAAGTCACGCCGCTGCCCGCCGTTGTCGCCGGTATCGGCCAGCAGCAGATAGTGCTTGCCATTCAAATTGAAACTGGCGATGTCTTCCCAGTCGATGTTCTTGGCGCCCACCACATCAAACCGCGCCAGCAGCCGGCCACGCGTGCTGATGGCATACAGCCGTGCCGGGTTGCCGCTGTCGTTGTGCACCCACAGCACATCGTCATGCACATGCGAGGCGGCCAGCCCGCTGATTTCGTCCAGCTCGCGGTTGGTGATCAGCCCGGCCAGCCGCGCAAATGGCAGCGAAGGCGCAGAGCAGGCGGCGATGCAAACCAGCAGCGTGGCCAGGCAAGTGAGTGGCAGCGCACGGCGAAGGGCAAAAAAACGAGGCATGGGTGCAAGGATCGCATAGCCCAGCGCGCTGGCCGCGTCGGCTGCCTTTAGAATCGCGATTCCAGTGATCGAGCTTTGCCCATGACCCGAATTGGCACCCCCCTGTCGCCACAGGCCACCCGCGTACTGTTGCTGGGCTCCGGCGAGTTGGGCAAGGAAGTGGCGATCGAGTTGCAGCGTTTCGGGGTGGAAGTGATTGCCGCCGATCGCTATGCCAATGCGCCGGCGATGCAGGTGGCGCATCGCAGTCATGTGCTCGACATGCTGGATGCGTCAGCAGTGCGGGCCTTGATCGCATTGGAACGCCCGCAGATTGTGGTGCCGGAAATCGAGGCGATCAGCACGCACACCTTGCTGGAATTGGAAGCCGCAGGCGTGGCGCGGGTCATCCCCACCGCACGCGCCGCGCAGCTGACGATGGACCGCGAGGGCATTCGTCGCCTCGTTGCGGAAACGCTGGGGCTGCCGACCTCGTCATACCGGTTTGTGGACACCCCGGACGATTACCGTGCAGCGGTGGCCGCCATTGGCTTGCCCTGCGTGGTCAAGCCGGTGATGTCGTCTTCGGGGCATGGGCAATCGTTGCTGCGGGTGGAGGCTGACATCGAGGCCGCATGGAACTGTGCGCAAACGGGTGGGCGTACTGGCGCGGGGCGCGTGATCGTGGAGGGCTTTGTTGATTTCGATTACGAAATCACCCTGCTGACCGTGCGCCACGCTGGCGGGACGAGTTTTTGTGCACCGATTGGCCATTTGCAGGAAGACGGCGATTACCGCGAAAGCTGGCAACCGCAACCGATGTCGGCGCTGGCGCTGCAACGTGCACAAGACATCGCGCGCGCGGTGGCCGACAACTTGGGCGGCTGGGGCGTGTTCGGCATGGAGTTTTTCATCCGCGGGGACGCGGTATGGTTCAGCGAAGTCAGTCCGCGTCCGCACGACACCGGGCTGGTGACGCTGGTCTCGCAAGACCTGTCCGAATTTGCGCTGCATGCACGCGCCATTTTGGGGCTGCCGATCCCGCACATTCGCCAATTGGGGCCGTCCGCTTCGTGTGCGGTGTTGGCGCATGGGCATGGCGTGCCGGTGTTCGATCACGTGGACGCCGCGCTGCAACACCCGGATACCCAGCTGCGCCTGTTCGGCAAGCCGCACGTGGCCGGGCACCGCCGCGTCGCGGTAACGCTGGCGCGTGGCGACAGTCTTGATGCGGCACGCGCACTGGCACGTGAGGCCGCATCCCACCTTGTTGTCAGTTTAATTCCAGAGTGAGGCAACCCCATGAGTGAGTCATCCGGATACGCCGTGTTTTTGTTTCCGCAGGCGTTGGAGGCGTTGGGCGACGCGGTCAAGCCGTATTTGCAGACCGGCCCGGCCGGGCCGTTTGTGCCGTGCAAGGAAGTGGATACCGGCGGTGCGTTTATCGAAATGACGCTGGAAGGCCGTAGCCCGGATGGGCGCGTGATTGAACTTGAACTGATGGTGCCCGGCAATATGGTGCGGATGATTGTGTCTGCGCACAGTGAATCGGGCGGCCCGGATTTTGGGTTCTACAACCGCAAACCAACGCCATCCGTTGAACCTGGGCTGCCGCCAACGGCCAGCGCCAACACGGCGGCAATCTCCGTGCAGGGTTAAGCGGGCAGAGTCAGGCAGGCAAGGATGCCCAGCCACGCCCATCGAAGGCTTCCAACGGCTGGAAACGGCGTTTGTAGGCCATCTTCGGGTGGCCGGCGATCCAGTAGCCCAGATACAGATGTGCGCGGGTGTCACGCTGCGCCCATTCGAGTTGTTTGAGCACACCCAGCGTACCCAAACCGCGCGCGGCCTCCTCCGGATCGAAGAAGGTATAGACCGCCGATAGCGCATCCGGCAGCACATCGCTGACCGCCACCGCCAGCAAGCGATGGGTGTTGCGCTGGCGAAGTTCCAAAAAGCGCCCGTCGTTCCAGCTGCCGATCAGGAATTGTTCGAACTCGTGCGCGCCGTGGTCGTCCATGCCGCCACCGCGATGGCGTGCGCCCAGATAGCGCTGGTACAGATCCAGATATTCGGCATGACTGGATGGCGCGACAATGTGCGCCTCCACATCGGCATTGCGTGCCAAACAGCGGCGCTGGCTGCGATCCGGGCAAAACGCGGCCACTGGAATGCGCACCGGCACGCAGGCACGGCAACTGCCGCAGCTGGGGCGATACACGATGTCGCCGCTGCGTCGAAAGCCCCATTCCAGCGCCATTGGATAGTAGCCAGACAGACGCGGATCGCGCGGATCCAGCACCAAATCGCGTGCTTCGCGCTCTGGCCAATAGCCGCAAGGGTGCGGGGCGCTGTGGAACAGGCGCAGGTTGTCGGCGTCGTTGCGCATGTTGCCAGCATAGCGCCGTCGTTCATCTGTGCGCAGGGTTGGCGGTCAACCGTGGGTGAGGTGATGCGTTTTCGATGGCAAGCCCGGACGGTGCCGGGAGGAGAAAACGCGATGAAGAAGTTGCTGTTGTTGACGTTGGCGGTTTCCGTTGGAATGGCTTCCACTTATGCGCTGGCCCAAGCCACCGGGCAAGCGGCGCCTCAGGCAGGACACAAGAAGATGATGGCGCGCATGGATGCCAATGGCGATGGGTTCATCAGCAAGGACGAGGCGGCGAAGTTCCCGCGGTTGGCCGCCAATTTCGATCAGATTGATGGCAACAAGGATGGCAAGCTCGGCACGGATGAACTTGCGGCAGCGCGTAAAACCATGGCGAAATCTGGCGATGGAATGCGCGGCCACGATGCCGGCTATAAAGACCCTGAGGATATGACGGCACGGCGTGCACAGCGGCGCGATGAGTGCTTCAGCAAGGCCGATACCAATAAAGATGGTCAACTCAGCCGCGATGAGTTCAACAAGATGGGTGAGGTTTGCGGGATGCACCACGGCGGCATGCGCCATGGTGATAAGGGGCAAATGCCGCCCGCATCGCCGGCACCGCCTGCGCCGCCGGTAAAAAAATAATCCAGGTGCACCACCACGGCCCGCCCGGTGCGGGCCGTGTGATTGTGTCAGTGCCTGCGCACCACGCGCCATGCCGTGCCGTTGCGCTCGACATCCACCAATTGCGAATCTTCCACGTCCAGATCCAGTTGCACCGTGCCACTGCCGCTGCCATCGGTCATGTAGTCGTGCACGGCGATCGCAAAACCGCCGGTGGCCGGGCAGATGGATGCGGGGTAGAGCTGGCTGCCACGAATGTCGGACAAGGCTTGCATCAGTGTTGGCGAAGGATCCTTGCCATCCACTTCCAAACAGGCGTGCACGGGCTTGCGGTTGCGCAGCGCTTCATCCAGCAATAAATGCGCCAGTGCGGTGGGCACATCGACGCGGTGCACGGACAATTCGGTAATCGTTTCCGGAATCGGTGACGGCGGGGCCTTTGCCATGACCCGCGCGGTTGGCTGGGTGGCAACGCTGGGCGCTGGTGCTTGTTTGCGCACGGTGTAGGTGATCAGCCCAATCCCGGCGATCAGCAACACCAGCAAGCCTTGACGGACGCGTTTGCTGCTCCAGAAGCCTGAAGTGGTGGCAGCGTGGCGCGCGCTGGGCAGAAAACCGGGCAACTCCTCGCGGGTACTCTCAAGCAGGCCCATTTCGCGCAGCAGTTGCCGGCCGCGGGGCTGGTCTTCGGCATTCACGATCCACACCGCGGGCACCACAACCGAGGCTTTGCGCTGGTCGTAGCTGAAATTGCCACGGCGATGCCCTTTCCAGCTGCGGCCGTTTTCGATCTTGACCGCAATGCCTTCGGCACGCAGCAGGTTGGCCACCTCTTCCACGTTTTCAAGGCGCTGGCTGGAAAATACCTTTCTCACGCGGTTTGACCGTTGGCCAATACACGGATCAGCCCTTCCTGCGCGGTGCTGGCTACCAGGCGGCCACTGCGGTCGTACACCTGTCCACGCGCCAAGCCGCGCCCACTTTGTGCGCTGGGGCTGTCGATCGAATACAGCAGCCATTCGTCGGCACGGAACGGGCGGTGGAACCACAGCGCATGATCCAGCGAGGCCATCAACACGTTCGGTTGGTAATAGCTGATGCCGTGCGGGAAGGTGGCCGTGCCCAGCAAATGGAAATCGCTGGCGTAAGCGAGCAGGGCGCGATGCAACTCGGGGGCATCGCCCACTTTTTCCACCAAACGAAACCATACCTGCTGATACGGCGGGCGCTTGGGTGGATTGAGCTCGTCGCGCGGGTACACATGGCGAAACTCGAACGGCCCTTGCCGATCCAGCCAGCGTTGCACCTTGGTGGGCAGGCGCGCCAGTGCTTCTGCCGACAGTGGCGGTGCAGGTTCCAGATCCTCGGGCAGGGGCACTTCCGGCATCGATAATTGATGTTCGCCACCGGTTTCCTCATCCTGGAATGAGGCGGCGCAGAAGAAAATCACCTTGCCATGTTGGATGGCGGTCACCCGGCGCACGGAAAAACTGCCGCCATCGCGGGTGCGATCCACCTCGTACACGATCGGTGCTTCGATATTGCCGGCGCGCAGAAAATACGCATGCAGTGAATGCGCGTTGCGCGGTTGGTCCAAGGTCGCCTGCGCCGCCGACAGCGCCTGTCCCAGCACCTGCCCACCAAACACGTACTTGGTGCCGATATCGCGGCTTTGGCCGCGAAACAGGTTGTCTTCCAGCTGCTCCAGCGAGAGCAGTTCGATCAGTTCGGAGACGGGGGCATTCATCCGTCAATTATACGGAGTTGCCGCATAGCCTCCCTTTCAGGGGGCGGGTTGGGTGGGGGCAGTGTTCGGCAGCGAGCGCGCCGCAATGCCACCGCCGCCAGCACCGTAGGCCATGGGAACTGCGGCCCGGGGTCAAGCTTGCGGCGCACCAGGATCGACGGGTCATCGCTGGCAGGCACTTCGGCCTGATCCAGATCCTCGTGCCCTGCGATCTGGATGAGCGTGGGAACTTGCCCGCCCAGCCATTGCAGCAGCGCAATCAGGGCTTCGATCTGCACATCCGGATAAGCCGCGTCCATCGCCTGATGGCGGGAATCCAGCCAATCCGGAAAGCGCCCGCGGTTGGCCAGTTCGATCCCGATGCTGCGCGCGTTCCAGCCATGGGTGTGGTGCGCCACGCGCGCGGGCGGCACGTATTCTTCGATCCGGCCATCGCGATCGATATAGAAATGGCCACTATTGCCGGTACCGGAGGGGTACAGCACGCGCTCGCCGTACTCGCGTGCGGTCGCCATATCCGGCAGTTCGGTGCAGTGGATGACCACGCTGTCGATGGCATCCAGCGGACGTGCATCCAAAGACAGCACATACGGCAGTGGCAGCGGGTGGATGGCGAAGGAATACATGCGCCGATGCTAGCATTCACCCATGAAAGGACACTGCATACTCTCGCACGGCTTCGAAAGCGGCCCCGATGCCACCAAGGTGACCGCACTGGCCGAAGCCGCGCAGCGCCTCGGCTGGAGCCACGAGCGCCCGGATTACACCGACCTCGACAGCAAACGCGAGGTGACGCCGCTGGGCGACGTACCCGCCCGCATCGCACGCCTGCTGGCGTTGGCGCAGGCGGCAGCACAACGGGGCCCACTGGTCTTGGCGGGGTCAAGCTTGGGGGCTTACATCAGCGCGCATGTGGCACAGCAAGTGCCGGTGGCCGGGTTGTTTTTCATGGCGCCACCGGTGGTGATGCAAGGCGCACCGCCGATGCCGGCAGCCCCTGTACCCACGGCCATCCTGCATGGCTGGCACGATGAATTGATCCCGGCGCAACAAGTCGTGGACTGGGCTGCGCCGCGCAGTGCGCGCCTGCTGCTGGTGAATGACGGCCATCGCTTGAGCGAGCATGTGCAGGTCAGCGCCGAGGCGTTTGCGGCATTGTTGGGGGCGCTGTAACGCATGAAATTTTTTGCATCCTGCGGTAAGGGTTTGGAATATCTGCTGGCCGATGAATTGCTGGCGCTGGGCTGCGCGCGCGCTACCGCTACCATGGCGGGAGCCAATGTGGAAGGCAGCCTGCTGGATGCGCAGCGGGCGGTACTGTGGTCACGCCTGGCCAGCCGCATCCTGTGGCCGATTGCCGAGTTTGAGTGCGCCGACGAGCACGCGTTGTACGCCGGTGCCTGTGCGCTGGATTGGACGCAGCACATCGGGCCGGAGCACAGCATCGCCATTGATGCGCACGTCTCCGGCGAGGCCATTACCCATGCGCGCTATGCCGCGCAGCGGGTCAAGGATGCCATCGTCGATAGCTTGCGCGGCCAGACCGGGCAGCGTCCGGATGTGGATGTGGACGCCCCCGATGTGCGTATCAGCTTGGTGCTGCGCAAGGGCCGTGCGCTGCTGTCGATCGATTTGTCTGGTGGGCCGATGCACCGGCGCGGTTGGCGCAAGGTGCAAGGCGAAGCGCCGCTGAAGGAAACCGTGGCGGCGGCGGTACTGCTGCGCGGCAAATGGCCGCAGACGTATGCCGAAGGTGGCGACCTGCTGGATCCGATGTGCGGCAGTGGCACGTTGTTGATTGAAGGTGCGTTGATGGCAGCTGACGTGGCGCCTGGCTTGCGTCGGCACGACGCCCGCCCGCCCACGCGCTGGCCGGGCTTCGATGTGGATGCCTGGAATGGCTTGCGGGTGGATGCGCTGGCGCGTGAGGCACGCGGCTTGGCCACGTTGCGCCCATGTTTTTCCGGCAGTGATCTTGATCCGCATGCCATCCGTGCCGCCCGCGAAAACGCGCAGCACGCGGGTGTGGAGGATGCCATCACGTTTGCGCTGCGCGATGTTGCGGATTTGCCCGTGCAGCAAAACCCGTTGGGCGTGGTGGCGTGCAATCCGCCGTATGACGCACGGCTGGCGGCGGATCCCGCCCTGTATCGCGCGCTGGGCGATGCCCTCAAGCGCGCCACGCCGCAGTGGCGTGCTTCGTTGCTGTGCGGGGATGCCGAACTGGCGCGTGCCACCGGCCTGCGGGCGAAGAAGAGTTATCAATTGTTCAACGGCCCGATCGAATGCAGCTTGATCGCGGTGGATCTGATCGCGCCAGTGCAGCGCGAAAACAGCGCGCCGCGGGCGTTGCCGGAAGGTGCGCAGATGGTGGCCAATCGGCTGCGCAAGAATCTCGACAAACTCGCACGTTGGCGGCAGCAAGAACAGGTGAGCTGCTATCGCGCCTACGATGCCGATATCCCCGAATATGCGTGCGCGGTGGATGTCTACACCACCATCAACGATGACATCTGGCTGCATGTGCAGGAATACGCCGCGCCGGCTGAAATCCCGGAGGCCACCACCCGCAAGCGCTTGAATGATTTGCTGTTGGCGGTGCGCGAGGTGTTTGCCCTGCCCAAGGAGCGGGTGGCGGTGAAAACCCGCAGCACCGGCAAGGGCGGTTCGAAATATGGCCACTTCGATCACCGTGGCGAATTCCTGATTGTGGAAGAAGGCGCGGCGAAGCTGCAGGTCAATCTGTTCGATTATCTGGATACCGGTCTGTTTCTGGATCATCGCCCGCTGCGTGCGCGGATGGCGCAGGAAGCGCGCGGCAAGCATTTCCTCAACCTGTTTTGCTACACCGGCGTGGCCACGGTACAAGCGGCAGTGCAAGGTGCGCTACAGACCACCAGCGTGGATTTGTCGGCAACCTATCTGGAATGGTTGGCCGACAACTTGCGTGAAAACGGCATGGGCGGCACTCGGCACCGCATCACCCAGGCCGATGCGTTGAAATGGTTGGAAGCCGATAGCGGCCACTACGACGTGATCTTCTGTGACCCGCCCACCTTCTCCAACTCCAAGCGCGCCGACGACTTCGATGTGCAGCGCGACCACGTGCGCCTGTTGCGCGCCGCGCTGGCACGGTTGGCACCCGCTGGTGTGTTGTATTTTTCCAACAACTTCCGCCGCTTCAAACTGGATGAAGCAGCCTTGGGTGAATTCGCTCGGGTCGAGGACATCAGCGCCGCTACCATCCCGCAAGACTTTGCCCGCAATGCCCGCATTCACCGTGCGTGGCGGTTGACTGTGCGCTGAGCCAGCCCACCTGGGGTGTCCTTGCATTGGCGCGTTGCCGGCGGCTCAGTGCGCTTCGTAGGCACCATAGCCACGCAGGCGCTGGTAGCGGCGTTGCAGCAGGTCATCGATGGGCAAATTTTGTAGTCGGTCGAGTTCGTTCAGCAGCACCGCTTTCAGACGCTTGGCCATCTGCACCGGGTTGCGGTGCGCGCCGCCGGTGGGTTCGCGCACGACTTTGTCGATCAGGCCCAAACCCTTCAAGCGCTTGGCGGTCATCCCCAATTGCTCGGCGGCATCTTTGGCTTTGCCGGCGTCGCGCCACAGGATCGAGGCGCAGCCTTCCGGGGTGATCACCGAGTAGGTGCTGTATTCCAGCATCAAGGTGCAGTCGCCCACGCCAATTGCCAGCGCGCCGCCACTGCCACCCTCACCGATCACCGTGCAGATGATCGGCACGCGCAGTTCGGCCATTTCCAGCAGGTTGCGGGCGATGGCTTCGGACTGGCCGCGTTCTTCGGCATCGATGCCGGGCCATGCGCCCATGGTGTCGATGAAGGTCAGTAGCGGCAGCCCAAAGCGCTCGGCCAGGTGCATCAGGCGCAGCGCCTTGCGGTAGCCTTCGGGCTTGGGCATGCCGAAATTGCGCTTGAGCTTGCTCTTGGTGTCGCGGCCTTTTTCGTGGCCGATCACCATGACCGGGCGGCCGTCGATGCGGGCCAGCCCCCCCACAATCGCATTGTCATCGGCAAATGCGCGGTCGCCGGCCAGCTCCTGGAATTCATCGCAGATCACCCGCAGGTAATCCAGTGTGTACGGGCGCTGCGGGTGGCGCGAGAGCTGCGAGACCTGCCACGGGGTGAGGTCGCGGAAAATGGTCGCGGTGCGCTTGCGCAGTTTTTCCTGCAGCGCATGCACTTCCTTGTCGATGTTCAGCGCCGGGCCATTGCTGGCTTGTCGCAGCTCCTGGATTTTGGTTTCCAGATCGGCGATGGGCTGTTCGAAGTCGAGATAGTTCGGGTTCATTCGTGCAAGTTTAGCCCAGACCGCCGTCCATACCGAATCGTATGGCTAGCCGTTGGCCCACGGCCTTGCCAGTTGCACGTTGACCGTGCCAATTCCAGGCAGGCTGCGCAGCAGGCTTGGAAGCCGGGCATCCACGCGCAGACCACGCCCGCCGTTCAAGGTGAGGCGGCCGATGCCAGCGGCGGTGATGACCTCCAGCAGCACCGGGGTTGTCCCGGCGTGTGATTTGAGGATGTCTTCGAAACAAGACAGCGCATTGGGATGACGCAGGTCGAGGCGGATGGCGATACGCTGCGCCTGCTGGTTGCAGATCTGGGTGAAGTCCCAGCAGCGTTCCGCACGCAGCGAGTAGCCGCCATTGAATTCGTCCTCACGCAGACCGCCTTCGATCACCAGCAGACGGTCGCGGGTCAGCAGTGGCGCGAATTCCTGCCATTTGTCGCCGAAGAAACCGCATTCAATCTGGCCACGGCCGTCATCCAGTTGCACGAATGCCTGCGAATCGCCGCGTTTGCGCATGCCCAGCACTTGCCCTGCGACCACGGTTTGCACCATCGGGCGCCAACTGCGGCCTTCCTGCGGGCGATTGTTGCGAGAGCCGCTTTCCCAGATGCTGGCCAAGGCCGACAGGTCATGGCCAACGAGTTTTTGCACATCCTCGCGGTACGGGTCCATCGGGTGCCCGCTGAGGTAATGCCCCAGCGTGTCGTGCTCACCCTGCAGGAGTTGCGCCAGCGGCCACTCGTCGGTGTCTGGCAGTTCGATACGGATGTCACTGCTGCCGCCACTGCCGAACATGTCGAACATGCCGGCATCACGGTTCTTTGTCATCTGTTCGGTGGCCCGCATTGCCTCGGGCAATTGCAGCATCAGCGAGGCGCGGTTCTTCGCCAACGCATCCAGCGCGCCAGCATGGATCAAGGCTTCCTGCGTGCGCTTGTTCATGCCGCCGGCGGAGACGCGTTGGCAGAAGTCCAGCAAGTCGCGGAATGCGCCGCCGCTGTCACGCGCGGCTTCAATGGCTTCGCATACGCCTTGTCCGACACCTTTGACTGCGCCCAGGCCATAGCGAATCGTGTCGGGCGTGGTGGCCTTGAACATATAGCCGGAGGCGTTCACGTCTGGCGCCAACATGGTCAGTTTCAGCCCGCGTGCTTCCTCCAAAAAGGCCACTACTTTGTCGGTCTTGTCCATGTCCGAGGAGAGCGTGGCGGCCATGAATTCGGCGGGGTAGTGCTTCTTCAGCCACGCGGTCTGGTAGGCCACCAGCGAATAGGCGGCGGCGTGCGATTTGTTGAAACCGTAGCCGGCGAACTTCTCCATCAAGTCGAAGATTTCGTCGGCCTTGGCCGCGCTGACCTCGCCCTTGGCGGCACCTTCGCGGAAGATCTCGCGGTGCTTGGCCATTTCGGCCGGCACCTTCTTGCCCATCGCGCGGCGCAGCAGGTCGGCGCCGCCCAGCGAGTAGCCGCCGACGATCTGCGCCATCTGCATGACCTGCTCCTGGTAGACCATGATGCCGTAGGTCTCTTGCAGCATGGCTTTGGTGCGCGGGTCGGGGTATTGGAAGGTCTCGGTGCCGTGTTTGCGCGCCACGAACGAGGGGATCATCTCCATCGGGCCGGGGCGGTACAGCGCGTTCAGCGCGATCAGATCCTCGAAGCGGTCGGGTTTGGCGTCTTTCAGTGCGCGGCGCATGCCGGCTGATTCAAACTGGAACACCGAGCCGGTATTGCCATTGGCAAAGATGTCGCGGAACACGCTGGCGTCGTCCAGCGGAATGGTGCTGATATCAAGCGGTGCCTGGCCTTCCTGGGCGCGGCGAATGTTGATCGCCTTCACCGCCCAGTCGATGATGGTCAGCGTGCGCAGGCCCAGGAAGTCGAACTTCACCAGGCCGACGGCTTCCACGTCGTCCTTGTCGAACTGCGTCACCGGGTTCTTGCCCAGCGTGCCGTGGTCGTGTTCGGCGTACAGCGGGCAGAAGTCCGACAGCGGGGTCGGGGCGATCACCACGCCGCCGGCATGCTTGCCGGCGTTGCGGGTGAGGTCTTCCAGCTGCAGCGCCAGGTCGACCAGGTCGCGGACGTCGTCCTCGCTGTTGTAGCGCTGGATCAGCTCGGGCGAGGCCATCTCGCCGTCCATGCCGCCCTTGCCCTGGCCCATCGCGTCCTTCAGCGAGATGCCGAGGATGTTCGGGATCAGCTTGGCGATGCCATCCACCATGCCGTAGCCGAAGCCGAGCACGCGGCCGGTGTCGCGCAGCACCGCTTTCGCGGCCATGGTGCCGTAGGTGATGATCTGCGAAACGCGGTCGCGGCCGTATTTGCGCGCGACGTAATCAATCACTTCATCGCGCCGATCCATGCAGAAGTCGATGTCGAAGTCGGGCATCGACACGCGTTCCGGATTGAGGAAACGTTCGAACAGCAAGTTGTAGGGCAGCGGGTCCAGATCGGTGATTTGCAGGGCCCACGCCACCAGCGAGCCGGCACCCGAGCCACGGCCGGGGCCAATCGGGATGCCTTGATGTTTGCCCCACTGGATGAAGTCGGCCACGATCAGGAAGTAGCCGGGAAAGCCCATCTTGATGATGGTATCCAGCTCGAATTCCAACCGTGCTTCGTAGTCCTCACGGGTCTTGCCGGGTGCTATCGGGTTTTTTTCAAGCCGCGCCGCAAGCCCGCGGCGTGATTCACCGCGAATCCAACTGTCCAGTGTTTCATCCGCAGGCACTGGATAGGCGGGCAGGAAGTAAGTGCCCAGTTTGAGTTGCATATTGCAGCGCTGCGCCAGCG
>Ga0209476_10001759_pt1 | contig 14522 bp, 10 predicted proteins | sample KloWWTrecipitate_FD_187179 | JGI IMG/M metagenome (GOLD analysis project Ga0209476, IMG submission 187179) | Active sludge microbial communities from Klosterneuburg, Austria, studying microevolution and ecology of nitrifiers - Klosterneuburg... | ecosystem: Engineered > WWTP > Aerobic digester... | reverse complement strand
CAACAGCGCCGCTGTGCAGCGCCAGGCCATGCAATGGTCGGTGCGCATCAACGAGGCGTATCAGCGCATCAAGGACCCGCTGCGCCGTGCGGCCTACCTGTGTGAGCTGAACGGTGCGCCGATCCGTGCCGAGGACAACACCGCGATGCCCGCTGATTTTTTGGTGCAGCAGATGGAATGGCGTGAAGCGCTGGAAGATGCAGAAAATCTGGCCGAAGTCGATGTGCTGGAAGCCCAGGTGCACCAAGCCCGGCGCACCACCCTGGAGCGCTGCGCCGACCTGATCGACCAGCAGCAGGACTTTGCAGCCGCAGCCCGGCAGGTCAGAGCCCTCATGTTCATTGCGCGTTTTGCGCTCGACATCGAACGCAAGCAGGAGCAACTGGGACAATAGCGCCCAGACCTATCGATTTTTCGTGCCGCCGAGCGTGCAGGCGCATCCCCCAGACAAGACAGGAACCCATGGCGCTGTTGCAGATTTCCGAACCCGGCCAGTCCCCCGCTCCCCACCAGCGACGCATTGCTGTGGGCATCGACCTGGGTACGACCCATTCGCTCGTGGCCGCTGTGCGCAATGGCGTAGCAGATTGCCTGCCCGATGGCGAAGGCCGGGTGCTTGTGCCCTCGGTCGTGCGTTACCTGCAAGGCGGTGGCCGCCAAATTGGATATGCCGCCGTGGCAGCGCAGCAGGGCGATGCCAGCAACACCATTGCCTCCGCCAAGCGTCTGATGGGGCGGGGCCTGGCCGACATTGCCCAAGCCGACAAGTTGCCCTATGAGCTGGTGGGCGCAGGGCAGGGGGGCGGCATGGTTAGCATTGCCACGGCCGATGGCACCAAATCGCCGGTGGAGGTCAGCGCCGAAATACTGGCCAGCCTGCGCCAGCGGGCCGAAGATACTTTCGATGACGACCTGTATGGCGCCGTGATCACTGTGCCGGCCTACTTTGACGATGCCCAGCGCCAGGCCACCAAGGATGCCGCGCAGCTGGCAGGTATCAACCTCTTGCGCCTTATCAACGAACCCACGGCCGCCGCCATTGCCTATGGTCTGGACAATGCCAGCGAAGGTGTCTATGCCATTTATGACCTGGGCGGGGGCACCTTTGACATCTCCATCCTGCGGCTGACGCAAGGGGTTTTCGAGGTGTTGGCCACGGGGGGTGACTCGGCCCTGGGCGGCGATGACTACGACTCGGCGCTGGCCGACTGGGTGTTGGCGCAGTGCGGTGTGCAGGTGCAAACACCTTCCGACAAGACGGCGGCGCAATTGGCGGCGCGGGCCTGTAAAGAGGCCTTAACTGCTGCTGAATCTGTAGCTTATAGTGCTCTGTTGGCGGGCGCTACAGTGCATTTTGATGTAAATCGCAGTGATTTTGAAGCAGCGACGGCTGCGCTCACGGCCCGCTCACTCGCGGCCGTGCGCAGGGCGCTGCGCGATGCCCAGCTGACCCGCGATGACGTGCAGGGCGTGGTCATGGTGGGCGGCTCTACCCGCATGCCGCAGGTGCAACGCGCGGTGGGCGATTTTTTCGGTCGTGAACCCCTTACCAACCTGAACCCTGACGAAGTGGTCGCCCTGGGTGCTGCCATCCAGGCCAATCAGCTTGCCGGAAACAATGCCGCGGGTGATTTGTTGTTGCTGGACGTGATCCCACTCTCGCTTGGCGTGGAGACCATGGGCGGGTTGGTGGAGCGCATCGTTGCACGTAACGAGACGATTCCCACCGCCAAGGCCCAGGATTTCACCACCTATAAAGATGGCCAGACTGCCTTGGCCATCCATGTTGTGCAGGGTGAACGCGACTTGGTGCAGGATTGCCGTAGCCTGGCACGCTTTGAGTTGCGGGGCATTCCGCCCATGGCAGCGGGTGCAGCGCGCATCCGCGTCACCTTTACCGTGGATGCCGATGGCCTGCTCAACGTGGGTGCACGTGAACAGATCAGCGGAGTCGAGGCGCGCATCGACGTCAAGCCCAGCTACGGCCTGAGCGACGAACAGATTGCCCGCATGCTGCAGGAAGGCTTCTCCACGGCCGCGCAGGACATGCAGGCGCGCGCCTTGGTGGAGGCGCGTGTCGATGCCGACCGCATGCTGATCGCCACGCAAAGCGCACTCGACGCGGATGGCGACATCCTGTCGCCGAGCGAGCGGGGCAGCATCGACGCCCTCATGAACACCTTGCGGCAAACGGTCGCGGTGGCCGATAGCGCCGCCACGCTGGAAGATGCCACGCAAGCCCTGGCCAAGGGTACGGAGGCCTTTGCGGCACAGCGCATGAACCGCGGCATTCGCCAGGCGCTGGCGGGCAAGAACGTCCAGACCCTCTAACATTCAATACACGCCATGCCCGTTATCAAAATCCTGCCCCATCCCGAGTATTGCCCCGCAGGCACCGAGATCACCGCGCCCGTGGGCACCTCGATCTGCGAAGCCTTGCTGGAGCACCACATCAACATTGAGCACGCCTGTGACATGAGTTGTGCCTGCACGACCTGCCATGTCATCGTGCGCGATGGCTTCTCTTCGCTCAATGAAGCCGAAGAGGAGGAGGAAGACCTGCTCGACCGCGCCTGGGGTCTGGAGCCGCAGTCGCGCCTGAGCTGCCAGGCCATACTGACGGCCCGGGATGTGACCATCGAAATTCCCAAATACTCGATCAACCACGCCAAGGAAAACCACTGATGGTTGTTGACCCCCACGCTCATCACTGCGCCTATTCATTGCCCCCTGAGCGGGCGTACGCCCTTCATGGGGTGGCTCGGCGGAGCGCATGATGCGCCAGATCTTTCTGGACACGGAAACCACGGGTCTGTCGGCAGAAGGCGGTGACCGGATCATCGAGATTGGTTGTGTCGAACTCGTGGCCCGCAAGCTGACGGGGAATAACAAACACTTCTACCTGAACCCAGGGCGCGATAGCCACGAGGATGCGCTCAAGGTGCACGGCATCAGCAACGAATTCTTGCGCGACAAGCCCCGCTTTCAGGCTGTGGCCGATGAGTTGCTTGACTACCTGCAGGGCGCTGAGATCATCATCCACAACGCGGCGTTCGACGTCAGTTTTCTTAACAAGGAACTGGAGCTGTCGGGTCGGCCCGCGTTCCGCACCCACGTTGCGCAGGTCACCGACACCTTGGCGATGGCCAAGGAGCTGTATCCCGGCAAGCGCAATTCGCTCGATGCGCTGTGCGATCGCCTGGGTGTGGACAACTCCAGTCGCACCCTGCATGGTGCACTGCTGGATGCCGAGTTGCTGGCAGACGTCTACATCAATCTCACCCGCGGTCAAGATGCGCTGCTGATGACCGATGACTCTGCCGGTGCTTCCGCAGGGGGCGTGTTCGTGCCTGCAGTCGATTTGCGCAGCCTGGCGCTGCAGGTTCTCCGTGCCAATGCACAGGAGTTGACGGCCCACGAGCAAATCCTGGTTCAGATCGACCAGGACAGCAAAGGCAAAACAATTTGGCGTAGTTTGGAAGGCGCCTAAAAAAGCTGTGCCATAATCAAAGGCTTGTTGCAGTTAGCACAATTAGGGTGATTAGCTCAGTGGTAGAGCACTGCCTTCACACGGCAGGGGTCGCAGGTTCAAACCCTGCATCACCCACCAACATTCCTCAGTCTGCATTCTTTCTCGATTGCAGACCTGACGGGCGATTAGCTCAGCGGTAGAGCACTGCCTTCACACGGCAGGGGTCACATGTTCGATCCATGTATCGCCCACCATTTTCATTGCCGCCTCGCACCCCTGCCAGTCCACTCATCGTGGGCAGGCATTGCTTTTGGCGACTGCAAAAGGGGTGTCGCCCGCAACGGGCGCAATCGCTCACAATGGAATTCGTCCCGCGTTGCGCCGTCTGGCGTGGTATTTTTTGCTGATGCGTCCCTCTGGCCCATCGGGGACAGTCTGGTTCATCCATTTTTCTGGAGATTGACCCATGGTCCAAGTACCTGTGAAACCTGCAGAGCCGCAAGAAGGTGCTCCTGCGGCCCCCGTTGCTGCAGAGGTTCAGCCCTTCACCACGCTGGCGCCCTCAGTGGTCGTGCCAGCGCTGCTGGTACTGGGCGCGCTGTTGGTGTTTTGCGGGTTTTACCCGGACAGTGCCGACCGGTTTTTCTCCGGTGCGCAGACCTGGGTGGTGGGCCATTTCGACTGGTTCTATACCGTCGCAGTCACGGGGTTCCTGGTGTTTCTGGTGCTGATCGCGGCCAGCCGCTTTGGCGATATCCGTCTGGGGCCGGACGACGCTGTGCCCGAGTTCAGCTTCGTGTCGTGGACGGCCATGCTGTTTGCCGCCGGCATGGGCATTGGCCTGATGTATTTTGGCGTGGGCGAACCGCTGCAGCACTTCCTCAAGCCCCCGACCGAAATAGGTGGCACACCAGCGGCCGCGCGCGAGGCGCTTGAATCGACGTTTTTCCACTGGGGCTTTCACGCCTGGGCGGTGTACGGCACCATGGGCCTCGTGCTGGCGTACTTCGGCTTTCGCTACAACCTGCCGCTGACGCTGCGCTCGGGGCTGTACCCGCTGCTGAAAGACCGCATCAACGGCCCCATTGGCCACGGCGTGGATGCGTTTGCGCTGGTGGGCACCATTGCCGGCATTGCCACCACGCTGGGCTACGGCGCGTTGCAGCTGGCTGCCGGCCTGCACACGGTGACGGGCTGGGAAACCTCCTCATCGGTCTTTCAACTCGGCATCATTGCATTGGTAGTGCTGCTGGCCGGTATCTCGGCGGTCACTGGTCTGGACAAAGGCGTGCGCATCCTGAGCGAGTTCAACCTGTCTCTGTCCTTCGTGCTGCTGGCTTTTGTGATCATTGCCGGGCCGACGGTGTTTTTGTTCCAGGCACTGAGCGAGAACATCGGCAACTACCTCTCCACCCTGGCGCGGCTGTCGCTGCGCACCTTTGCCTATGAACCCACGCGCGAGCCGGGCTGGTTTGGCGGCTGGACCATTCTTTATTGGGCCTGGTGGATTTCCTGGTCGCCGTTTGTCGGTATGTTTATTGCGCGCATCTCGCGCGGGCGCACCATCCGGGAATTCGTCGTCGGCGTGCTGCTGGTGCCCACCGCCTTCAACCTTCTGTGGATGACAGCCTTTGGTAACGGCGCCATCTGGGTGGACACGCACATTGCGGGCGGCGCGCTGGCGCAAACCGTGGGCAATGTGGATGCGCTGCTGTTCCGCTTCTTTGAGTTTCTGCCCTTTGCCAACGTGGTGTCGTGGTTGGCCATTTTGTTGATTGCCGTGTTCTTCATCACCTCGGCCGACTCGGGCTCGTTCGTGGTCGACTCGATTGCCTCGCGCGGCAACTCTAAGTCGCCGGTATGGCAGCGCCTGTTCTGGGCGGTGGTGCTGGGCATCACGGCCGGCGTGCTGCTGCTGGCCGGGGGCCTCAAGGCCTTGCAGGCGATGACGTTGGTGGCTGCACTGCCCGTAGCACTCATCATGCTGGTGCTGTGCTTTGGTCTGTGGCGTGGGCTGGTGGCCGACCGTGCGCATTCCATGCAGGATCTCGCGCCCGCCACCAACTTCTGGAGCGGCCAGCACTGGCGCCGACGCCTGGAGCAGATCGTGCACGACACCACTGAAGAGGACGTGCGCAAGTTCCTGCGCACCACCGTGCTGCCCGCCATGCAGGATGTAGCGGGCGAACTGCGCGAGCGTGGTGTCGAGGCCGTGGTGCACGAGAGCCTGGCCCCGCACGCAGAACCAGGCGCCACCGACATGGTGCGCCTGACGCTGCCGGATCCCGAAATGCGCGACTTTGTTTACGGAGTCAAGGCCGTGCATCGACCGGCGCCGGTTTTCCTTGTGCGCGAGGCTGCACGCTCGGGCGCGCGGGAAGAGGTGTTTGAACCGATGACCTTCTTTGCCGACGGACGCCTGGGCTACGACATCGAGTACCTGCGGCGCGAAGAAATCATTGTTGATATCCTGCGCCACTACGAACGCCACCGCGCTGTGCTGGCCGACAAGCGTGCGCAATTGCTCAACCGCGCGCCCAGCCACGCCGGTCCTGCTTGACGCCATCGCCATTCAACGCACCGGTACGCCCGGACATTGTTGGAGCGCTGTGGCTTTGTCCCTGGTGACATGCCCAGGGCCAGATTTCAATGGATGCCAAAGGCCCTGCTGATGCTGGCAAGCATCTTGGGTGTGCACTGGTGTGGGTGTTTCCGCTGGGGCATTGGAACGCGGCTTTTTTCCCGATCGCTCGCCGGGCACATGGGTACCATGATTCGAAAAAGATAGCTTCTAGCGCTTTACGGGTAAGCGCTGGAGGCTGTTTTTATACGATGTTTTGTAGATTTTTCTGCGACCTGCCTAGGCTCTTCAGGACCCCGTGGGTGCCAGGCCCCGTCGGGCGTCATTCGGCCGACATGGCACGCCACAAAATCTGAAACAGTTCGTTGAACTGATCGGTCAGTGGCGTTTTTTCTTCGCGCACGATGTGCATCAGCACGACCCGGCCGATCATGCCCATGAAGACATCCAGCAGCACCTTGGATGACACCTGGCTGTTGAGCACGCCTCGGGCCTGGCCATCCTTGAACACCCCCAAAAAAGCACCCATCAGCTCGGGGCTTTCGTAGATGTCGATGTTCTTGTGCCGCGATACCGGCACGGCCGTGAACATCAGCAGCATCAAGGCCGGGTGCTTGTCCATGTAGTCCAGAGTGACCCAGCAGGTTTTGCGCAACCGTTCGCGGACATCGTCAATGCCCTGCAGGTGGTCGATCATGCGTTCGGCCAGGCGGCCCAGCATTACGTCGAGCATGGTGTAGACCAGCACTTCCTTGCTGCCGAAGTACTTGTAGATCGTCTGCAGTGAGACATTGGCGGCGCGCGCCACGTCGATCAGACCCACTTCATGGAAGTCCCGGCTGGAAAAAAGCGCCAGAACCGCCTTTTCGATGCGCGCCTGGGTGTCGCTGCGCATCTGCGAAAGCAGGGCGCTGCGGTGGGGCTTGCTATTTGGCTGTGCGGGTGCAGCGTCGGGCGCAGGAGCAACGGGGTAGGCTGTCATGGAAATCTATATTACCAAATGAGTTCTGGCAGCGAAAGAAAACTGCGTCAACTTGTCATCGAGAACCAGTTTGGTCAAGATACGGACTGATGCGTCACCCTCATATTCTCTTGTATGAAAAGGGTGATGGCACATGCAAGAGCTTGCAGATGGTTCTGTGTCGGTAGAGTATTTTTCGGTAATTAGAATTACCTCTGCAGTGTTGCGATACATCGATGCAAGTTCTTTTGTTTGCACTACCGGAGGATCTGAACCCGTGGCTATTCAAAATTTTGCCCCTGCCTGGATGACTGAAGAGCACCAGATGCTGTACGACTCGGCGAGTCGTTTTTTCAAGGAGCAGTGGGCGCCCAAGGACGAAGCCTGGCGCAAGGCGGGTATGTTGGACCGCGAAGCTTGGGAAGAGGCCGGCGCCAATGGTTTCCTGTGTGCTTCCATGCCGGAAGAGTATGGCGGCGGCGGGGGGGATTTTGGCCATGAGGCGGTGCTCATCCTGGCGCAGGGTTCGGCCAACGTTTCGGGATTTGGCGGCTCGCTGCATTCTGGCATCGTGGCCCCTTACATCCTGCACCATGGGACCGAAGAACAGAAGAAGCGCTGGCTGCCGCGCCTGGCAACGGGTGAGTTGATCGGCGCCATTGCCATGACCGAGCCGGGCACGGGCTCCGACCTACAGGCGGTGCGCACCACCGCGATCAAAGAGGGTGACAACTACCGCATCAACGGCAGCAAGACCTTCATCACCAATGGGCAGCTCGGCAACCTGATCATCGTGGTCTGCAAGACCGACAAGGACCAGGGAGCGCAAGGCATGTCGCTGATGGTGGTCGAGACCGACCAGGTGCAGGGCTTCCGCCGCGGCCGCAATCTCGAAAAACTGGGTATGGACGCACAGGACACCTCGGAGTTGTTTTTCGACGATATGGTGATTCCGGCTGCCAACCTGTTGGGTGGGCATGAGGGGCAGGGGTTCGTGCAACTCATGCAGGAGTTGCCGCAGGAGCGCCTGATCGTGGCGTTTGCCGGTATTTCCGCCATGGAGCTGGCCATGCAGGAAACGCTGGCCTACACCAAGGAGCGCAAGGCTTTTGGCAAGCCGATCTTCTCGTTCCAAAACACCCGTTTCAAGCTGGCCGAATGCCAGGCACTGCTGATGGCCTCGCGCGCGCTGGTCGATGCGGCCATGGTGGCGCACCTTAAGGGCGAGCTGGGCGTGGACCGCGCCGCACTCATCAAATACTGGATTAGTGACAACCAGTGCAAGCTGATCGACGAATGCCTGCAGCTCTTTGGTGGCTACGGCTACATGAAGGAATACCCGATTGCGCGCCTGTATGCCGATGCCCGTGTGCAGCGCATCTATGGCGGTACCAATGAAATCATGAAAGAGCTGGCCTCGCGCTTCCTGTGATGCCAGACCGGAAACCCATTCACCACTAAAGGAGCTTCCATGACCGAAGCCTACATTTTCGACGCCGTGCGCACGCCGCGCGGCAAGGGTAAAAAAGACGGTGGCCTGCACCAAGCCACACCCATCTGGCTGCTGCGCACGCTGCTGCAAGCCTTGCAGCAGCGCAACCGCCTTGACACCTCGCTGGTGGACGACGTAGTGCTTGGCTGTGTCACGCCCGTGGGCGAGCAGGGCTCTGACATCGCCCGCACTGCCGTGCTGGATGCGGGTTGGGCCACGAGCGCGGCGGGCGTCACCTTGTCGCGTTTTTGCGCCTCGGGCCTGGAGGCCGTGAACTTGGCTGCGGCCAAGATCATGTCGGGCATGGAGGACATGGTGGTCGCAGGCGGCGTCGAATCCATGAGCCGCTGGACCATGGGCAGCGACGGCGGCGCGTGGTACATGGACCCGCGCGTCAACACCGCTACGGGCTTTGTGCCCCAAGGCATCGGCGCCGACCTCGTCGCCACGCTGGAAGGCTTTGGCCGCCAGGATCTCGATGCCTTTGCCGCCGAATCGCACCGCCGTGCGGCGCAGGCGCAGACTGAGGGGCGGTTTGCCCGCTCGGTAGTGGCGGTGAAAGATCTCAATGGCATGACCTGGCTGGACCGCGATGAAACCATTCGCCCTGGCACTTCAGTGGAGTCGCTTGCCAAGCTCAATCCCTCGTTCGAGATGATGGGCGGCATGGGATTTGACGCCACGGCGCTGGACAAATACACCACGGTCGAAAAAATACTCCATGCTCACCATGCGGGCAACTCCTCGGGCATCGTCGATGGCGCTGCGCTCATGCTGCTGGGCAGTAAGGCCGCAGGCGAGAAGGCGGGCCTCAAACCCCGTGCCCGGGTGCGCATGTGCGCTGTCATCGGGTCTGAGCCCACCATCATGCTCACCGGACCCACACCTGCGTGCCGCAAGGCGCTGGCCAAGGCCGGCATGTCGGCGTCGGACATCGACCTGTGGGAGATCAACGAAGCCTTTGCCACCGTACCGATGAAGACGGCGCGCGACTTGGGTGTTTCGCTGGACCGGGTGAACGTCAACGGCGGCGCTATTGCCATGGGCCACCCCCTGGGCGCTACGGGCGCCATGATTCTGGGCACGGCGCTCGACGAGTTGGAGCGCACCGGCAAATCCACCGCCCTGGCCACCCTGTGCGTCGGTGGCGGCATGGGTATCGCCACCATCATCGAACGTGTTTGAGCAGAGGTTTTCCATGACACAAAATAATTTCCTCACTTTCGAGGTAGATGCTGCTGGCATTGGCTTGGCCACCCTAGACCAGCCCGGCCGCGTGATGAATGTGCTCACGCCTGTCTTGATGGAGGCCGTTGCCGCCATCGTGGAGCGGCTGGAGAAGGAAGACGGCCTCAAGGGGCTGGTGCTTACCTCGGGCAAACCCAGTTTCATCGTCGGCGCCGACATTGATCAGCTCAACCAGATCACGACGATCGATCAGGCCTTTCGGCTGGGCGAGGAACTCAAGGCTTTGATGCGCCGCATGGAAAAATGTGGCAAGCCCGTGGTGACAGCCCTGAACGGAACCACGCTGGGTGGCGGCTTGGAACTGGCGATGGCCTGCCATGCACGCTTCGCCATTGATGACCCCAAAGCCAAAATCGGCCTGCCTGAAGTCAAGCTGGGCCTGCTGCCGGGGGGGGGCGGCACACAGCGCTTGCCGCGCCTGATTGGTATCCAGAAGAGCTTGGAACTGATGACCCAGGGCACTGAACTGAGCCCCGCCAAGGCGCTTGGTCTGGGCCTCCTTACCGGGCTGGCGACCACGCGCGAAGAACTGCTGCAAAAGGCCCGCGACTGGTGCCTGGCCAACCCCAAGGCGGCCCAGCCCTGGGACACCAAGGGTTTCCGCATTCCTGGTGGCGACAGCAAGAGCCCCGCCGTGGTGCAGGTGCTGAGCATCGCGCCGTCCATGGCGAACGCCAAGGCCCACGGCAACTACCCGGCCATCACACACATCATGTCGTGCTTGTATGAGGGGTGTCTGCTGGACATCGACAATGCGTTGCAAGTGGAGTCGCGCTACTTTGCGGCCTGCATCGTGTCGCAGGTGTCCAAAAACATGATCGGCACGCTGTGGTACCAGCTCAATGCCATCAAAAAGGGCCAGTCGCGCCCCAAGGATGTGCCCGCAGGCAAGGTCAAAAAACTTGGAATTCTGGGCGCCGGCATGATGGGCGCGGGCATTGCCTACGTGTCGGCCAAGGTGGGCATCGATGTGGTGCTGCTCGATGCCACACAGGAGAACGCCGAGAAGGGCAAGGCTTATTCGCAAAGCTTGCTGGACAAGGCGCTGTCGCGCAGCAAGACCACGCAGGAAAAGCGTGACGCGCTGCTGGCCCGCATTCTGCCCACCACGCGCTACGAAGACCTGCAAGGCTGCGACCTGGTGATTGAAGCGGTGTTTGAGGACCGGGCCATCAAAGCCGAGTGCACGCGCAAGGCCGAGGCGGTCATCGCGGCCGATGCCGTGTTTGCCTCGAACACGTCCACGCTGCCTATCACCGGTTTGGCGCAGGTCAGCAGCCGCCCGGCCAACTTTCTCGGCCTGCACTTTTTCTCGCCCGTGGACAAGATGCCGCTGGTCGAGATCATCGTCGGTGAAAAGACTTCTGAAGAAACGCTGGCACGCGGCTTTGACTACGTGTTGCAGATCGGCAAGACGCCCATCGTGGTCAACGACAGCCGGGGTTTCTACACCTCCCGCGTCTTCGCCACTTATGTGATGGAAGGCCTGGCCATGCTGGGCGAGGGCGTGCACCCACGTTCCATCGAGGTGGCCGGTATCAAGGCCGGCATGCCCATGCCTCCATTGGCCTTGCAGGACGAGGTTTCGCTGGGCCTGTCGTTGCATGTCAGCGACCAGACGCGGCGCGATGTGGAGGCCGAAGGCAAGACCTACACCGTGCATCCGGGTGAGGCCGTGATGCGCACCGTGGGTGTAGAGCACGGGCGCTTAGGCAAGAAGGCGGGCAAGGGCTTCTACGACTACCAGGGCAAGGAAAAGAGCCTGTGGCCAGAGCTGACCACGCTGTATCCCCCTCAGGCGGAGCAACCAACGCAGCAGGATCTGGTGGATCGTCTGATGTTCATCCAGGCCAACGAGGCGGCGCGCTGCTTCGAAGAGCGCGTGGTGCGCTCGGTGGCTGACACCAACATTGGTTCGATTTTTGGCTGGGGTTTTGCACCACACCAGGGCGGGGCGCTGCAGTTCATCAACGCCATGGGGGCGCAACGCTTCGTTGAGCGCTCCCGCGAACTGGCGCAGCGCCATGGCGCGCGATTTGAGCCCGCCGCCGTGGTCGTGAAGATGGCCCAGGACGGTGCGAGGTTTGAAGATGCGTGACCCGGCCCTCTCGAGCGTGTACGTTTCGTACTTCACTGAGACGCACGGCATGGTGCGCGACACCATGCGTCGCTTCGTCAATGAGGCGGTCAAGCCGCACATCGACGAATGGGAAGAGGCGGGCAGCTTCCCGCGCGAGCTGTACGCGCAGGCCGGTGGGCTGGGGTTGCTCAGCATCGGCCACCCCACCGAATTTGGTGGAACGGGCGAGCAGGATGTCTTTGTCAAGGTGGCTGCCAGCGAGGAGCTGATGCGCAGCGGCTCGGGCGGCTTTGTTGCCAGCCTGGGTTCGCTGGACATCGGGCTGCCGCCGGTCTGGCGCGTGGGCTCGGAGGCGCTCAAGCAGCGCATCGTGCCCCAGGTGCTGGCGGGCGAAAAGATCATCGCGCTGGCCATTACCGAACCCAGTGGCGGATCGGACGTGGCGAACCTGAAAACCCGCGCAGTGCGCGACGGCGACCACTACGTGGTCAACGGCTCCAAGACCTTCATCACCTCGGGCGTGCGGGCCGACTACTACACGGTGGCCGTGCGCACGGGTGAGGCGGGTTTTGGCGGTGTCTCGCTGTTGCTGATCGAGAAGGACACTCCCGGGTTTTCGGTCGGGCGCAACCTCAAGAAAATGGGTTGGTGGGCCTCGGACACGGCTGAGTTGTTTTTTCAGGATTGCCGCGTGCCGGCTGCGAATCTGCTGGGCCCAGAGAACTCGGGTTTCTTCACCATCATGGCCAATTTCCAGGCCGAGCGCCTGAGCCTGGCCGTCATGGCCTACATGACGGCGCAGCTTGCGCTGGAGGAATGCCTGTCCTATGTGAAGGAGCGCGTCACCTTCGGCAAGCCGTTGTCCAAGCACCAGGTCATCCGCCACAAGCTGGCCGAGATGGCCACGCAGGTGGATGTGGCGCGTGAGTACGCTTACCGCTGCGCTGCGCGCATACAGGCCGGGGAATCGGCCATTGCCGAGGTGTCGATGGCCAAGAACTTCGCCACCTCAGTTTCCACCATGGTGACTGACGAGGCGGTGCAGATTTTTGGTGGCATGGGCTATATGCGTGAATCGCTGGTGGAACGCCTGTACCGTGACAACCGCATCCTGTCGATTGGCGGCGGCACGCACGAGATCATGAACGAGATCATTGGCAAGCAGCTGGGGCTCTGATGGGTATCGCTTTGCCTCCGATGCTTTCGGGCCTGCGCGTGCTCGACCTCACGCGCAACCTGCCGGGACCGTTTGCCACGCGCCTGCTGGCCGACTTGGGCGCCAGCATTGTCAAGGTCGAACCCCCAGAGGGCGACCCGTCCCGGCCTCTGGCCGCGCTGTTTGAGGCGTTGAACCACGGCAAGGAAAGTCGGCGCATCGATTTTCGCGATGCGACTGCCCTGAACCAGCTGCGCACCTGGGTCGCAGAATCTGACGTCATGCTCGACAGCTTTCGCCCTGGCGTTCTGCAGGGCATGGGGCTGGACGCCGCTGCGCTGCATGCGCTCAATCCACGGCTGGTGATGGTGTCCATCACGGGCTATGGTCAACAAGGCCCCTGGGCCCAGCGGGCCGGGCACGACATCAACTTCATGGCGCTGTCGGGGGTGCTGGACCAGGTACGTGCGCACACCGGCGAGCTGGCCTTGTCCAACGTGCAGTGGGGCGACCTGGCGGGCGGCAGTGCCATGGCCTGCATTGCGGTGCTGGCCGCCGTGTTCGAGGCGCAGAGAACAGGGCAGGGTCGGCATCTCGACGTGAGCATGGTGCACGGCCTGCATGCCCATCTGGTCATGCCCTGCGCGACCGCCACGCTGTTGCAGCCCCTGTTGGGTCGTCGCCCGGGCGCAGGCGAGGATTTGCTCAACGGCGTGCTGCCTTGCTACAACCTCTACGCCACGCAAGACGGCCGCCACCTCGCGGTGGGCGCGCTGGAATTCAAGTTCTGGAAGGTGGCGTGCGAAGTCTTTGGCCGCGCCGACTGGGTGGCGCAGCACTGGCAGCGCGGGCAACTGCCGGGCTCCCCCGAGTGCGCTGCCCTGCGCGGCGAGGTGGCGCAGCTTGTGGCATCGCACACGCTCGCATATTGGAGTGAGCGCTTTGCACAAGCCGATGCCTGTGTGACCCCGGTGCTTACGCTGGAAGAAGCACAGGCGCATCCGTTGTTCGCCGATGGCGTGCGGCAACAGCCCTGGGCCGAGATACTGCCCTGATGTGGGCTCAGATCATGCTGCGGCGCTTTTACACTCAGCAGCATGATCACCTTTCACAACCCGCTGCACCACCTGCATGCCCCGGCCTATGAGTTCTTCCGGGGTGACCGGGTGCCGTGCTTCGAGAAACCAGCGCGCGCTGACTATGTTGAGACCCGCCTGACCGAGCGCGGCCATGCGCTGCTGGCGCCTGACCAGGACTGCACCCCTGCGCTGGCCCAGGTGCATACGCTGCGCTACCTGCAATTCCTCACGACGGCCTGGTCGCAGTGGCTGGCGCTTGACCTGGCCAACGCCGATGTCCAGCCCTTTCCGTCGGTCTGGCCTGTGCGCACGCTGCGCAGCGACATTGAACCCGACAATTTCGTCGCCCGCCTTGGGCTGTATTCCATGGACAACGGCTCACCCTTGGCCGCTGGCACCTGGCAGGCTGCCAAGGCCGGCGCCGATGCCGCTGCCAGCGCAGCAGTGCGCGTG
>Ga0209476_10001758_pt1 | contig 14529 bp, 15 predicted proteins | sample KloWWTrecipitate_FD_187179 | JGI IMG/M metagenome (GOLD analysis project Ga0209476, IMG submission 187179) | Active sludge microbial communities from Klosterneuburg, Austria, studying microevolution and ecology of nitrifiers - Klosterneuburg... | ecosystem: Engineered > WWTP > Aerobic digester... | reverse complement strand
CTACCAGCGCCTCCGCCGCCTCGAGATCGGCACCCGCGCCGATCCAGAACTCGAACGCCGCGCCACCATCGCTCTCGACGCGATCAGCCCGCCACAGACCGCTTGACAGCAATAGGAGCATCCACTCCACGGGACTTGACCCGAGGGTCTCGCCTTCGCGCCCTACCTTGACTATGCGCAGAGCTGCGGCAACATGCTCGCTCGCGCACATGCCCAGAGCCCGACTGCGAGCCAGATCATTGGATACCTCGGCAAGGCCGACACCGGAGCCGATGCCATCATCGACTGGTCGTTCAACTACGCGGCGCAGTCGCTGCGTGACTTCAAGACGCTGCGGGCGTCGGTGGGAGCGGACTCGGCCTAGTCCGCGTTCGCCCGCGGGCGAACGCGCTCCTCCTATGGTGCGTCGTTGCCCGCGGCAACCCGCTCGCGGTCGATCTCGCGATTCGCGTCGATGCGCTGCTGCTGCCGACGTGACCGCGGCAACGCCGGAATGATCTCTTCGTCGGGGGTGAGAATCACGAGGTCGTTGTCGACGTGATCGGCCATCGCGTGCACGGCATCAATAAAGTCACCGCGCTTGATGGCATCGAGAATATTCTCGTGCTCTTGCTGCATTGCCGCAGCATCCGAGACATGCGAAAGCCGGGCGATGTTCTCGGGCGTGCTGAGTCGTTGCGTGATGCCCGCATAGAGCGAGGCGAGAAGTCTGTTCTTTGCCGCGTCGAAGACCAGCGCGTGAAAACGACCGGCGGGGGCGGCATCCACACCTCTGGCGGAAAGCACCGGGCACTGCTGACGCTGGAGAGTGTCGGCTACTGCGGCCTCGAGCGCGACGATGTCGGCGTCGGTGCGGTGATGCGCAGCTTGCTGCGCTGCTTCGACCTCGAGGGCGCGGCGATAACTCAGCAGCTCTTCGAGCGTGTACTCCGAAAGAAATTCGGTCAGGAGCACGCTGGAGGGCGAGCTCGAACGCACGAATGTGCCGCGCCCTGGAAGCGTCTCGAGCATGCCCATGCTCGCAAGGGAGCGGACGGCCTCGCGGATCGTGGATCGGCCAACGCCCAGGCTTGTGGCGAGTTCAGCTTCAATGGGCAGTCGAGCACCCACCGGCCAGACGCCCGTGGTGATATTTCGCCGCAGAGAGGCGAGCGTATTGCGTGCCCGCTCGGTGCCATTTTGGGCAATCACCCGATCACCCCTTCTCTCCAGAGAACGCTGGCATGCGCCAACAGATCTGGTCAAGTATACCGGCGACGCTCTTCGCCGGGCCGAGCGAGAATTCGCCCGGCGAAGAGCATCGACGCGGCACCCCGCCTACTCTGCGAGCCACTCCTCAAGCTGCGCGAGACCCGACACCGTGGCCCCGAGGCCGAGCGCCTGCACCTGGTTTCCCGTGACGAGAAGCACGCGGCCAGCACTCATTGCGGGCATGGCAGCCACGGCCGGGTTCTCCAGCACCGGCGCGAACAGACGCTCCCCGCTGCCGTTCATATCGATGAGCAGCACCGCGTCTGGCGCTGCCGCGACAACCTGCTCGACGGTGATCGGACCGGTGCTCGTCATGCCAAGATCGACGCTCGCATCGACCGCCCCCGCCAGTCGCAACAACTCAAGCGGAAATGCCTTGCCCGCGGTAACGAAGGGGCGACCTGCTTGATTGCTGAGCACGAGCACGCGTGGTGCTGTGCCTTCAGCGGTGGTGGCTTTGAGCCCCGCTTCGATTGTCGACGCGAGCTCGACTGACTCGGCATCCGCGCCGATGGCCTGCCCGACCAGCGCAATGTTCGTGGTCATGTCGTCGATTGTCGCCCAGCTGTTCGGTAGCACCAGCACGGGGATACCCGCGGCGGCGAGTGCAAGCCCCGCACCGTCTTCGAGGCCGTGGCGAGCACTCATCAACACCAGATCGGGGGCGAGCGCGATTACTGCCTCGGCATTGGTCGTGCTCTCAGTGGGGGCAACATTCTCGATGCCGCTCATCTCGTCAAGATGATTGGTCAGCGCCGGATTTTGCGCGGCCGCCGGGATCATCACCAGGCGATCGGTGGCTCCGAGCGTGACGACCAGCTCAGCGGTCTCGTAGGTCAGGGCTGCGATGCGCTGCGGCTCTTTCGGGATCTCGAGCGTCGTCGCCTCAGTGCTCGCGCCGGCCGGAACGGCAATCGTCCGCGGGAACGTCGACTCTGCGGCCGCCGCCGTGGGTGTCGGCTCAGACGTCGGAGTGGCAGCGCACCCAACGAGGGCGAGCAGTACCGCGCCAATCATGGCCGCGCGCAGCGGTCGGGAGGTCGTATTCATGATTTCCTTACTGTCGGAGTACTGCCGGGCGGGATGCCGTTTTACGTGCTGTTTGGGATGCCTCGGCGTCGGGCCAGCCTTCGGGCCGCACAAGACCGAGGGTCGGCGCGCCGGATGGGCTCAAGAAGCTCTCGGTCTCGACGCCGTACACCTCGCGGATGGTCGCAGGCGTGAGCACTTCGCTTGGTGCGCCGAGGCGCACCTGCTCGGCGATCACGGCGATGCGGTTCGACCAGCGCAACGCCTGGCTCAGATCGTGCATCGTAATGAGCACGATGTGTCCGGCCAGCGCCCGCTCGTGGAGCGCATGCATGACCGTGAGATGGTGGTGCAAATCGAGCGCCGATGTCGGCTCGTCGAACAGCATGACCGGGCTGTTCTGCGCGAGCACGCGGGCGAGCTGCACGAGTTGTCGCTGTCCACCGGAGAGCGTGCTGTAGGCGCGAGCCGCAAGATCGTGAATGCCCAGCTGCTCGAGCGCATCGTGGGAGCGATCCGTCGCGGATCCTTTGCCCGCCGCCGCACCAGCCAGCGCCCCTACGCGCACGATGTCGAGCACACGGAGCTCGTTCGGCGCATAGGAATCCTGCGTCATGAGCGCCAGAATTTCGGCGCGTTCACGGCTGCGCATGCGCGCAACATCGCGGCCGCCGTAGCGCACCGTTCCGGTGGCACGCACGCCGGTGCGTGCCACGACCGAGAGCAGGCTCGATTTTCCTGAGCCATTCGGACCAACGATGCCAAGGAATGTTCCAGGCTCCAGGCTCGCGCTGAGCGGCGCGAAGAGGGATCGACCACCGCGCCTGGGCGCCACGGCCTCGAACGCGAGGGCGTTCACGCGCGGCTGCGTGTTCACATGCACCGGCGCGTTCACGCGCGCCTACGCAGCAGCAACATGCCGAGAAAGACTGGGGCTCCAACGAGCGCGCAAACCGCGCCCGTCTGTACGACCGCAGCCCCAAATGCGGTGCGCGCGACGGTGTCGGCGAGCACGAGGAAGAGGCTTCCGCACAGAATCGAGACGGGGAGAAGTTGTGCGTGTTTTGCGCCCAGCACCAGTCGCACCGCGTGCGGGACGACAAGCCCGACAAAGCTGATGATGCCCGACACCGCGACCGCGGCGCCCGTGACGACTGAGGCCAACAGCAACAACACAAGGCGATTGCGGTGCACATCATGGCCCGAGGTTGCCGCCACGTCATCGCCAAGCAGCATCGCATCAAGGGATCTGCTGTGCAGGAGCATCATCACAAGCCCCGCGGTGATGGGCACGGCCGCAATCCCGACGTGCAGCCACTGACGCAGATCGAGGTCGCCAGCGAGCCAGAACATTGCTCCCCGCGCCAGCGCATCGTCGCTGGCATTCGCGATGAGGATCGCGATGATTGCGCCAGCCAAGGCGTTGATCGAGACACCGACCAGAATCAGCGTGTGCGGACTCGTCCCGCGCGTCGCGTGGATGGCGCCCTGCAGCACGAGTGCCACGATCAGGCTTCCCGCGAACGCTGCGATGGGGACGCCCCAGGTAAGCGATCCGGCAAGGCCAAGCGTGATCCCGGCTACCGCTCCAACCGCCGCACCCGCCGAAACACCGGTGATCCCGGGATCGGCAAGCGGATTTCGAAAGACGGCCTGCATGACGACTCCGACTGCTGCGAGCGCTGCGCCAACGAGGATCGCGACGAAGATTCGGGGCAGCCGAATGGTCCACACGATCGCGCTCGTCTGCGCGTCGGCCGTGGCCGGCGAGAGAATCGCGGCGACGACTTCACCCGGGTGGAGCTGAACGACACCGAGGCACACGCTCAGCAGCGCGGCGGTGACGAGCAGGATCGCGCTGATTCCACCGAAGAGCAGCCCCCGGTGCCGTGCAACCCAGCCGCCGCCGGGCCTCCCCTCGCGGGTGCTCCCATCACGGGTACTCCCCTCGCGCAGCCGCGAGACCTCGGCCGACGGCACGAATTGCAGAGCCGGATCATCGTTCGGCATGCGCTGGCGGAGCGGCATCTGGGGTCCTTTGAGTGAAGGAACGAGCGAGAGTCGATCACGAAGACTTCATCTGATCAACTAGTTCATCAGATGATATGGTTGCCTCGTTCTCACACCAAATCGTTAGGTTTACGCAACAACATGCAGCCGCAGCATCCCGTCTCCCCCACTGCCCCCCTCACCGCCGAGCTGACGAAGCCCTATGACGCGCTGCTGCTTGCTTCATTCGGCGGCCCAAACAAACCCGAAGACGTCGTGCCGTTTTTGCGCAATGTCGTGCGCGGCAAGAACATCCCAGACGCCCGCCTCGAAGTCGTCGGCGAGCACTACTACGGCTTCGGCGGACGCAGCCCCATCAACGAGCAGAACCTTGCCCTGCGCCACGCGCTCGAGGCAGAGCTGCGTTCGCGCGGCATCACGCTCCCCGTGATCTGGGGCAATCGCAATTGGCACCCGTACTCGGTCGATGTGTTGCGCGATGCGAGCGCGTTCGGAGCACGGCGGGTGCTTGCCATCGTGACGAGTGCCTACGCCTCGTATTCGGGGAGCAGGCAATACCGCGAAGATCTGGCCGCCGCCAGCGCGGCGCTTTCCGAGAGCGGATTCGATCCTCTGGCCATCGATATCGTGCGCCCGTTCTTCAACGATCCGGGATTCGTTGAAGCCAACATCGCCGCGGTTCAAGAGGCCGTCACGACGCTTGAGGGGCGCAGCCCGAGTGCGGCCGGCAGCGGCGCTGGCATCAGCACTACCGCGGTGCACGTGATCTACGTCACGCACTCGATCCCAGACACGATGCAGGATGCCTCGGCAGTGACGGGCCCTGGCTACCGGGAGCAACACGAAGACGTGCAGTTCGTCATCGATGCTGCGCTGCGCGATCGATACGGCATCGAAGTGCACTCGTCCCTGGCCTATTGCTCCCGCTCCGGTGATCCGCGCACCCCATGGCTCGAACCAGACATCAACGATCACCTCCAGCAGCTCGCAGCTGGTGGTGTCACCCGCGTGGTCATCGCTCCAATTGGCTTCATTTCGGATCACATGGAGGTGATCTATGACCTCGACACCGAGGCGCTCGCCACCGCGAGTGAGCTGGGCATCGTTGCCGTGCGCGCCGACACTGCGGGCGTCCGCCCTGAGTTCGTCGCGGGACTGGTTGACCTCGTGCTCGAACGCGCCGCTCGCGAGCGCGGTGACGTGACCCACCCACAGACAACTGGCGCACTCGGGGCATTCGCCGACACGGCACCGCCGGGCAGCTGTCGCATGCGCCTGGGCGAGATCACGGGAATCCCCGTGATCGGCGGCACCGCAGACTGACCAACACGCAACACCACCCCGCACCACCCCATCCCACCAGGGAGAACAGGACGTCATGGGCAGCACAGACCCCCGCATCGACCACAGCGCGGTCGCGGAGCAGATCAACGCGCAGATTCATTACACGATGTACTCGGTCTTCCGACTTGACCGGCAGCGCCTCGGCACCAGCACCGAACTGCGCTCGGCAGCCTCGGCGCTCGAATCCACCCTTACCAGCATCGAGGGCCTGACCGTGCGCGGCTGGTATGACGTCGCCGGTTTCCGCGCAGATGCCGACCTCATGGTGTGGTGGTGGGCCGAACGGGTCGAAACACTGCAGCAGGCTTACCGTGCCGTGCTCGCCAGCGGGTTCGGCCAGTCCCTTGTGCCGGTCTGGTCGCAGGTGGGCACGCATCGCGCGTCGGAGTTCAACCGAGCGCACGTGCCGGCGTTCCTCGCAGGCGAGGCCCCGCGTGGCTACATCTGCGTCTACCCGTTTGTACGCAGCTACGAGTGGTATCTCTTGCCTGAAGACGAGCGCAGCACCATGTTGCGCGACCACGGTGCCGCGGCGCGCGACTACCGCGATGTGCTGGCCAACACCGTCTCGGCGTTCGCGCTCGGCGACTACGAGTGGCTGCTCTCGTTCGAGTCCGACGACCTGATCCGCATCGTCGACCTCATGCGCGAACTTCGCGCGACCGAGGCGCGGCTCCACGTGCGAGAGGAACTCCCCTTCTACACCGGGCCGCGCGTGACGCTTGGCGAGTTCACCGAGGCGCTGCGGGCATAGCGTCGGCCCGAGGCGATCACCTGTAATACAGAGCGTGCGGGCGCCCGTCGATCTCACGAACATCGACGCTGGTGCCGTACACCTCGGCAAGCACCTCCGATTGCATGACCTCATTCGCAGTTCCGTCGGCGACGATCTTGCCCGCACGCATCGCGACGATACGATCTGCATAGTTCGCGGCAAAGTTGATGTCATGCAGCACGATCACGATGTGCTTGCCGAGCTCGTCCGCCATGCGTCGGATAAGACGCATGATCTCGGCCATGTGCCGAAGGTCGAGGTTATTGAGAGGCTCATCGAGAAGTACGTACTTGGTGTCTTGCGCGAGCACCATAGCAATAAAGGCGCGCTGACGCTGCCCTCCGGAAAGCTCGTCGAGGAATCGCTCGCGAAATGGCTGGAGTTCGAGATAGTCGAGGGCACGCTCGATATGGTCACGATCCAAAGTGGTCAGCCGCCCCTTGGAATGCGGAAACCGCCCAAACTCCACGAGGTCATGCACGGTGAGCCGCGCTGCAATGTGGTTGTCTTGGCGCAGAACCGCGAGGACCTGGGCGAGGTTGCTCGATGCGGCCTTGGTGACATCAAGACCATCTACGCTCACGCTCCCCTCGTCGGCTTTGATCAGCCTTCCGACGAGCCCGAACAGGGTCGACTTGCCGGCACCGTTGGGTCCGATGAGTGCGGTCACGCCTTGTTCGCCGAGGTTGATCGTGACATCGTCAAGCACGCTCTGGCCGTTGTAACGCTGAGAAACGCGATCGAGCACAATCATCGTGCCCCCTTTCTTAGGACGAGATAGAGGAAGAAGAGCCCGCCGGCGAACTCAATCACCATGGACAGGCTGGCGCCGAAGGAGAAGAGCTGCTCAAGCACCATCTGCCCCCCGAGCAGGCAGAGCACGCCGATGAGTGCAGCGGTAGGCAGCGTCCACACATGCCGGAACGTGCCCGCATAGCTGTAGGCGAGGTTGGCGACGATGAGCCCGAAGAAGAGGATCGGCCCGACGAGAGCGGTGGAAGCCGCGACCATGACGGAAATCACCACAAAGAGTTTGATCAGCACCTTGCGGTGCTCGATGCCGAGACCGACCGCGGCTGGCTCACCGAGCGTGAGCACATCCAAGGTGCGCATTAACGGCACGATGGCGACGCAGCCGAGCGCGACGAGCACGCCGGTGAACGTCAGTAGCAGTGGGTCGGGGCGTGTCAGCGAGGCGAACATCGCGTCGGAGAGCACCTGAAAATCCAGCGGGTCCAGCATCCGCTGCATCCACTCGGTGAAACTGCGAAAGAACGTTCCCAGCACGATCCCCACCAACAACATGAGGTGAATGGATCGGCGTTTGCCCCCAAAGAGCCACGTGAAGAGCGTCACGCTGAAAGCGACCATAACGACAACTTGGATGATCCAGAGCGTCAGCTGATCGGTATTGAAGAACGCAGCGGAGCCGAAGAAGAAGACAATGATCGTCGATATGAGCATGTAGAAAGCGTCGAAGCCCATGATCGACGGAGTGAGGATGCGATTCTGCGTGATCGTATGGAACGCCACTGTGGATACCCCAACCGCTGTCGCGACAACAAGCATCGCGATGACCGTGAGAGAGCGGATCCGCAGCGCGAAGGCGAGTGACCCGGGAACATCCGTGAAGAGGTAGACGGCCACGAGCACGAGCACGATCAGAGCCAGCCCGGTCAGGCGCACTCCCGGCCGGCGAAGGAACGGGCGAACGTGCTTGAGTGCGCAGGTGCGCTGGGGCGCTGTGACTTCAGTGAGCATGGCTTCTCTTTCGCAGGAGCAGCCAGAGAAACAGCGCTGCGCCAATAACGCCGACGATCACAGAAAGCGGGATCTCATAGGGAAAACGCACGACACGGGCGATGATGTCGCAGCCCATCACGAAGGCGGCGCCGAGGCCCGCGACCCAGGGAATCGAACGGCGGACGTTGTCGCCGATGATCAGGCTGATGATGTTCGGCACAACCAGTCCGAGAAAGGGAATCATGCCGGCCGTCACGAGCACTGTGGCGGTGATGATCGCAATGATGACCATGCCGACGGCGACAACGCGGCGATAGTTCAGCCCGAGATTGGTGGCGAACTCCTCGCCGAGTCCAATCACGCTGAATCGGTCGGCCGCCAGCCACGCGACGATGACCATGACACCTGCGAGCCAGACGAACTCGTATCGTCCTTGCATGACACTCGAAAAGCTGCCCTGCGCCCACTGTCCGAGCGATTGCAGCAGGTCGAGCCGGTAGGCGAAAAACGTCGTCACGGCCCCGACGATGCCGCCGAGCATGATGCCGACGAGCGGAATGAGAACGAGCTGTCGCACCGGTACCGCCCTCACCACCTGCAGGAACACCCAGGTGCCGAGCAGACCAAAGACGGCAGCGACCGTCATCCGCCCGAATACGGACATGCCGGGCCAGAGCACCATAGTCACGAGCATTCCAAATGTCGCGAATTCTGTGACCCCCGTCGTTCCGGGTTCGACGAAGCGGTTACGAACGAGCATCTGCATGATCAGACCGGCGATGCCGAGAGACGCTCCAACGAGGAGCACAGCGATCGTTCGAGGAATCCGGCTCACAATGAGCAGGAACAACGCATTACTGTCGGGGCCGCCGTTCAGCAGAGCGTCCGGCGAGACGTCCGAGACGCCGATGAACAGGCTGGCGATGGTGAAAACCACCAGCGCGACACCGATGAGCACCCCCACCCAGCGCCGCCGAGGGCGGACCGGGGTGGAGGTGCTCGGTGCGTGGGTTGCAGTGAGCGTCACGACGTTCTGAGGCCTACGTTGCCGATCACTTGGCGATCTGGAGAACGTCATCGATCATGATGCGTGTCGTCTCCAGTCCGCCGAACACGATGTACCACGCAGTGGGGTTCAGGTAGATGATGTGATCTTCCTTCGCCGCCGTCGTCAGCTCAACAATCGCGTTGTCGAGAATTGTCGCTGCCGGCTGGGCGTCTTCTGTTCCGGTGGCCGCATCGCGGTCGACGACCCACAGGAAGTCTGGATTGTGCTCGACGAGGAACTCGAACGAAATCGGCTCGCCGTGAGTGGCGGCCTCGATGTCGTCGACAACTGGCGTGACACCGAACACGTCATAGATCAGCCCGCCGCGGGCATTCCGGCCAGTCGCGTCGCCCCCTGAAGGCGCCTGCGCACTCAGCTTGCCGCCAGACACCATCAGGGCGAGACCGGTACCCGCATCTGCGGTGACTGCCCGAGCCTCCTCGATCCCGTCCTTCAGCTCGGCGAGTGCTTCAGCCGCCTCTTCCTCTGCCCCGAGAACCTTGCCCAGGAACGTCGTATTGCGTTCAAGCGTCTCAATGAACGAGCCGCGGATGCTCAGATCGATTGTTGGTGCGATCTCGCTCAGATCGTCATACAACGCGGAGGACCGCCCGCCGATGATGATCAGCTCGGGCTGCTGAGCCTCGATTTCGATGAGGTCCGCTTCGAAGAGCGTGCCCGAGTTGAATGCGTCCTCCGAGAGATAGTCGGAGAGATAGTCGGGCACAGAGTCCAGTGGGGCGCCGGCGATTTCCCCACCGAGCGCACCGAAGGTGTCGAGGCTTGCCATGTCAAAAACGACGACATTGTTGGGGTTCTTCGGGACGACTACTGTCGTCTCCTCGTACGCAGCGTCTTCGCCTTCCCCGGCGACGTTGCGGTCCCACGTGAAGGAGATGGTTTCTGCTTCGGCACCCGAGGCATCGACCGCGGCTTCCGTTGCTGTGGCACACCCGGCCAACGCGAGCGCAGAGACCACTGCGAGGGAGAGAGCTGCAAATGGACGTAGGTGTGACAAGTTTCCTCCTAGAAGCCGAGCGCGACGCCCGGCGGCGCGCTGTGTACTGGCAGACGGATGCCCGAACCAACGGACATTAGGTTAGGCTAACCTAGATAATCGACGTCTTTTGCCAAAGCCTCAGATCTTGCCGACCTCCTGCTGCTTCTCCGCCTGAAACGTGTCCTCCGCGCGACCGTGCGCCCAGTAGGCCGAGAACGAGAGCTGCGCGCGCTCAAGGGCACGCTCATCGATGAAGTAGCTCCGGAGTGAGTAGTGCCCCTTAAGGTGGTGTAGCCCACGGTGGCCGGCCCGTCGTTCACGACGTAGGCGCGGTCACCGTGTGATCCTTCGAGAAGTCTCTTACCTCCACTCGAAAGGCATCATCACGATGACCGCACTTCATATTGTCGACCCTGCGAGCGTGCTCGCTGAAGCCCTGACCGACGCGTCTCCGGATCTGATGCGCAGCCTGCTGCAGACCACGATCAACGCGCTGCTGTCTGCGGACGCGGATGCCGTCGTCGGAGCGGAATGGGGAAAGCCCAGCCCTGACCGGACGGCGCAACGGAACGGCTACCGGCACCGAGACCTCGATACCCGGGTCGGCACGATCGACGTCGCGGTCCCGAAGCTCCGCACCGGGACCTACTTCCCGGAATGGCTGCTGGAGCGACGGAAACGAGCCGAGACCGCGTTGATCACCGTCGTCGCGGACTGCTACCTCGCCGGGGTATCGACCCGCCGGATGGACAAGCTCGTGAAGACCCTCGGGATCCACAGCCTGTCGAAGTCACAGGTCTCCCGGATGGCGGCTGACCTCGACGAGCACGTCGACCAGTTCCGGCACCGCCCGCTCGACGACGCCGGTCCGTTCACGTTCGTCGCCGCCGACGCGCTCACGATGAAGGTTCGCGAGGGCGGACGAGTGATCAACGCGGTCGTGCTCGTCGCGACCGGCGTCAACGGTGACGGGCGCCGCGAAGTCCTCGGCCTGCGGGTCGCGACCAGTGAGACCGGGGCGGCGTGGAACTCGTTCTTCGCTGACCTCGTCGCCCGCGGCCTCGGCGGAGTTCGCCTGGTCACCAGCGACGCGCACGCAGGTCTCGTCGAGGCGATCGCGGCGAACCTGCCGGGAGCTGTCTGGCAACGCTGCAGGACCCACTACGCGTCGAACCTGATGAGCGTGACCCCGAAGGCGCTATGGCCGGCGGTGAAAGCGATGCTGCACTCCGTGTACGACCAGCCCGACGCTGATGCCGTGAACGCGCAGTTCGACCGGCTGCTGGACTACGTCGACGGAAAGCTCCCCGCCGCGCACGAGCACCTCGACAACGCGAGAGCAGACATCCTCGCGTTCACCGGATTCCCCGAGGGACTCTGGCAGCAGATCTGGTCCAACAACCCCAACGAGCGCCTCAACCGAGAGATCCGCCGCCGCACCGACTCCGTCGGCATCTTCCCGAATCGCGACGCGATCATCCGCCTCGTCGGCGCCGTCCTCGCCGAGATCACCGACGAATGGGTCGAAGGCCGCCGCTACCTCGGCCTCGAGATCCTCGCCAAGTCCCGCCTCACCCTCGTCCCCGACACCGCAGAGGAGGCGACCACCGACACCATCCTCGAGCTCAGCGCCTGACCGAAATCAACACCGAAGGATCACCGATCGCTACACCACGTCACGGGGCTTGACCGGACGGAAGTGGTTCACCACCGTTGGGCGGCATGTTCTGGATGGCCTTGTCGCTCGTCTCCAGGGGGCGGGCTACTAGTTCCTGTCTGGTGAGGCTTGCGCTACCTGCGTCGCATCTCACGTACAAAGATCCAGATAAGCCAGATCCCGCCGGTGATCAGCGTGAGGACCGCATCGAGCAGGAAGCTACCAAAGCCGTACTTCTTCGTCTTCGCCATAGGGGCAGCATATGGTCCCCAGGCCCCACTGCATCACCGAAGTGGGGTGACCATCGACTTCGGTAAGACGGGGTAGATCTGTAGAAGAGGCCACCGGTGACAGCCGTCAGCTCATCACGATCCGGTGACGACGGCGGGCGTTGACAGTCCGCGGCATCGTGGCGTCGATTCCGCCCAATATGCTGACCTGGGTCTGGGGAACCTCAGGGCACCCGGAACGAGACGGCTTCAGAACAACAGAAGGTACATCCTTGAACGCACAGCGTGTGGCCGGCGTGACCGCCGCAATCGTCCTCATGATGGCCCTGACCGCGTGCGGTTCCGGCGAAGATTCCGAGATGCCCGACGTCGTCGGCTCGCCTCTCGACACAGCGAAGAGTGACATCGAGCGCGCCGGATATGGCAGCGACCTCGAGGTGCTCGGCGGTGGGCTGTTCGGCATCGTGGACGACTCCGCCTGGATCGTCTGCGAGCAGCTGCCTGCCGCGGGCGAGGCGATCACCAAGCAGCCGCGTCTCACCGTCGACCGCTCGTGCGGCGACGAGGAAGAGCCTGTCGACGAAGAGCCGGTCGAGGAAGACCAGACGGATGCCGAGCCCACCCCTGAGCCGTCGATCAGTGCGAACGTCGTCGACACCACGGTTGACGAGTTGCTCGACCGCTTGAACTCGGCACAGTTGGGCGGCATCCAGACCGGGGATCAGTTCCGGTTTACGGGTGAGCTCATGGGGGCGGAATACTGGTCGACCGGTGCCTCAGGAGAGTACACGGTCCTCTTCAAGGCGCACGGCGGCGCCGATGACCTATTCGTGTTCGTCGATCAATCCGAGACTGCTGGCTGGACCGACGGCACCATCGTCGAGGTCGTGGTGGAGAGCGGCGAGGCCACAATCAACGGCGAGACCACGGATGGATGGCTGCGCGTCATCGCCGTGACCGGGCCCTAGGCCGCCGCAACCTAACAACGCTGCGCAAATGGAGTAATCGGTCTCAACGAACCCAGCGGGCTGAACGATCATCTAAATCGCTCAGTCGAACGTCCGAAACCAATCGTCTACGGCGCGACCCGGCTTGGGCTCGGAATGGCGGCCGCCAGCCGGCGGTCACGGCTGCGCTCGGGACCTTTCCGCCATACTGAGACGATGCGCAGAACGCGATGGAGTGTCCTCACTGCCCTGGGCCTCACCGTCGGGCTTCTTCTGGGCGGCGCGACCTCTGCCGCGATCGCAGCACCGCGGGCCAGCTCTGACACCGCCGTGGTGGTGGGTGACTACGTCGGCATGCGCGCCGACAAGGCAACGGCGGCGTTAAAAAAGCTGTCACTGGACTGGAAGTTCAACAAGACGGTGATCATCAAAAAGAACTGGTACATCACCAAGCAGTCGCCGAAGCCCGGGTCGACGGTCGAAGAAGGTACGACCGTCAAGCTGTCCGTCTCCAAAACCAAGCCGCTATCCGACGCGAAGCGCCTCTCCACCGCGGAGCAACTCGTCCTCGCCGAGTTGCCAGATGCCCCCATCTGGGAAGGGACCACAGCGACGGCCCGGATCGTAAACGGCGCCGAAGTCTGCGTCGATCGCACGTACGGACCGAAAGGCGGCATGGACAACCCCGGCGGCAACGCCGGTTATGTCGTGGTCACTTTCCCGTCCAAGAAGATCGGGGAGCCGCAAGACGGGTCGTGCGTCGACTACGTCCCGGCCGTCACAGTCCGGAAAGTGAAGGTCGAAGTCCCGAAAGCGCTCGTGAACGAGCCTGGGCTCATGGTCAGCACCGACTATGGCGCCGAATGGCCGCTCACCGTTCCGTACGTCGTCGTGCGTTGCGAGAGCATCATCGCAGGGGGGATGGACCTGCAGTCGGTCACTTTGGACACTCCGGATGGGACCTCCTACGCCGCCAACGGTACGGCCAAGTCGCACTCGGGTCTCCCCGACCTGGAGCCGATCTGGGCGCCAAACCCGGAGATCGCGGGGTCGAAGATCAATATCGGTCCAGTCATTGATCACGGGCTCGCGCTCTGCGACTGACCCCCGCAGCAAAGCCCCGGCCGAAACCTCACCGCGCCGAGGTCAACCGGGCATATACGCTCACGGTATGACCAAGCGCATCCTGGGCGGCGCGGCCCTTCTTCTTGCCAGCATCGCTCTCTCAGCCTGCACAGCATCGTCACCGGAAGCAACCGAGACGAGCGCGCCGCCGGTCGCGGCCTCGTCGTCGCCCACCCCCACGGCTGAGCAGGAACAACCCCGCGGAACGCGCGAGAATCCGATCCCGTTCGGCGAGTCGGTCACTTTCGAAGACCTAGGGCGTGTCTCCTAACTTTGGGTGGCGGTTGAGGGCAGGCTGGTTGGGTGCCGCGTACTCGTACTCTTTCGGATGCTGCTTGGGCTCGGATCGAGCCGTTGATGCCGGCGGCCT
>Ga0209476_10001756_pt1 | contig 14530 bp, 12 predicted proteins | sample KloWWTrecipitate_FD_187179 | JGI IMG/M metagenome (GOLD analysis project Ga0209476, IMG submission 187179) | Active sludge microbial communities from Klosterneuburg, Austria, studying microevolution and ecology of nitrifiers - Klosterneuburg... | ecosystem: Engineered > WWTP > Aerobic digester... | reverse complement strand
GGCGTTTTCGTGCTCGGGCGCGACGAGGTGCTGGCGCACCAGTACGCGATCCGCGCCGAACTGGGCCGCCGGGGCCTGGCATGAACCGGGCCGGCCGCGCATGAGCAGCAACACCTTCGGCAAGCTGTTCGCCGTCACCACCTTCGGCGAGAGCCACGGCCCGGCGATCGGCTGCGTCATCGACGGCTGCCCGCCCGGGCTCGCGCTGGACGAGGGCGAGTTCGCGCCGGACCTCGCCCGCCGCGCCACCGGGCGCAGCCGCCATACCTCGCAACGCCACGAGCAGGACCAGGTCGAGATCCTCTCGGGCGTCTACCAGGGACTGACCACCGGCACCCCGATCGCGCTGCTGGTGCGCAACACCGATGCGCGCTCGAAGGACTACGCCGAGCTGGGCCAGACCTTCCGCCCGGGCCATGCCGACTACACTTACTGGCACAAATACGGCATCCGCGATCCGCGTGGCGGCGGGCGCTCGTCGGCGCGCGAAACCACCATGCGGGTCGCCGCGGCGGTGGTCGCGAAGAAGTGGCTGGCCCTGCACCACGGCGTGCGCGTGCGCGGGTACCTCGCGCAGATGGGCGAGATGGTCCCGCGGTCCTTCGACTGGGCCGCGGTGGAAGGCAACCCCTTCTTCTGGCCGGACGCCTCGATGATCGGTGCGCTGGAGGACTACCTCGACGGCATCCGCAAGGCCCGCGACTCGGTCGGCGCCCGGGTCGAGGTGGTCGCCGATGGCGTGCCGCCCGGCTGGGGCGAGCCGATCTACGGCAAGCTCGACGGCGACCTTGCCGCCGCGCTCATGGGCATCAACGCGGTCAAGGGCGTCGAGATCGGCGACGGCATGGCGGTGGCGCGGCAGCGCGGCACCGAGCATCGCGACGAGCTGACCCCGGAGGGCTTCACCAGCAACCACGCCGGCGGCGTGCTCGGCGGCATTTCCAGCGGCCAGCCGCTGCGGGTGGCGATCGCACTCAAGCCCACCTCCAGTCTGCCGCAGTCCGGCCGCAGCGTGGACCTGCGCGGCGCGGCGACCGAGGTCACCACGACCGGCCGGCACGACCCCTGCGTCGGCATCCGCGCGACGCCGATCGCGGAAGCGATGGTGGCGCTGGTGCTGATGGACCACGCCCTGCGGCATCGGGCCCAGTGCGGCGACGTCGGCCCGGTTTCCCCCAGAATCCCCGGCAGCAAACCCGAGTCGGTGTAGGAGCGCATCTCATGCGCGACCGCGGACCGGCAAGCCGCGGTCGCGCATGAGATGCGCTCCTACAATGGCGGCGCGATGATGGAATCAATGACATGACCAGGCAGTTGAAGGTTGCGGTACTCGGCGCCACCGGCGCCGTGGGCGAGGCCATGCTGGCGATCCTGGCCGAGCGCGCATTCCCGGCCGCCGAGGTCGTCGCGCTGGCGAGCCGGCGTTCGGCCGGCTCGCGCGTCGCCTACGGCAAGCGCGAGCTCACCGTGCACGACGTCGAGCACTACGACTTCGCGGGCACCGCCATCGGATTCTTCTCGGCCGGCTCGAAGGTCTCGGCCGAGCACGCGCCGCGCGCTGCCGCGGCCGGCTGCGTAGTGATCGACAACACGTCCCAATACCGCTACGACGACGACGTGCCGCTGGTGGTGAGCGAGGTCAATCCGCACGCGATCGCGCGACGGCCGCGCGGGATCATCGCCAACCCCAACTGCTCGACGATGCAGATGCTGGTGGCGCTGGCCCCGATCCACCGCGCGGTGGGCATCGAGCGCATCAACGTCGCCACCTACCAGTCGGTTTCCGGCGCTGGTCGCTCCGGCCTCGACGAGTTGGGGCGCCAGACCGCGCACCTGCTCAACTTCAAGGGCGTCGAGCCGAAGAAGTTCCCGGTCCAGATCGCCTTCAACCTGATCCCCCACATCGACGACTTCCAGGACAACGGCTACACCAAGGAAGAGATGAAGATGGTGTGGGAAACGCGCAAGATCCTCGAGGACGCGACGATCCAGGTGAACCCCACCGCGGTGCGGGTGCCGGTCTTCTACGGCCACTCCGAGGCCCTGCACATCGAAACCCGCGAGAAGATCACGGTCGCCGCGGTCCGCGAGCTGCTATCCAGTGCGCCGGGCGTGGTGGTAGTCGACGAGCGCAAGCCCGGTGGCTACCCGACCCCGGTCACCCATGCGACCGGCAAGGATCCGGTGTACGTGGGGCGGATCCGGGAGGACATTTCGCACCCGCGCGGCCTCGACCTCTGGGTGGTCGCGGACAACATCCGGAAGGGGGCCGCCCTGAACGCGATCCAGATCGGGGAGTTGTTGGCCAATTCGCTTTCCTGATCTATAGTTACAGTAGGGTTATCAGCCGGTTTCTCAGGTTTCCGGCATGCGAAGCGCGCGCAAGACGCACCACGAACTGACTGCCTCGGGGAACACCACATGAATCGTCCGCTCAAGCTGTCACTGGCCGTCGCATTGGCCCTGGGTAGCTCCAGCGCCTTCGGACTGGGCTTGGGCAGCATCCAGGTCCGGTCGGGGCTCAACGAGCCGCTGATCGCGGAGATTCCGGTCATCGAGAGCAGCGCGGGCGAAGCAGCCGCCATTCGCGCCAACCTTGCCACGGCCGAGGACTTCGCCCGCGTCGGACTCAGCGTGTCCGGGGTGTCGGTGCCGCTGAATTTCCAGCCGGGCACCGACGCGCAGGGCCGCGCGGTGATCATGGTCACCAGCGAGGACCCGGTGCGCGAACCGTTCCTGTCCTTCCTGGTCGAGGTCAGCTGGTCCAAGGGCCGCCTGCTGCGCGAGTACAACCTGCTGCTGGATCCGCCCCAGGTGGCGCCCGCGGTGATCAGCACGCGCACCGCGCCCGAGCCGGCGCGCGCAGCCCCGGCACCCCGGGCCCAGCCGCTCGAAGTCAGTCCGGTGGAGCCTGCGGCACCGCCGCCGGCGCCGGCGCCCGAACCGGCCCCGATGCCGGAGCCCGTGGCGGAGGCCGCGCCGGCACCCGCCGAAACGCTGGCCGCGGAAGCGCCGCCCGAGCCGGCGCCGGTGGAAGTCCCGCCGCCGGTGGAGGCCGCGCCCTACGCCGCGACGCCGGGCGAATACGGGCCGGTTGCCGAGGGCGACACCCTGTGGGAGATCGCCCAGGCGACGCGCCCGGACGGTGGCGTCAGCATGAACCAGATGATGATCGCGATCCTGCGCGCCAATCCCGACGCGTTCATCCGCGGCAACGTCAACGCCGTGCGTCGCGGCGCCGTGCTGCGCATTCCCGACGCGAACGAGGCTGGCAGCATCGAGGCGGCCGTGGCCGCCGCCGAGATCGCGGCGCAGAACGAGGCCTGGACCGCGTCGCGCGCGCCAACGCTGCTGGCGGAGACCGGCGAGTCCCTGCCCGCGAGCGCCAGCTCCGCCGCGGTCGAGACCGATCGCTCCAGCCTCGAGCTGGTGCCGCCGCGCGCCGACACCGGGGAAGCCGGCGGCGCCGATCGTCCTGGCGTCGCGGGCGGTACCGACGCCAACGCGCAATTGCAGGGTGACCTCAGTCGCGCGCAGGAAGCGCTGGCGAGCCGCGAGCAGGAGGCGGGCGAGTTGCGCTCGCGCGTGGGCGAACTGGAGCAGCTCAAGCAGGACAGCGATCGCCTGTTGCAGTTCAAGGACACCGAGATCGCCGAGTTGCAGCGCCGCCTGCGCGAGACCGAACAGCAGGTCGAGGCGCAGAAGCTGGCGGTGGCCGCGGCGGAAGCCGCCGCGCAGCAGGCGCAGGCCGCGGCGTCGCCGCCGCCGGCCGACGCGCTGCCCGTGCCGGCCGAAGCGGCACCGGCGGTGGCCGTGCCTGATCCGGCCGTGGTCGATGCGACGGCGGCGGAAGCCGCGCCGATCGTCGACCCGGCGACTACTGGCGCCGACGTGGACGCGACGATCGCCGATGCCGGTGCCACGCCGCCCGTGTCCGCCGACGGCATGCCGGCCGAAGTCGCGCCGACGGAGGCGCCCATCGACGCCACGCCCGCCGATGGCGCCGCCGTCACCGCATTGCCCGACGCCGAGCCGGCGCCCGTCAGCGAGGCGCCGGCGCCGGCCGTGGTGGCCGAACCCGCGCCGGAGCGCGCGTTGCCGTGGTGGCGCAACCCGATGGTGATCGGTGGCGGCGCCGGGGCCCTGATCCTCGGCGGATTGCTGATGCTGCTGGCGAAGGGCAAGCGCCGCGCCGTGCCAGCCGCGGCGGGTCGCGCCTCGGTCGCGGACCAGTTCTCGGGCGGGGTGTTCGGTTCCGCGGAGGGCGGTGCCGGCGAGGTCGAGAGCGAAGAGCACGCATTGCTCGAGCGCCTGGCCGTCGACCCGACCGACCTCGACGCCCACCTCGACCTCCTGCGCACCTACCACGCGCATGGCGACGCGGAGAAGTTCGAGGCCGCCGCAGGCGCGATGTACGCGCAGGTCGCCGACCTCGAGGGCCCGGAGTGGCGCGAAGCCGCCGAGATGGGGCGCGACCTGCAGCCGGAGAATCCGCTTTATGCAGGCGCCGCGGCGGTTGCCGACGCAGCCGGGCCCGAGCCCACCTTCGACCTCGATCGCCCGGCAGCGCCGGGCCGGGGCGACACCGGCATGTACGATTTCGGCGCCACCCAGGCCGCGACGCCGGCGCCCACGGCGGCGCCAGCCGCCGACCGCACGGAGCAGTTCGACTTCAGCCTGATCGAAGCCGCGCGCACCGAGACCCTGCCGCAGCCCGCGCCTGCCGCCGACCTCAGCACGCAGGCGCATCCGATGCCGGACCTCGACCTCGACCTCGACCGGGTCGCGGCGGCGAGCAGCGGCACCTCGGCCCCGATGTTCGAGGGCGAGGACGCGGTCGGCACCAAGCTCGACCTGGCGCGCGCGTACCTCGACATGGGCGACCCGGAAGGCGCACGCAGCATGCTGCAGGAGGTTCTGGCGGAGGGCAACGCGACCCAGCAGGGCGAGGCTCGTCGCCTGCTGGCCGAGATCGACTGAGCCTGCAACCGTCGCAACGATGACGCGAAGGGCCGGGTGATCCCCGGCCCTTCGCATTTTGCGTGACGGCAGGCAGTCGGCATCGACCGCTTTCGAAGGAACGGCGGCCCGACCCGTATCATCGCGCCATGCGGATCGCGCTCGGCATCGAATACGACGGCACCGGGTTCATGGGCTGGCAGGTGCTGCCGCATGGGCCCAGCGTGCAGCAGGCGGTGGAGCAGGCCCTGTCCTTCGTCGCCGACCATCCGGTGTCGGCGGTGTGCGCCGGGCGCACCGATGCCGGCGTGCACGCCCAGTGCCAGGTGGTGCATGCCGAGGTGACGGCGCGGCGCAGCGAGCGCGGCTGGCTGCTCGGCACGACCTCGCGCCTGCCCGAGGGCGTGTGCGTACGCTGGGTGCACCCGGTGTCGGACACCTTCCACGCGCGCTATGCCGCGATCGCGCGGCGCTATCGCTACACGCTGCTCAACCGGCCGGTGCGGCCGGCGCTGGAGGCGCGCTACGTGGCCTGGGAGCGGTCCCCGCTGGACGCGGAGGCGATGCACGCCGCGGCCCAGGCGCTGCTGGGCCGGCACGACTTCAGCGCGTTCCGCACCGTCGCCTGCCAAGCGCGCTCGCCGGTGCGCGAACTGCAGGAGATCCGGGTTGCGCGCGCGGGCGAGCACGTGGTGCTGGAAGTCCGCGCCAATGCCTTCCTGCACCACATGGTGCGCAACCTGGTGGGGAGCCTGCTGCCGATCGGTCGTGGCGAACGCCCGCCGGGCTGGATGGCGGAACTGCTGGCGGGCCGCGACCGCACGCTGGCCGGACCGACCGCGCCGCCGCAGGGCCTGGTATTCGTGGGGCCGGTCTATCCGGCGAGCCACGGCCTGCCGCCTGAAGTCTCCGCGACGGCTGCGGGCGACGAAAGCGGCGCCGCGACCCGGCCGGGTTGACGTGGCGCGCACGCGCGGCACCTACAATCACCGCTCACCCGCCGCGACCAACGCATGCGCACCCGGATCAAGTTCTGCGGCATCACCCGCCTCGAAGACGCGCTCGTGGCCGCCCGCCTGGGCGCAGACGCGGTCGGGCTGGTGTTCACGGCGCGCAGCCCGCGGCAGCTGTCGATCGAGGCGGCGCGCGCAATCGCGCTGGCGCTGCCACCGCTGGTGACGCGGGTCGGGCTGTTCATGGACAACAATGCGACCGAGGTCGCGGCGGTGCTGCACGACGTGCCGATGGAGTTGCTGCAGTTCCACGGCAACGAGGATGCGGACTTCTGCCGGGTGTTCGCCAAGCCCTACCTCAAGGCCGTGCCGATGATGGACGTCGGGGACGTCGCCGGATACGCGGCCTGGTTCCCCGATGCGGCCGGCTTCGTGCTCGACAGCCACCGCGCGGGGGCGGCTGGCGGGAGCGGGCGCAGCTTCGACTGGTCGCGCGTTCCCGCCGGACTGGGTCGCCCGCTGCTGCTCGCCGGCGGCCTGGTGCCGGGCAACGTGGCGCAGGCGATCGCGGCCGTGCGGCCGTGGGCGGTGGACGTTTCCAGCGGCGTCGAATCGGCCCCCGGCATCAAGGACCATGCCAAGATGCGTGCTTTCGTCGACGAGGTGCAAGGTGCAGGCGCCAGTGCAAGTTCCCGCTGAATCCATCGATTACGACGCCTACCCGGACGCGCGCGGCCACTTCGGCCCCTACGGCGGGCGCTTCGTCGCCGAGACCCTGATGGCGCCGCTGGCGGAACTCGCCGCGGCCTACGATGCCTGCCGGCGCGACCCGGCCTTCACGGCCGAACTCGAGCACGACCTCAAGCACTACGTCGGGCGGCCGAGCCCGATCTACCACGCCGAGCGCCTGTCGCGGCAGGCCGGCGGCGCGCAGATCCTGCTCAAGCGCGAGGACCTCAACCACACCGGCGCGCACAAGATCAACAACACGGTGGGCCAGGCGCTGGTCGCGCGCCGCATGGGCAAGCGCCGCATCATCGCCGAGACCGGGGCCGGGCAGCACGGCGTGGCCACGGCCACGGTCGCGGCCCGCCTGGGCCTGGAGTGCGTGGTGTACATGGGCGCGGTCGACATCGAGCGCCAGGCCATCAACGTCTTCCGGATGAAGCTGCTGGGCGCCACGGTGGTGCCGGTCGAGTCGGGATCGAAGACGCTAAAGGACGCGCTCAACGAGGCGATGCGCGACTGGGTCAGCAACGTGCACGACACCTTCTACATCATCGGCACGGTGGCAGGTCCGGATCCGTACCCGCGCATGGTGCGCGACTTCAACGCCGTGATCGGGCGCGAGGCGCGGGTGCAGATGCAGGCCGAGTACGGCCGCCTGCCGGACGCGCTGGTGGCCTGCGTGGGTGGCGGATCGAACGCGATCGGGCTGTTCCACCCCTTCCTCAACGATCGCGGCGTGGCGATGTGGGGCGCGGAGGCGGCCGGCCACGGGATCGACAGCGGCCAGCACGCGGCCTCGCTGGCGGCCGGGCGGCCGGGCGTGCTGCACGGCAACCGGACCTACGTGCTGTGCGACGACGACGGCCAGATCATCGAGACCCACTCGGTCTCGGCTGGCCTCGACTACCCCGGCGTGGGCCCCGAGCACGCGTGGCTCAAGGACACCGGGCGTGCGCGGTACGTTGGCGTGACGGACGCGGAGGCGATGGCGGCGTTCCATGCGCTGGCGCGCGCCGAGGGCATCCTGGCGGCGCTCGAATCCAGCCATGCGGTGGCGCTGGCGATGAAGCTCGCGCGTGAACTGCCGCCGGACCGGCTCATCCTGGTGAACCTGTCGGGGCGGGGCGACAAGGACGTTCACACGGTGGCGCAGCGCGAAGGCATCAGCCTGTGACGAACCGGATCGGGCAGCGCTTCGCCGAGCTGCGCGGCGCCGGGCGCAAGGGCCTCATTCCCTTCGTCACCGCCGGCGATCCGCATCCGGACTGGACCGTGGCATTGATGCACGCGCTGGTTGGCGCGGGCGCCGACCTGCTGGAGCTGGGCGTGCCCTTCTCGGACCCGATGGCCGATGGCCCGGTGATCCAGCGCGCCAGCGAACGCGCGATCGCGCGCGGCGTGGGCTTGCGCCAGGTCCTGGCGATGGTGCGGGCGTTCCGCGAAGGCGACGCGCGCACGCCGGTGGTCCTGATGGGCTACCTCAACCCGGTCGAGATGTACGGCTACCCGCGCTTCCTCGATGACGCGCGCGCGGCCGGCGTCGACGGCGTGCTGCTGGTCGATGCGCCGCCGGAGGAGTCCGGCGAGCTGGCGCCCGGCCTGGCGGCGCACGACATCGCGCAGATCGTGCTGGTCGCGCCGACCACGGCCGACGAGCGCCTGTTGCAGTCCGCGCGCGCGGCGCGCGGCTTCCTCTACTACGTGTCCTTCGCCGGCATCACCGGCGCCGACCGGCTTGCGCTCGATGGCGTGCGCGAGCGCGTCGAGCGGCTCCAGGCGGCAGCCGGCGTGCCGGTGGCGGTGGGCTTCGGGGTCAAGGAGCCGGCGCAGGCCGCGGCGATCGCGCGCTTCGCCGATGCGGTGGTCGTGGGCAGCGCGCTGGTCGAGCGCATCGCCGATGCGGCCGACGAGGCCGCGGCTTGCCGCGCCGCCGTGGAGTTCCTCCAGCCGTTGAGAAAGGCGATCGACGCGGCGGACTGATCGGCCCGGGCCCCAAGGGGCCGCGCGCTGCGCTAGGATTCCGCCTCGACCCGGCCGCGCCTGCCCGCACCCGATGACCTGGCTCCAGAAACTGATGCCCTCGCGCATCCGCACCCAGGGCGGCGGCAAGCGCGGCGTGCCCGAGGGACTGTGGATCAAGTGCGAGTCGTGCGCGGCCGTGCTGTACCAGCCCGAGCTCGAGCGCAACCTCAAGGTCTGCCCGAAGTGCGGCTTCCATCTCCCGATCGGCGCGCGCGAGCGCCTGCGCCAGTTCCTCGACGAGAACACCGGCGAGGAAATCGGCGCGCTGCTCGAGCCGGTGGATGCGCTCAAGTTCCGCGACTCGAAGAAGTACCGCGACCGAATCGTCGCGGCGCAGAAGCAGACCGGCGAGAAGGACGCGCTGGTCGCGTTGCGCGGCGAACTCAAGGGGCGCCCGCTGGTGGCCTGCGCCTTCGAATTCAGCTACATGGGCGGCTCCATGGGTTCGGTGGTGGGCGAGCGCTTCGCGCTCGCGGCCGAGCGCAGTCGCGCCGACCGCATCCCGCTGGTGTGCTTTGCGGCCACCGGCGGCGCGCGCATGCAGGAAGGCCTGTTTTCGCTGATGCAGATGGCCAAGACCGCGGCGGCGATCGCGCGCCTGCGCGAAGCCGGCGTTCCCTACGTGTCGGTGCTGACCCATCCGACCACCGGTGGCGTCTCGGCCAGCCTCGGCATGCTGGGCGACGTCAACGTCGGCGAGCCGGGCGCCCTGATCGGCTTCGCCGGTCCGCGGGTCATCGAGCAGACCGTGCGCGAGACCCTGCCGGAAGGCTTCCAGCGCAGCGAGTTCCTGCTCGAGCACGGCGCCATCGACATGATCCTCGACCGCCGCCGCATGCGCGACGAACTGGCCGCGCTGCTGGCGCTGTTGATGCGCCAGCCGGCGCCGGTCGAATGCGTCGAGCCGGCGCCGGAGGCCGCGGCGCCCTGAGGCCGCGCTTTCCGCACGGCGCATCTCGTGCGCGACCGAAGACCATCGCGCGCAGAGCGCGCTCCTACAAGGCGCGCTCTGTAGGAGCGCGCTCTGCGCGCGATGGGCCTCGGCCGCGGCTGAGGTCGCTCCTGCCGTGCAATGTGCCTTGGATGCGCCATTAGGTGCGTACCCACAAGGGCGTCGGAATACATGCAATCGCTTGACGAGTGGCTGGAGTACCAGCAGCGCCAGCATCCGCGCGCGATCGCGCTGGGGCTGGATCGCATCGGCGCGGTCGCGCGGTGGCTGGACCTGGCGCGGCCGGCGCCGGTCGTGATCAGCGTGGCCGGGACCAACGGCAAGGGTTCGACGATCGCGTTCCTGGAAGCGATCCTGCGCGCCGCCGGCTTGCGCGTCGGCGCCTACACCTCGCCGCACCTGTTGCGCTACAACGAGCGCCTGCGCATCGATGGCGCCGACATCGACGATGCCGCCCTGGTCGAGGCCTTCGCGCGCATCGAGGCCGCGCGCGGCGACACGCCGCTGACCTATTTCGAGTACGGCACGCTCGCGGCGCTGCGGATCTGCGCGGCGTCCAGTCTCGACGTGGCGCTGCTCGAGGTCGGGCTGGGCGGCCGCCTCGACGCGGTCAACCTGGTCGACGCCGATGCCGCGATCGTCACCACGGTGGACCTGGACCACCTCGATTGGCTGGGCAACGACCGGGCCACGATCGCGCGCGAGAAGGCCGGGATCTTCCGCGCCGGGCGGCCCGCGGTCGTCGCCGAGGCCGACCCGCCGCCCTCGTTGCGGGACGCGGCGCGACGGATCGGCGCGCAGGAAGTCGTGCGTGGCAGCGACTACGGTTTCGACGCCGCCGCGGCCGGTTGGCACTGGTGGCACCGCGACGGCACCCGCCTCGCGCTGCCCGATCCGGTGCTGCCGGCACCGTCGCAGCGCGCCAATGCCGCCGCCGCGATCGCGGCGCTGCACGCGCTGCGGGGCGCGCTTGCCGTGGGACCCGACGCCATCGCGCGCGGCGTCTCCGGCGCCCGCGCAGCCGGTCGCCTGCAGCGCCTGGCCGTCGCGCCCGCGACATGGGTGGATGTCGGGCACAACCCGCAGGCAGCGCGCGAACTAGCGGCCTGGTTGCGCGGGCAATCCGGTGACGGCAGCACGCGCGCGGTATTCGCGGCACTCGGCGACAAGGATATCGCGGGCATCGTCGAACCGCTGCGCGACCAGGTCGCCGCGTGGCACCTCGCGCCGCTGGACCGGGTCTCGCCGCGCGGCCTCGCGACCCCGGCCTTGCGCCAGCGCATGGGCCTGCCCGCGACGGCCGGGATCCATGAGCACGAAAGCGTCAGCGCCGCGCTGGCCGCTGCCACGACGGCCGCGGCGCCGCGCGACCGGGTGCTGGCCTTCGGCTCCTTCCACACCGCGGCTGCCGCGCTGGAATGGGGCAGGGAGACCTCGACTGCCGGCTGAACCGGCGGCGCCGCGACGCCGGTCGACGGGCGCAATGCCGGTATGATTCGCGCGCCGCCGCCGCTGGACCTCGCCCGCAATGGATCCACAGCTCAAACAGCGCCTGATCGGGGCCGCCGTCCTGGTCCTGCTTGCCATCGTCTTCGTGCCGATGGTGCTCGACGGCACCTCGACGCCGGACTCGCAGACCATCGACCTGACGATCCCGCCGTCGCCCGACCGCGCGATGGAGACCCGGGTCGTGCCGCTGGATCCGGCGGCACTGCCGCAGCCGGCACCCGCGGCGCCCTCGTTGAGCGACGCCATCACGACCGTGGACACCGGCGCCGCGCCCCGTCCCGACGCGGTCGATGCCGCCGCGACGCCGGGCGGCGCACCCGCTGGCACGGCCGCTACCGGCGCGGCGGCGCCACTGGCCACGCCGCCGCCGGCAGCAGCTCCGGCGACGGCCGCCGCGGCGCCGACGACCGCGGCACCCGCCCCGGCGGCGCCAACGGCGGTCCCGGCAGCGGTGGCGGGCGGTCGCTACGCGGTCAGTTTCGGCAGCTATGCGCGGCCCGAGAACGCGCAGGCGCTGGTCGAGTCGCTCAAGAAGTCGCGCGTCCCGGCCTACGCCGAATCGGTGGAGGTCAATGGCCAGGCCGGCATGCGCGTGCGCGCCGGACCCTACGCCGATCGCACCCAGGCCGAGCAGGTGCGCCTGGTCGCGCGGCAGGCCAGGCCCGACGTTCCGGGCAGCATCGTCGAGGTCGACGCCGCGCCCGCTGCGCCCGCCGCGCCCGCGGCCGCCAGTGCCCCGGCCGCGGTGACCGGCTGGTCGGTGCAGGTCGGCGCCTACCGCGACCAGGCCGATGCGACCGCCCAGCGCGACACCTTGCGCGCCGTCGGATTCGCGGCCTATGTCGACGTCCTGCGGGCCGAGGGCGGCACGCTCTATCGCGTGCGCGTCGGACCGGAGGCGCAGCGCGCCAATGCGGACAAGCTGCGCGACACACTGCGCGCGAAGTTCGGCCTCAACGGCAACGTCGTCACCCAGCCCTGATCCCGAGCCCGGCTTGAACGGCGCTGACCTGTTCATCCTCGCCACGATCGGCCTGTCGATGGCCATCGGGCTGGCGCGCGGGCTGGTGGTCGAGGTGATGTCGCTGGCGGCGTGGGTCGCCGCCACGCTGGCGGCGATGACCGTGGGGCCGCGGATCGCGGTCCATTTCGAGGACTCGATCGAACTGGCCTCGGCGCGGATCGCGCTGGGCTACGTGCTCGTGTTCATGGTGGCGCTGGTCGCGGGCGCGATCGCGGTGTGGTTGATGCGCAAGGTCGTCGCCGGCACCGGCCTGACCGGCACCGACCGCATGCTGGGCCTGTTCTTCGGCCTCGCGCGCGGTGGCGTGATCGTGGTCGCGATGGTGATGCTGGGCGGGCTCACGCCCTTTCCGCGCGACGACTGGTGGCAGCGGTCGCGCGCGTTGCCGGCCTTCGAGGAGATGGCGGGCAAGGCCACGCAATACCTGCCGGAGGCCCTGCGCGACAACATCGACTTCAGTCCCGGGGGCGAGGTGCCGGCGGCGGAGCCAGCCCCGGAGGGCGAGGCAAGCGCGTGATGGGCGCTTTGCCGTTGTAGGAGCGCATCTCATGCGCGACCGCTGACGCCGGGTGGTACATCATGCGATGCGGCAGTTCGTGGTGTTGCGGTCGCGCATGAGATGCGCTCCTACGGGCTACGGCGACTTTCAAGGCAACCACTGTTGCAGGGAACGGAAAAGCAGGCACATGTGCGGAATCATCGGCATCGTCGGACGCAGTGAAGTAGCGGCGTCGCTCTACGACGCGCTCACGGTGCTGCAGCATCGCGGCCAGGACGCGGCCGGCATCGCCACCGTCGACGGCAAGCGCCTGCGGCTCTACAAGGGCAACGGGCTGGTGCGCGACGTGTTCGACGATCCGCACATCCAGTCCCTGGCCGGGCGCATGGGCATCGGCCACTGCCGTTATCCCACCGCCGGTTGCGAAAGTTCGGAGGAGGCGCAGCCCTTCTACGTCAACTCGCCGTTCGGCATCGCGCTGGCGCACAACGGCAACCTGGTCAACACCGCGGTGCTGCGCAACGAGGTGTTCGAGGAGGACCGGCGCCACGTCAATACCAGCTCCGATTCCGAGGTGCTGCTCAACCTGTTCGCGCACGAACTGCAGGTCCAGGCCCACCTCAAGCTCGAGATCGACCATGTGTTCAAGGCCATCGGCGGCGTGCATGCGCGCTGCGTCGGTGGCTACGCGGTGGTGGCGATGGTGCTGGGCGTGGGCGTGGTCGCCTTCCGCGACCCGCACGGCATCCGCCCGCTGGTGCTGGGCCAGCGCGACACCGCCGACGGCAAGGAGTACGCGATCGCTTCGGAAAGCGTCGCGCTCGACGTGCTCGGTTTCCGCCGCCTGCGCGACGTGGAGCCGGGCGAGGGCGTGATCCTCGGCGCCGACGGCCAGCTGCACACGCGCCATTGCGGTCCGCCGGTGGTGCACGCGCCGTGCATCTTCGAATACGTGTACCTGGCGCGCCCCGACTCCATGATCGAGGACGTCTCGGTCTACAAGGCGCGCCTGCGCATGGGCGAGCGCCTGGCGCAGAAGATCCTGCGCCTGCGGCCCGACCACGACATCGACGCCGTGATCCCGATCCCCGACACCAGCCGCACCGCCGCGCTGCCGATGGCGGCGATGCTGGGCGTGCCGTACCGCGAGGGCTTCGTCAAGAACCGCTACGTCGGGCGCACCTTCATCATGCCGGGGCAGGAGGAGCGGGTGAAATCGGTGCGGCGCAAGCTCAACACCATCGAGCTCGAGTTCCGCAACAAGGTCGTGCTGCTGGTCGACGATTCGATCGTGCGCGGCACCACCAGCAAGCAGATCATCCAGATGGCGCGGGAAGCGGGCGCGCGCAAGGTCTACTTCGCCTCGGCGGCGCCGCCGGTGCGCTATCCCAACGTCTACGGCATCGACATGCCGGCCGCGCACGAGCTGATCGCGCACGGCCGCAGCGAGGGTGAGATCGAGCAGCTGCTGGGCGCCGACTGGCTCGTCTACCAGGACCTGCCGGACCTGGTGGCCGCGGTGGCGGAGGGCAACGAGCGCCTCAAGGCCTTCGATACCTCCTGCTTCTCCGGCGAGTACATCACCGGGCTCGCCGACGGCTACCTCGGCGAACTGGCCGAAGCCCGTTCCGACGCCGCCAAGCAGGAACGCCGCAAGGCTTCGTGACCATTCGCCACGCCATCCCCGCCGATCACCGCGACATCCCCAGAATGTTGGTGTCATCCCGACGCAAGTCGGGACCCAGTAGCGTATCCGCCGGGCAATGCGTCCATCCTCCCCAGTCCGTCATTCCCGCGAAAGCGGGACTCCAGCTACTGCGACATCCCCACCCAGTTGCCGTCATCCCGACGCAAGTCGGGGCCCAGTAGCGCAGCCGCCGAGC
>Ga0209476_10001754_pt1 | contig 14536 bp, 15 predicted proteins | sample KloWWTrecipitate_FD_187179 | JGI IMG/M metagenome (GOLD analysis project Ga0209476, IMG submission 187179) | Active sludge microbial communities from Klosterneuburg, Austria, studying microevolution and ecology of nitrifiers - Klosterneuburg... | ecosystem: Engineered > WWTP > Aerobic digester... | reverse complement strand
GTCGCGTCGGGGTGTGTCCTCGAGTGCCCGCCAGATCCGGGCTTCCCATTCGACTGCGGTGACGAGCATGGTTGCCGAGGACGCTCGTGCGCAGCGCACCCCCATCGGGCCGGGCATAGCGAGTGCTTCCGCGGCTGCGGCCCAGGACTTCACGTCGGGGTGGAGTCGCGCCAGCGACAGCGACGCAAAGAGGCGGACGGTGGCTTCGCTGGAGTCGGTCGCGCCAGCAAGGTGCTCGAGGTACTGCTCGTGCGGGATGACCTGGGGGATGGCGAGCAGATTGATCGGGATACGGGCATCGTCGGTTCTGGGGGTGTCGAGGTGGTGGGCGAGGCGCCGGTGCCGAGCGCGGGCGGCCATGATGAGGCGGGTGAGCGTGGGGGTCATGACGGTGCGGTCGGCGAGCCACCCGAGCGGGCCGTCGTTGGTGGTGGGGGTGAGCTCGGTCCACGGCATCAACAGCCCTGCCGCGGTGCCAACATCTTCAGCAGCCAAGATCGCGTCCGCCGTCGCCAGCGCTTCACCGCGTAGGCGCGGATCGTCCGGTGGACGCAGTCCCCACCGCGGTCCGCGGGTCGAGGTGCGGTCTGCGACGATGACGGCGAGCTCAGGCACCCAGCGGGCGAGGGTGCCGGCGCCGGGCTGTCCGGCCAGGTGCAACAAGAGCGTGGTGAGGTGCCGCAGATCGGCGAGGTGTGCCGCGGGCTTCGCCGGTTCCCCGAGAACAGTGACGTGGTCACCGGCAAGGGCAGCGTCGATCCGCCTCTGCGCCTCGAGCACTGCCGGTGAGGCGGGCGCCGCAGTGCTGGTGTTGAGGTCGTGTTGGCACCGCTTGACCGGTCCTTGCCCGAGCGGGTTCCCGCACACCGGCGTCGCACCGACGCGACGCAGATGGGAGTGGCGTTGGTCGCGGAACGGCCGCCCACAAGACGGACATTCCGCGACGAGAACGATGCCGTGGCGCGTGCAGGCGGTGGCGAGCAGGAGCCGCCACGCGGTCTTCCACGTCCCGGTGTCGGCCAGGCAGGCTGGGCAGATCTGGGTGCCGTGGGCGGGTGCCCAGCCGCGGGCGGCGACCTGACGGTAGGAGTGCCGGTCGTCGACGTCCAGGCCGGTGAGGTCCAGCGCGGTGCCGTCGAACGCGGCGAGCGTGGTCGCGGCGACGGCATCCGGGTCGAGGCGGGCCAGGGTCGCGAGGTGGGTGATCGTGGCGGGGGCGGGTGCGAGGGTGAGGTAGCGCGTGCTGACGCCGTCGCGCCGGAGGAGGGTCAGGAGTTGGGCGGTGCTCAGGCCGTTGGCGTCGGCGAGGTGCTCGAGCCACGACTCGATGGACTCACCCGATCGTGGGGTGACGCTGACCGGCAGGGGTGCGCTCACGCTGGCTTCTTGGCGCGGGTGAACGGGTCGCGGGTGCGGTAGGTGTCGGGGGCGCCGTTGCGGTAGCCGATCCCGGCGGCGATCCCGGTGTACCCGGACAGCTGCGCGAGGTCGGCGCATTCGGTGGTGATGGGGCACAGGGCGCAGACGGCGGCGGGTTCGATCAGCTGTCGGGCTCGGTCGGTGATCGCTTGGGCTGCGAGGTAGGCGTTCTCCCAGGCGCCCCAGCGCTGGGTGAGGTCTTTGCAGTTGCCGTCGTCCAGGGTCCAAGCGGCGTCTCGGGCGAGGACCTCACGGCTGATGCCTCTCATCCCGGCTCCGTTGAGCTACCGGGTGGGCACGGCTCGGCCGTCCAGCGCGTGCGCAGGTCATCGATGGCCGAGGGCCAGAGGGCAAGGGGCGTGAACGTGAGATCTGGGATGCCGGCGGTCAGAGCGGTGGCGGTGGTGGTCGTGCACAGCCCGACCGGCAGTCCGTCGCGGGTGATCACCCATGTCTGGTCCGGCATGGTCGGGCGGTGGCTCGTGGTGGCGGTGAGCCATTCCTGCGCCAGGAGCCGGGGCTCTTCGTGGTGGTGCTGGTAGAACCTCGCATCCATCTGCGGGATGGGGGTGTCATCGATCGCGGTGAGCATCTGCGCGGTGCGCTGGCGCAGGTTCTCCACGGCGGGGTTGTCGATCGGCCTCATCCGTACCTCCTCTTGCTCGTGGCCCAGGTCATCTGGGTGGCGTGGATCGCGTCGGCGTCGGCGAGCAGCTGTTGGGCGGTTTCGGCCAGGACGAGCTTGCTCTCGGGGTCCAGTCGTGTGTCGAAGGCGGCGATGTCGCGGTCGGGGGTGGTGGGCCACCGGCTGGCGCGCATGGGGCCGCGGGTGTACCTGGTCCAGATCCATCCGAGCGCAAGCGTCTCGCCGGTGCGGTCCCGCACGAGGGGGTTGGCGAGCAGCCGACGCGCCGAGGTCGGTAGCCGGGTGACGGCGCGCAGGGTGTCGCGGCGGCGCTGGTAGTCGACGAGCCCGTCCGCGATCAGCTGATCGAGGGCGGCATTGAGGACGTCGGTGTCGCGATCAGGCAGACCGTGAGCAGTGTGGACAGCGTCGATGAGCGAGCAGGTTGGGATGCCGGGCACGCCGAGAGCGGCCATCGCCGCCTCGGGTGTGACGCGACTCCCGCTGGCCTCGGCGATGAGTAGGTACAGGGCGGTTGCCGCTCGGGTGCGTGACAGCCACGCGCCCGGTCCTGGGGCCGGCGCGCCCATCGGTGGGGGCAGCATGCTTGGCACATGATCGGGTCGCAGCCCGTCGTGGTGCACGTGGTGGCGGACGCGGGTGAGCATCCACTCGAGCCGCTCGTGGTCGGTGCCGGTGAACTTGCCTCCCGGGTGGGGGCGGGCCGCCTGGTCTTTGGTGTGCGAGCGTGTTCGTGGGCCGGTGAGGAGCAGCAGGGCGGCGACGGTGGTGGGGTCGGGGCTGGGGTAGGCGCCCCAGTTGCGGGCGGCTGGGATATCCAGGGGCGGAAGGGTGACGCCACGAGCCTTCGCATCGCCAGTGATGGTCGCGGCTCGGGCTTGGCAGCGGCGACGCAAGCGGTAGAGCACGCTCCGGGCGGACGGGTTGTCGATGGCGTCGTCGGCGAGCTCGGCGAGGGTCCCGGCCAGCTCGAGCACGCGAGCGGATGCCGGGAGGACGGCATCCGAGGTGCCTGCCCGCACGAGGTAGCAGCCGCAGCGCAGGCAGACGGGCATCAGTGCGGTCTGCCAGAGCAGGTCTCGGCGGCCGGTCGTGGGGGTGCAGGACGGGCAGATCCACGTCACGGAGCGGTGGAGGCGCCACCCGTGGCGGCGTTGGGGACCGTGTCCTCGGACGATCAATGGGTACCGGTTCATCGTCAACCGGCTCGCGGCGGCCGGGTCAAGGCCTGCGAGGGACGCGACTCTGCCCAGTTCGGTGGCGGGGATGTCGATGTCGTGCCGGTAGTTGGGCAGGACCCGGCTGTGGTGGATGCCGTTGGCGTCGGCGAGGCGGACGGCGTACGAGGTCAGTGGCTCGCCGGGGCGGGGGTCGGGGCGCACGGGCAGGGGGCTGGCGCTCATGTCACGGTGACCTTGAGGGAGCGGCGGCGGGACGGCGCAGCGGGTGCCTTGCGGAGTTCGGCTTCACCGGCGGCGGCTCGGGCGGAGAGGGCGATGTCGTCGAGGTGGGCGGTAGTGATGGTGTCTGAGCCGTCGTCGAACGCGGCGAGCAGGGAGGTGGTGAGCAGCAGGGCGGTGTCGCCGACGTAGCCCTGGGTGCGGCGCCAGATGTGTCCGGCGTGCTGGCGGCTGAACACCCCGGCTGGGGCGCAGTCGAAGTAGGGCAGCAGCACCCCTTCGGCATCCTTGAGAAGCCGCTGCCATTCGCGCTTGTCGTCGTCGGTGATGAAGCCATAGGGCAGCAGCGTGATCCGCTCGAGGCGGGAGTTGATCTGCGGGTCGAGGTAGATCGGTGACTCGTGGAGGTCTGCGCCGATGAGGATCATCGTGCCGCCGAGTTCGCCGAGTTCGGTGTTGAGGTACTTCAGGAAGTCGAGCATGTCCCGTGAGTCCTTGTTGGACACGTCGAGGAAGTGGCTGTCGTCGATGAGGAGGAGCCGCACCCCGTGTTGGCGGAAGGCGTGGACGACTCGGGTTGTCGTGACTCGCACGAGTCCTTCGCTGGGGTAGCCCATCGTCAGGAGCAGGCTGGCCAGGACGTCGCGGATCTTCGAGGCGGCGCGCAAGGTGATGTAGACCTGCGGGATCCAGTCGGCGGTCACCCCGGGTTCGGGGTTCCAGGTGGGTCGCGGGTCACTGAGTGCCGTGCCGAGCAGGTCGCGGTAGGCCGCCTGGGCCCAGTCCTTGACGAAGGTGGACTTGCCGACGGCGAACGGTGCGCTGACTGAGCCGATGGCTTTGGCGCCGGGCGGTCTTTGCTCGTTTCGGTCAAGCAGGCGCGTCAATTGGGCCGCAGCGGCCCTGGCGAGCGGGGATGGCAGGACCACGCCTGCCAGCGCAGGCTGGAGCTGCGCCCAGTAGGCGTTCTGGGGATTCTGGGACCAAGCGTCGAAGACGTCGACTGGGACAGGGGCGGGCAGAGCTTGGCGGGGGGTGGTGGCCTGTTGGTGCCAGAGGCGGGCATCCATCAGATGACCTGCTGCTCGTAGTCAGGCAAGGGCGCGTCGAAGTCGATGGCGTTCGCTTCGTCGCGGTCGGGTTGCGGGGCGGATTCGCGGGGAAGAACTTGGGTGAGGTCGGAGCCCGCGTGGACCTGCAGGGCTCGGTGTGCGTCGGCGACTTCGGCATGGTCACGCTGGGACTGCTCCCATCGCATCTGAGCGGCCGCAAGCTTCGCGCGCCACTCGTCGGTGCTTGGCGCGGTGGTCAGTTCGCCGATCTCGTCAATGATCTGGCGCATGATGCGCGTCTTGTTGATGGACTTGTTACCGCCGCGTTCCTTGATGCGTTGAAGGGCGCGGTCGCGGACGACGTCGACGAGCGGGGCGTGGATGAGGTGGCGGCCCTTCCAGGGCACTTCGTGGATCCGGTCTGTCTCGGGGTGCCGGAACCACAGGCGGGTGACGTCTCGCGGGTCGAGGTGGAAAGGCAGCGCGTGGTCCTGCGCTCGGAAGGTCCCCACCCGAACCGTCCGGAAGTCCTCGAGGACGGGCGCGTCATACGTGAGGTTCTTGTGCTCGACGCCGGCGTGACCAGGCGCTAGCCAGATGATCGGCAGAAACTGGTAGAGCAGGTCGGGGTGTTGGGGGACGAGGATGCGCCCGGTCGCGTCAGCCAACGCATCGTGCATCTCCAGAGGCGTCAACCGGATTCCAGGTGCGCCGGGCAGGGTGAGGCCGTCGTGCGGCATCCGGTGGTAGTCCAAAGCGACCCAGCGGCGGAAGTGTCGTTCCAGCTCTTCGGCAGTTAGTAGTGGCTCGTCTGCTTCGATGCCGATGAACCGCCCGCGCTGGTGAATGGAGCGGCCCTTGTAGCCGGGCACCTGCTGGTAGGCGCGCTCGAGATCCTCCATCTTGCGTTCGGAGTGCGGGTTGTCCGTGGGCTTCTTGCCCCGCGACAAGCGCAGTTCGATGCCGAACTGATCAAGCAGCGCGCGAAAGTGCTCGCCGACGAAGATGCTGCCGTGGTCGCTACGCAGGGATGTTGGTGCCACCCCGGGCAGGTAGTGGACGCCCTGAATCGATGCATCGGGTTTGACGGTGGGGCGCCTGCCGACGTGGACAGGGTTGCCGCCGAGGTCGAGCGACTGTGGGATCCCGCACCACCGGAAGTCGTCGATGGTCGTGCCGTCGACGACCATCGAGAACTGCCGCATCGCGTCGTAGACGAGAAGCCCGACGTCGATCCCCCTGGCGCCCCGAGGGAACACACGGATGCCGTGGATGACTCGCGCTGCGATCGAGTGGATGACGCCGACCTCGACGTTGATGGCGCGTTCGCGAAGTGGGTCCAAGACGAAGTTGTTCGCCAGGGTGAGGTCAGTGCCCAGCTCTGAGGGGTGCTGCGCGGGGTAGCTTTCGTGTCCCGAGACCCGGCGCAAGGACTTGGATCGCTGCGCGCGCACCGAGGAGCCTGTGGCCCTCCAGTGATAGCTGAGGAACTCCTGGGTCAGCCGGTCTGGGAGATGTGGACCGGTCACCCCCGACTGCTTGAGCGTGACACGGACCTGGCGTTCGATCTCTTGAAGGTTCGGCCGGCTCTTGGACCCGTCGTACTCCGCGAACTTCTCAAGGGCCACCCGGCGGAAGTCTGCGTCAAGTGCGTCGAAGCCCTTGCGGTCCTTGATGGACCGCCCGTCGACAAGGGCGCGAAGTTGGCCCTCGGCCCACAGGGTGTCCCACCGCTGCAGTGTCCGTTGAGCGATGCGGTGGCTCGTCAGTTCACCGTCGTAGACCCGCCGCATCACCTCCCTGTCGACGGAACGCTCGAAGCTGACGACTTTGCTCATCGCCTTGTACCGCGCGGCCAGGCTCAACCCGAACGTGTCACCAAAGGGGAAGAAGGGTTCGCCAGGCTGGGCCAGTTCGGGCAGCCCGAAGCGGTAGCCGGTGCGGGCTTCGACGACGCATTCCTGCTTGAACAGCGCCGCGTGGCGGACCGCTACCTCTAGCTGCTCCCACCAGGGGTAGAGCGAGCTGTGGACGGCCTGCACTTGGTCGCCGACTGCCCGCGCCTCGATCTGGATGTAGTTGACCGAGCGCACGTCCCCAGTCGAGAAGCGCAGCCGGACCCCGTGGCGCTCGAGCTCGGTGACGACCGCATAGCCGTCCGCTGTGAGGATGCGGGCGCCGACGGTGAGCGCCACGATGGCGTCAGTCACAAGCGCCAACCTCGACCGTGATGGATGAGTCTCGGTTCATCGTCTGATCAAGGTCGATCAGCAGTAGCCCGGTCCACACGTGGTGCCACATGGCGCTGATCAAGTGACCCGACCCACGGTCCGCCCTGAGGACGCTGCCAATCGTTGCGCCGGGCAAGCCGCAGATCGCGAGGAGTTCGGCACGGGCGTTTGGGTACCACGGCATCGGCCGGCGGTAGGCGGTGATCCATCGGAGATTGTGCCGGTGCGTCGGGGAACTCCCGCCGTAGACCCGGTAGGCCCAGCCCACGTGATCACACGCGGCCCTGGTGAGGTCGCAGACCAACTTGAACTTCTCATCCTGCTTCTCCGGCGGCCGAACATCCCAGATCGTCACCCCGCCCTCGCAATCAAGAACAAGCAAGTCCGGCGTGTGCACGCGCGACCTGCCCTGGGCGGGGCTCAGTGACAGGCGCACGGGCTGGGAGACCATCCAGACGACGCTCGGGTCTCGGTCAAGCTCACGCACCAAGTCGTGCTCGAGACCGGACTCCACCCGAATCGACCCGCCCAGTGTCACCGAGTGGGCCTGCACAGGGATGTGGCGACTCTTCTCCGTCGACCGCAGGCTCCGGATCGACAGCAAAGAGAGCGGGTCAGGTGGCCCGACGGTCCAATCCCACGCCGTCGGGCCACCCGTGAGCCGAAAGGTCCACGTCGTCACCCGACCCACCAAGGCTGGCTGTGAGCGCGCAGCATCCATAGACTGACCCCTGACGGTCCTTCGCTTGTGACAGCTTGCATCGGGTCCGTCATCGAGGGCGTATCGGTGCCAGCCGATGCGCCCTCACTCCTTGCGGTGTAACGAAGGACCGTGGAAAACGTACCGTGGACACGCCGAAACGGCAACCATTTGCGACCTTTCGTCGGTGGGCGTAAGTCAATGACCAGCGCTTCGCGCTCTGGCGAGCATTGGTTGCCCGTCCACCTTCCTTGCTGCGACCTGTCAACCCAAGGATGCACGTCAGCGTCGCCAAGGACCCATCTATGCAGGTCATCTCAGCTAGTCGTAAATGCTTGTGGAAGCGGTAGGGTCGCCGATGACTAACGACTCATCGAAGGTAGGCTCATGGCAACCAACTCTCGGGCGCCTGACCAGCGCCCCGACCGCCGAGGCGGTGTCTTGACTCGCACTCTTCAGACCTTCATGGAGTCGATACCTGCTGCCACGGCATCGGATGTCCTCCGCGGCCTGGATGAAACCGTCGCGCCCAATGCCGCATACCGATGCATGAACCCCACCTGCGAGCAGACGTGCGCCTGGCCTTCGGGATACGCGGCTGGCCGCCCAACCAGGTTCTGCAGTCGCCGCTGTCGGCAGATCTTCGACCGCATCAAGGCCCGGCTCGAGTGGGAGGTCGACACCATCCAGTCACTCGCAATCGACCCATCACTGACACGCAAGGAACGCGACGTGCTCCTACGGGCAGTCAGCCAGCGGCGGTGGGCTTTGATCCGCTACCCGTCGAGCGTCGCGGTAGAGGAACCCGACCGGGCCGTCACATGACTGCTGCCCCCTCAGGCATGCGGCTCGAGGCGCCCGCGCCCGGGTCGACACTGTTCGATGCCGCGAAAGCCCTCGGAGACAGCGAGACCAGAAGCCTTGGCCTTCTGCCGCACGCCGCCTGGGACGACTACGGAAGAGCCGGCCACATCCTCGTGGCCGTGCAGGATGAAGAGCTCCTCGGCTACGCCGCCTACCGCATACCCAGAAACGAGGTACGGCTCGCACATCTCGTGGTGAAGCCGGAGGCCCGCGGGTCGGGCGTGGCTCGGGCCCTGATCGCCGAGATCAGTTCTCGACACGGAGCACGTCGCGGCATCGGACTTCGCTGCCGTCGCGACTGGGAAGCCAACCGTGCCTGGCCGGCGCTGGGCTTCGTGTCCATTGGTGAGCGCGAAGGGCGAGGATCCCAGCGGCTCCCGCTGACCGAATGGTGGCTGGACTTCGGCCATCCGGACCTGCTGTCATGGGCCCCCGGCGACAGCATTGTCACCGCAGCCATCGACGCGAACGTGTTCATCGACCTGCACACCACCACATCCAGCGCCGAAGCGATCCGGACTCGGCAAGTGATCGAGTCCCTTGCCGACCGCGTGGACCTGGTTGTCACACCCGAACTGTTCAATGAACTCAACCGCCAATCGGACTCCACGGAGAGGACCAGGCTCATCGGGGTCGCCCAGACGTACCCAGTAGTTCGCGCCCCTGCGGCCGACGTCGACGCTGCGACGTGGCTGCTCACGTCAAGCCTTGCTTTCGTACCTAGGACCGACCAGGATCGCAGCGACGTTCGGCACATCGCCTGGGCCAAGACTGCCGGCGTCCCCGTGCTCATCACTCGAGATCAGCCAGCACGCAGACGGTGGAGTGATGTTGCCTTCGAGGAAGCGGGCGTCACGATCTGCACGCCCAGCACCCTGGTCGCGGTCGTCCACGAACGCGAGGAGGCTGGCGCGTACGCACCAGTGGCTCTCAGGGCCACGGAGTTTGAGTCGCAAGACATTTCCAGCCACCCCGACCGTGCCCTGGACCTGCTCGCGCATGCGAAGGGCGAACGACGAAACGACTTTGAACGTCAACTGGATGCCGTGGCTGCCGCTCGACCAAACTCGCGGCTTACGCACGTCCAGGGCCCAGATGGGGAGTCCGCTGCAGTCATCGGGGCTATCTCACATGACTCGACGCTTGAGGTCACGATCGCCAGGGTGCGGACCGGTCCGTTGTCGAGCACCCTTGCGGCCCAACTGACCCAGTACCTGCGCTCGACGGCTGAGGAACTCGAGTGCTTGAGCATCGTGATGGACGACGGCAACGCGTCGAACGAACTGGTGAAGGCCGCGCTGGCCGATGGCTTTGCCCGTTCAGGGGAGCACACTCTTGTTGCCCTGACGCTCGCGGCCCAGGTGAGTGTGCGCGATCTGCCCGCGGCGCTGAGCGAGGCGATGAGGGGGTTATCACCAGAGAACGCCGAGGCCGTCAAGAGACTGGCTGACCAGGCACTCCAGGAATCACCTGCTGCCCTTGAGCACGTCTTCCGCCCACTGCGGGTGCTGGACGCCAACATCCCGACCTGGATTGTCCCAATCAAGTCGCCGTGGGCAACCGAGCTCTTCGGCTACCCGGAGATGCTCTTCCCCAGAAGCAACGTGCTCGGCCTCAGCACGGAGCACGTCTACTACAAGGCGGGGCGCGCCGGTGAAGAAGCGCCCGGCCGCATCCTCTGGTACGCCAGCGCCCCGACACATCAACTCTTCGCCTGCAGCTTGCTCGTGGATGTCCGCGATGGGTCGGCTACGGATCTCTACCGGAAGTATCAGCGGCTCGGGGTCTACACGTATCCGCAGGTCCGGGCCATCGAGGAGAAGGCCGGGAAGGTGAGGGCGCTGAACGTGACGGGAACCGAGCTGTTGCCAACGGCCGTCACGCTCGACCGCCTGAGAAGCATCGCGGATCAGATGGGCGAGAAGCTCAACCTCGTCGGTTCGCGGCGTATAACCTCCGGCCTGTTTGCCGCCCTGATCCAGGAGGCGCATCGCCATGGCCGATAACGCGAGCAAGCTCATGATCATGTCGATTCACCCGCGACACATTCAACGCATCCTTCAGGGCGAGAAGACTGTCGAACTGCGGAAGACCCGTCCAGCCGTGGAGGCCGGACAGCCCGCCGCCCTTTACGCAACCGCACCAACGAGCGCTGTCGTCGCGACCTGCGTCATCGACCGCGTCGTGGTGGGCATACCTGGTCAAGTCCGCTCCGCCCTACTGGGCCCAGCCCGTGTCACAGCCCAGGAGTATGACGCGTACCTCTCGGGGTCCCAACAAGCCGTTGCCATCTACCTCCGGGACGTCAGTGTGCTCAACGAGCCGATCACGCTTGACCACATCCGGCAATCTCGCGCTTGGCATCCGCCGCAGACGTGGCACTTCCTACACCCCGACCACCTCGCCGACCTGGTCGGGAACCACATGGCGCTCAGTCAACTCCAGATCGCACTCTGACGATTCGTGCGGTGCCCGCCCGACGCCTCGGACACCCACCCTCCCCAGCATGAGAGGGAACGGCCACGTAGCGTGCCGCCATGGTCGCCCGGATTCCGATAGCGGTTGCGGCACTTGTCCGCGACGGTCTCGTGCTGCTGGTGCATCGTCATCCATTGCGTCAGTGGTACCCGGACTGCTGGGATCTCGTCGGCGGACATGTCGAGCCAGGCGAGTCGCCTCGCGAGGCGGTCATTCGGGAGTGCTTCGAGGAACTCGGTGTCCAAGCCCACGGTCCAGTGCCGATCCCGATGACGTTCAATGACCCCACCTTGGACGTGTACGCGTTTCTCGTGACCCGCTGGGACGGGGAGCCTGTCAACTCCGCACCCGACGAGCACGACGATATTCGTTGGTTCTGGCCCACCGACCTCTCCGGCCTGAAGCTGGCCGACCCGGCCGCCCTGTCAAGCATCCGAAGCGCAGTGCAGCTCGCAACCGACTAGCGCTGCGAACTCCCCCGGTCGGCCGCAAGCGGCATGAACGTGTGCGGGCCAGTGTCCCCGCGTCTGGTTCCGCCGCCTTGCCCACGCCCGTCGGGGCAAGGGCCCAGCCCGCCTCAGGTGGTGCCGGCATGACCGATGACCACGTGCGCCAAGCGATCTGGATTCGTCGACTGGGCGTAGGCATGCGCCTCTGGGATCCACTTGGTACGCCACAGGTCAAGTTCGGCGCGGGTGTCGCCTTGATTGCGGTTGCGCTCGACGGCCCGGCGGCCTGCGGACTCCGGCGACAGGTCGATCCACACCGCAAGGTCCAGCAGCGGCATCGTTTCCGGGCGTAGCAACCTGATGCCCTCGACGATCACCACCGGTGGCATGGGCTCGTCGCACGTGCGTTGGGCGCCGTCGTAGGTCCGGACGGGGTAGACGAGCCGTGGCGGATTGGGGGTCGCGCGCAGGCGGTTCAGTAGGTCGAGCAGTGCTGGCCAGTCGTGCAGGTCAAACAAGCCGGAACCCGGTCCTGCGTCCACGGCATAGAAGCGGTCCGTCCTGACGACCTGCTCAGGTTGACCGCCCAGGTCGGCCATCAAGCGGGCCGCGAGGGTGGACTTGCCCGCCCCACCGTGACCGGAGATCCCGACGACCGGTGCGCGCTCCATTGACTCCAGGAGGTGGGTGATCCGGATGCGTAGGTCGTCGTAGGCGGTGGGCTGGGGCACAGTGCCGGATCTTCCCACAGCCCCAGTGACTACATCGTTGGCTACGGCGTGCCGTTTCTGGACCCGTTCCGCTGCGAGGTCGCCGGGTGCGCGGCCTGCGCCATGGCCGGATGGATCGAGGTGACACTTCCGACCTGAGGAGTCGGTCGCAATGCGCCCTGCGCGTTAGCCCCTCCGCCAGGTCTGGCGTGGTCGGAAGCCGTCGCGGCGTAGCCAGTGCTCGGTGTACAGGATGCGGTCGGGCGTGATGATCGTCAGCGGATCCACGGGCGGTTCGCTGAGTGGCAGACCACGCTCCACGTGGTCTGACTGCCACCGGAAGGCTTCCCAGTACTGCTCGGCCTCGGCGTCGTCTCGCTCCAGGGTGCGCGCTGTGCCGAACAGCTGGGCGCCTCGGCTGCTGGCCTGACCAACCAGCGGTGCCACGATGCCCGCGGACACTCTCGGGTCCCGCCTCAGGTTGCGTGACTTACGCGACGCGTTCCAGCTTGTGTAGAAGATCTCGAACCCAAGGCTGTAGTAGCACACTGGCGTCGCTGTGGGGCTGCCGTCTTTGTTCACGGTGGCGACGACCGCGGTGTTGTGCGTCGACAGCAACTGGAGGATCCGGTCCTCCAGTTGCTCGCGCGGTAGGTCTCGGTCTGGAAGCGGCTCAGCGAGCCATGGGTTCGTCACGGGCATAGGCGCATTCTGACCGTCGTGGCCTCGCAGACTCGATACAGAGCTGCCGCAAGGCTGTGCGCTCCAGGCGGAGCACTTTCTTGCCCGCGACGATCGGGCAGGGGTCTCCACGGCCGATGTCCTGCCCGAGCTGTTCAGCCACGTGGCCCCGGGGCCCACTTCCGGAGCCCGCGTGTCGGCTGGCCCGGCGGGCGAGCCCTCCGAGCCACTGCAGCGCAATCCATAAGCAGGGTCGCGGATTGTGTCGAAACCCATAACGCAGCGTTTATGTTACATACGATGCGCGCTGTGCAAGATTGGCTGCATCTGTCGAGATGCAGCGAAGACTGCGCGGTGTAGCGCGATGCACATTGCATAGATCGGTACGTCCGGCGTGGTCGTGCAGGAGCGACCGGGAGAGCCACGTCCTCACTGCGGCATGAGCGGGCTCTCGGCGAGCCGGGGCGCCACGACCCACAGGGCCTTGACGGACCACTTCTATTTTGGAAGTATGCCTTTCATGAGCCTCTTCATCACATGCCCGGTCGAGAGCGTCGAGCGAGCCACCGAGTTCTACACCGCCCTTGGCTGGACGCTGAACCCTGAGATGTCCGACCACAATGTGGCGTGCTTCTCCATCGCCCCGGAGCAGTACGTCATGCTCGGGAGCCGCGAGAGGTACGCGAGCGTGGGCGGTACCGAGGACCTGATCGGCGGGCCTGACACCCCCTCAAAGGTGACCGTCTCCTTCGACCTCGCCAGCCGCGAGGCCGTGGACGCCCTCGTCGAGCGCGCCGGGGCAGCGGGTGGGCGGATCGGTGACACCGACGACTACCCGTTCATGTACCAGCGCCAGTTTGACGATCTCGACGGATATCACTACTCGCCGTACTGGATGAAACCGGATCCCGACCCGGCGCCGTGACCGACCTGGCTGCGGCGCTCGAGATCGTCGGAGCACGGTGGGCACTGCTTATCGTGGAGCGGCTGCTCGACGGTCCGCAGCGCTACGGCGACCTGCAACGCGACCTCGGCCTGGGCACGAACATGCTGGCCGTCAGGTTGCGTGAACTCGAAGCCGCCGGCGTCCTCTACCGGCTGCCTCTTCGTCACAACACGAGGGCGTACGCCTTGACCGAGCGCGGGCTCGCCTTGAGCACGCCGATCGCCGCCCTCGGACAGTGGGCCGCCCAGAAAGAGCCGACCGCTGGTGAGTCGCACCACTGAGACAGCGCGGACGACAGATCAGCACACGACAGGACGGAACTCGCTATGGCCACTAGTAATCACCAGGACATCCCCGCCCGGAAGTCGCGGTCGGGTGTTGCGCCAACCAGCGGCGCGGAGTTGGCGACCACCGTGACGGGACGGGTCAGTCCCGCCCGCGCGGCAGTCGGAGACCAGCCGGTGTTCGCCTACATAGCGAGCCTTCCACAGCCGCAGCGTGGCATCGCTGAGGCAGTCGATCACTTGGCCGCGGAGACTCTCCCCGGCCTTCAACGCTCTGTGAAGTGGGGAATGTCCTACTACGGCGTCGGCGACGGCTGGTGCTTCTCATGCGGCGCCTTGCCTGACCACGTCAAGCTCATGTTCATCAACGGCGCGAGTCTGCTTGACCCCGTGCCTCCCGTGACCCCGGTGGGGATGGGCAAGGCCACCCGGGGGATAGAAGTCCAGGCCCTACAGGATCTCGACCTAGGGCGTGTCTGCTAAAGATCTGAGGCCGGGCCCGGCATCGTTGCTCTCATGCTTCGTGACGGCGTGATCAGTGATGAGTTGTGGGATGTCCTTGAGACGGTGATGCCGCAGGACGCGGGCCGTCGGGGTCGGCCGTGGAATGACCACCGCACGACGTTGGAGGGGATCATCTGGCGGTTCCGCACCGGGTCGCCCTGGCGTGACCTGC
>Ga0209476_10001744_pt1 | contig 14584 bp, 8 predicted proteins | sample KloWWTrecipitate_FD_187179 | JGI IMG/M metagenome (GOLD analysis project Ga0209476, IMG submission 187179) | Active sludge microbial communities from Klosterneuburg, Austria, studying microevolution and ecology of nitrifiers - Klosterneuburg... | ecosystem: Engineered > WWTP > Aerobic digester >... | reverse complement strand
AGAAATTTCTGGATACATCGTCAAACCCACGAAAATTGAAAAAAAGAGTCCCGTGCTTGTGTTTATCCACGGTGGTCCTCAGGTGCTCGATCGCCCTACATTTAGTTCCGTGGATGTACGGTTTGCAACGTTCCTCGGGTTGTCCATTATCCACACTAACATCCGTGGATCGAGAGGATTCGGAAATGAATTCATGGATGCGGATAATGGCGCCAAAAGAGAGGATGCCGTTCGAGATATTAGCTCGCTTCTCGATTGGATCGAAAAGCAGCCTGACCTAGACGCGGATAACGTGATCATCCGTGGCGAAAGCTACGGGGGCTTGGTGGCTCTAGCGACCGGGCTAAGGGAATCTTCTCGAATCCGTGCCGTTATCGCCGAATATCCGCTAGTGTCGATCAGAAATTATCTGCAACAAAGTTGGATCGATGAATTTGCAAAGAATGAATACGGCGATCCAAAAGACGAAATCTTAATGAAAAAGCTTGATGAGCTTTCTCCGCTGAACAATGTTTCAAAATGGAAGGGGACGCCGTTGTTCCTGACCAGGGGAAAACTCGACTCAAGAGTCCCGGAAGGGGACGTTCTCGGCCTCAAATCTCAACTGCGAGAAGCGGGAGCCAATGTTTGGTTCATATATGCCAACGAGGCGGGACATGGCGTTGGAGGACGCTTTGTCACGGCGGCAATGTATGAATTTATTAAGACTCACTTACGGAGGAAATGAAATGAAACGAATCAAAACTCTTCTCTTGGGGATGGCCCTAACAACTCTGTTGGCTGGCAACATTTTCGCAACGGGTGCCGTGTTGCCAGCCACCAGCAGTATAGTCTCCTATGCGTTAACCGCATTGCTCTCGCTCGCAGGCGGCCCTGATCACTGTCCACTGCGGCAGTGTACGAATTGTAAGCCGAATAACGAGGGCGGTGACAATGGCAACGGTGATTGCCGTCCTACACCGGACTAGGAGTAACTTTGATGCGAAACAAACCGAACATGTGGGCTTGTGCGACAAGATCGATTCTGGTCATTTTCGCATTAGCCCTCATGTCGGAAATATCTTTGAGCCAACCCGGTTCACAGAACATATCTAAGCTATATTCAAAGGGATACTTTGAAGAAGTAGCCAAAATCGCCCCTGCTCAAATCTCGCGACTCTCAAAATCCGGACGATTGGCAGAAGCATCTCATATAGCCTTTCTAACTTGTCGGACTTTCATCCAACTGGGTCGATATGATGAAGCTGCTCAGGTTGTTGATCCATTCATTTCCGATCCCACACTACGAATTCGCTTTCCCGACTCTGTCGTATCTCTTTACCTGTGTAAGGCAGCAGTTTTTCGTTCAAAGCGTGATTTTGGAGCGGCGCTTGAAAACCTGCGACTAGCGAAGTCGATATCGGCAAATGATTCAGCATCGCTCGCAGCTTACCAGTTGGAAGTCGGCAGGACCCTGTATTCAGCGGGTCATGATTTTGCAGCGATCATATGGCTGGAAAAAGCTGAAAAAGAGGCTCTGGCGAGCGGCCACATTTCCATTTACTATGACGCACTACGATTTCTGAGCTTAGCTTGGACTGCGAAGTTCTACTACGCCAACGCACTTAGTTATGCGGAAAGATTAGTTGCGAAATCTTCGATAGGAGAATTCGAACATCGAAACCGAATCGCGCATCTTGAATTAGCGAACCTACTCGATGTCACCGGCCAGCCGCAGCGAGCGAAGGACCTCTATCTCAAGGGCCTTGACCTTGCGACTCGAGCTAGAGTGAACTATCACGCCGGACAGTTTCTTTCTAGCCTACTACTGCGATCGTTATACGAGAATGATATAGAAGCCGCTAAGAACTACCTCGTAAGATTGGAATCAATCGATAAAGAAAAGCAATTTAGTTTTGAGCGTCTTCTTGGAAGGGCCTTGGTCGAGAACTTTAATGGAAATCGATCACTTTCCGAGGAGTATTTTTCAAGGATTGTAAGCGAAAAAGGCAGTTCCGAATTCATTGTGCCCTATTGGAGAAGCACGATTGCTGAGCGAGATCAGGACTGGAAAGCACTTGTTACGAATGCGCATTATCTGCGTAAATTGACGGAACAGGAGAACTTTCAAGACGACCTTCCCCAGATTTATTACAAACTCGCATTGGGTTCATGGCGGCTACGCGAAGAGCAATCTGCGAGGGAACACGCGGCAAAATCACTCTCCTTATTTGAGCCTTTTCGAAACACTCCTATCGTTGATCTTTCGATTGCAATGATGGAGGTTCACCATTCCCTCTATCGACTACTCAGCGAGATTGAGGTAGCTGGCAATCCCGCGAAAGCCTTTGAGTATTCTGAGCTTCTTAAGGCAAATCTGCTTAGAGACAGAATCGAACGATCGGCCCTTAAGCCACGCCCTGATCTATCCGACGCAAGCCGAAACCAACTTTTTACGACTTCTCGCAACTACGTCGAAGGAAAAGAAAATGAAGAGGCTCTAACAAAGCTGGAAAACGGCATCGTGGCCGAGAAACAAACAGCGAGCCAGCAAACTCAGGATTTCTCGACGCAGGGTTTGAAACTTCCGGAAGACGTGGCGATCGTCTCCTACGAATTCACGCCATCAGGTGAACTCCTAGCATTTGTTCTTGAATCAGCAAAGCCGTTGCGTGCCGTCAAACTTACCGTCAATGACGTACAGGCCACAAAACTCGCCTCAGAAACTCAAACTAAGATAAAGGATCGTATTTTCTTCAAGGTCGATGGGAAGAAACTCTACGATCTATTACTGAAACCGTTGGACTTGAACTCAAGTAACATAGTTATCGTCCCCGACAAACAATTGTGGAGAATACCATTCCATGCCCTAAGCCCAGACGGTAATAAATATTTGATTGAGACGAAAACGGTTTCGTATTCGCCGTCTGTCTATTTGCTAAAGCAACAACTCCTATATGAACCGCCAAATAGAAAAACTATACAGATCTTTGCGAATGATACCTTCAACCGTCAAAAACTTGGCTACGTGAACAACGAGGCGATGAGTATCGGAAAGTTGTTCGGAGCCTCACCTCGGCTGAATGCCTCCAGATCGGATTTCCTCAAGTCGGCAGCGGAAACGGATATCCTTCATTTCTCTATGCACGCCCAACTCGATAGCGAGAATCCTCTATCTTCGTTTCTTGCCTTTCAGCAGAACGTCGCGGACTCGGGTAGGTTAAGCGTAAATGATCTTCTTTCTGTCCGTCTCAAACCAAACAACTTGGCATTTCTCGCATCATGTGACACCAGTAAGGTCCATAACGGCGAAGGTTTGATCAGCCTTCCATGGGCTTTGCTAGGCTCGGGAAGTTCATCAGTAATCTCGTCGCAGTGGGAAGCTAGTGACAGAGCGACACAAGATCTCACGGTCGCCTTTTATAGAGAGTTTCTAAGTGGACAGTCAACGGCCTCGGCACTTCAGAGGGCAGCCATTTCATTAATACAGAATAAATCAGCGGGCTTTCACGAACCCTTCTACTGGGCATCGTTTACGTTACTGGGTGACTTCCGGTAATCGCTAGACGTGGCTGTTCCGGCAATCGGAAATAAGTACTTGCTTGGCTATTAAATCGATCAGATCCGGTAAAATCTTCGGCTTGAATGATAGTCGGTTCAGTGAGAAGCCGGGCATAACTTAATGCTCTTCCTGGCAAGCGAGCTCTCGAGGCTATTGGAGCACATCCAATCTTATTGTATCGGCTCCAGGGTTTTGAAGTTGCCGTTCGTAGCGAACGCGAAGACGCCGATTGACCAGTCCCCGTAACTGGTGAACCCGATAATCACGAGAATCGGACAATCACAGTCGTACTTATTGGATGCTATTACCTGTCTCATCTGAGCTTTATCGGTAGAACTTGGAAAAGGTTGCCCACCAGGGTGTACGTGCCATTCGCCGATATAGTATTTCTTTCTTTTCCAAGCTCGCCCCAGTATCGATGAGAGTCCCTTGGTTCCTCGGCGAAACCAGCTTCTTTTGCTACGGGAATCGGAAGGCTCCGCGGTAAACGACTCAACGAGGGCGCAGTCGAGCGCCGCAGTGTACGCCCCGACGATGATCCCTCCCGTCTCATTCGGGAACTGATATTGGGCCTGGTCGAGTATAAAGCTTATCTGAGCCTTAGGAATCCGAACACCGATACGGTCATCGCTCGACCAAAAATCTTTGTAGTGCATAGGAAGGTGAGCGTCACTTTGCATGCGACATTGATGAGATGATCTCGTGAACCCCATACCCATCGCCGTCACTTGCGTACTCGTGAACTCTAAATGCTCTCGAACTACCATCGAGAGACTGAAGCAGTACTTTGATAGCGATCGAACCCCACATCCATATGTCATCCGCCCGTGCCGGAAAAACCGGATGCCAACAACCGACTCCCTCCCTCGGCGGAATTACGTCCGCGTTCTCGGCAGCGTCGGTATTCATCCAGGGGATTATTTCATTTCTATATTCCTCGAAGGGAAAATGAGTGTCTGTCGCTACGAAACTGTAAAGACGTTTGGCTCCGAAGCTGACCGAGAAAGATGCAAAAATCTTTTTGCTGCTTGGACTTCTCCCCGCTAGAGAGAACAGGGTTTTCTGACTCGCGGTACAATCGACTATCAAATCGTATGACTCCAGGCTGACGTTCGGTCCTTTTGGAAAGTTATCGGGGATCGCCCGAACCTTCGCCCAAGGCGAAAGCTGATTAAGATGATGGGCCAACGATTTGGCTTTGTTCAATTCGACATGGCGAAGATCCAATGTATGACGCGTCAGGTTTCCCGCACCGGTGTCGTCGCCGTCGCAAATGTCAAATTCAAAGAGAGCGCCCCGGACGAGGAATTCCGCAATTATCGACCCGATTGCCCCGCCACCGATAATTAACATCTTCTTTTCGAGCAGCGCGGACGGCAATCGTCCCCGCGAGTTAATTTGGTCCGAACTCCAATTCTCCGAGGCGATCCAATTAATCGGGTTGCTGCTCTGCAGCTGATAATTGTTAGCCCACCGGGCGGTTCGTATCGATGACTTGAAACCACTCACTTTGGACGTTCCGCCGTACAGTTCAGGAAGCTGTATTGCCGCCCAGTGGATGCGATCGGGAGCCTCACCGACCTTGTTCGGTATCGGGAAGCCTATCAGCAAGATATTTCCAATCCGCTTCTTTCCAGCTTTGGTCAAAGCCAACTCTTCAATGCTTGCCCGAAGATCGACGCCTTGGCGTCGGCAGGATTCGTCAAGGTCTCCCCATGTCAGCGGGGCCTGCCACGGCGGAACTACCGGCATACTAGGCAGTAGTATCCAGAGCCCGGATTTCTTGGAAACGGAAAAGCTGTTGATATGGTTTCCGAAAGGCGCGCCATACACGGGTCTGTGATTCCGTTTGAGGATTTTCTTTACGACGATCAGAGAGCGGTTATGGGGAGATCGCGAATATTCGAAATAACCTTTACGATCTGGAACCTCGCTCCAACGGGAGAGAGTGTCGGCTGTCTCGGAAAAAGCGACAAGAGAGTAGTCGGTGCTTGATTTTGGAAAATCCGGTAGCTCGAAGTGCTCGCCCGGTGGCACGAGTTGGTTCCTCGATGCGGCTTCCAGCCATTTGATCGCCCTTCGGGCAAGCCAGGCCAAGCGCTCAGGCGCCGTGAACGGTTCTTCGGACAGAAAACGATCGCCGAAAACAGCATATGGATCGCTCAGACAAACCTTTCCGGTTCTATATATCTCGCGTTTGCTCTTTCTATTGAGAGACTGATGCTGAAACGTATGTTCGATGCCGCCATCTTCCGAAGGAAAGAAATCGATCTCGCCAAATGGATACAAGCGATCGATCGCCACATACCAATCGGTTTCCGATGGCACGAAATTGCTAAACGCAAGATCGTTCGGCCGGAGCCGCAGGTTAAGGAGCCATTTCTGCGTCTCCTGGTCCCACTCGATTTCGCCCCGCACTTCGACACCCGCAACAGCTCGAAGAGCGTTTATTCCGGTTTGAAGGGCGTTGGGAGCGCGGGAGTGGGCTGTAGCGTTGACCATATTCGAATACTACCCAAAGGTCAGATCACCAGGCGAGCTGTTCCGGCGCGGCGCGGCATAACTTTTTGCCGAGCTGTCGTTGCCGCCGTTGTCATCCGTGTCAGTCGAACTTCTTTGTGGAAATTTGTCTCCAAAAAGGCTTTGCCAGAGCTCGACGCTTTTGGCCTTATCTTGCTCATCGAGCGCAGCTCGAGCCGTTAACGCATCCTCCGCGATCGCGTTGTAGAATGCTGCGAAGTCGGCGCCGCTCACGCGATGAAATACGTTATGGCCTGGGACGCCGTGATCGGGTAGAAAGGGAGTTGTTTCCGTCAGGGCATAACTACCGTATTTCTGAACTATAGATTCGAGCGTCAGGACAACGCCCTGAGCTACCGAACTTATCCCGTCGGGACAACAATCGCCTGTCAGATGTTCGAGTGGATAGCCCTTCGGGTATTTAGGCAGTTTCTCATTTGTCCTCTTCCGCCATTTGATCGCCTTTACTACATTTATATAGTGGGCATTACACAACTTGTTCTTTTGGGTGGTCCATGAGATCTGCTCTAACGGGTGAGTATCATCCCATTCGTCTGCGTCGCGGTCGGGGATTCGCAACGGCTCGAGCTTCCATTGCGTAACAACGCCTGCGGATTTAACAAGATCGACCTGGGACAGATAGCTCGTTCGTTCTTCGAAAGGCACCCACTCAGGTCCAAGGAACCAATCGGGTGATGATTCGACATCGCCGACGTAACGAACAGCCTTCGACTTGAGTTTCTCCGCTTCGACCTCAGACGGGGCGGACGTTATAACCAGATCGAGATCCACGTAAGACAAATTGATCCCGAAGGAGCGGCCTTGCGGCTCCCACTTGCCCTCGTAGTATTCATTCAGAAACGGTTCGAACAATTTCATAGCCTCATTGGGCTTGAACTCGTTTTCGTTGAGACTCGTCACGACGATCACATCGACGTCGGAGCGCTTGTCGCCCTTAGGTCGAATTGCCGTCGATCGCCGATAACTGCCCTGCAGAAAATCACTGATGTAGATGCCTTTGAGGCCATCATAGCTCCGCAGCCTTTCCCGAAGCGTTCTATGCCCGGTCTGCATTTCATTGCGCTGGTTCATTGTCGGGCGAATATTCGTCAAAAATTCCTTGAAGTAACTTGGTAATTCCATATCGTGATTCATTCTCCTTGTAACGGTTCATTGAAGCTGATCCCTCTTGTGTATGCTCCCAACTCCTTTGATCCAAAATCATATTCGTAGATCGCTAGACTGCAGCTTCGAGGCAGTCGAAGTAACAATCCGAGATAAAACATGAAGGCCGTCGGCGCCGCCGCAAATACGTGCACAGACTTGATGCCATCCGATTTGACCTTCCTGACGATTTCCTCGCAAGCCTCCTGAGCGAGCGTGAACGCGTGGTTACCGTCGCGGATCGAGTCGTTCCCGGGCCGGGGAAGAATTTCAAAGGCGAGGGATTGTGCCGCCCGGATGGATCGGTCCGCGAAGTCCTTAACGTCGTTCCACACCGAATGGGTGACACTGAACCCGACGATTAGTTCGTCCGCTTTACCGCCTGCGGCCATGCTGTCGATCCGCCATGTATCGCCGTCCGTACGATCGCCCGTTATGCTCCATACCTCAGGTCGTCTGAATTCGCTTTTCTGAACCGGAACGAATCTCGCCGGGCTCCTTGGTTCGACGCTCATGCCCGCCGCGAAGGCGATGCTGATATGCGTTTCGAGAAGCAAATAGAATGTTTCATCGGAAGCTTGGTATTTTTCGAGAAAATCCGAAACCTCCTTTTTCACGTCCTCGTCCCAGGTTGATCCCGGTCGTAGATGACGTCCTTCAAAATGCGGCGTAAGACAAACCATGTCGTGCGTCAAGTTAGGCATTTCTTCCGCGTATCGCATAAAACTGCGTATTCCGAGCGTCTTCTCTTTCGGATAGCCATGCGACTCTCCAACCCACATGCCGTGCTGCTCCGCGATCTCCTTTATGGTGTCCCGCGTGAAGGACATAGAAACGCCGGTGGCATGAAGCTTCCTGACCAGATCGTCGTATTCGCTAGAAAGTTTGTTCTTGTCGATAGGGCGCAGCCCTGCAAGATGTAGCCTAATGTTGAGTTCCTCCCGGAACCTGACGATATCTGGGCCTTGTACTATACTCATCGCCGAAACGATTTCTCGGAGCTCTTCGTCATCTATTGCGAGATGGTTTTTCCACTCATTTCGCAACACCCACATCGCGGACCTATCCGTTTTTCCTTCGAAGAATCGATCGAGATTCAGTCGTCCGTCTTGGCGGCTCCAGATAGGGGAGAGCACGTCGTCGGGGTGAACTGACGAGGGACTATAGAGGTGATAACCGAAACGCTCTCCCGAACCAAGCTTGGAACGATGAGCATTCAGCAGTTTCTGAAGAAAGGAATTTGTCGTCGCACCGATGTAAGCCGGATCCGTCAAACTCGTGTGCAGGATCGGAGCCGTGTTGTGAGAATGAAACTTCGCCTGGAAAAAATCTTTCGATCTGGAGCCGCCGCCGTCGAGGATAGGTACCGAGTAGGTCACGACAACGTCGTCGAATGATTTAACGTCGTCAACTTCATACTCGACGAGGACCGTCTTAGTGTGAGGGAGGAACAGATCGCAGATCTTCGACCAAAACAGGAGCGATTGATAGTCGTAACCCAATTGAATTGCAAGAACTGATTTAGACATTGCTTCGTTTGCGTAGCTGCACAACGCAAATCATACGCGCGCGCAAGAATAGAACAAATCCTAGAACAATGCAATTCGTTCGGTAGATTTCGTGTTTGTGCTGTACAATATAAAGATATGGCGACGCGAGAACTTCACCCCGTGCAGAAACGGCTGCTCGAATTGCTCAAAAGAAGCATTGACGATCCACTCACCGTACGGGAATTGCAGAGTGAGCTCGACGTGTCATCGCCGAGTGTCGTTCAACATCACATCCGGCAGCTCGAGAAGTACGGCTTCCTGCACCGTAACCCAGGCAATCCACACGATTACCAAATAGTAGCGGATGATCCGGAAAAACGGATCACCTATTTAAATCTCTACGGTCTGGCCAGGTGCGGTCCCGATGGTTCGATTCTAGATGGAAACCCGATAGATAGAATACCGATCGCCAGTCGGCTACTCGGATTTCAGTCAAAGGATGCATTCATGGTTAGAGCTTCGGGTGATTCGATGAGTCCGAAGATAAATGACAAAGACTTGGTGATCGTAAAAAAGGCCCGAACTTGGGTCGACGGGAATATTGTCGTAGCTGTCAATGATTCGGTTGCCGTTATTAAGAAGGTGAATCGAGAAGGTAATGCTTTTATACTCCGATCCATAAATGAGAAGTATCACCCGTTTATCGCGGCTCCGGACTTCCGGGTCGAAGGTGTTGTTCGCAGCATCATCTCCTATACAAAGACATAAGATAATCGGCCGGGCCGGATCAGTCGGAAATAATATTTATTGAGGGGAGTCGCTGGTAACTTGTGCAGATGCGAGCTTCTGTTCAGACAGTATCAGCTAACCAACTATGACGTGGATAAAATGAAGGGCAGCTTCCCAAATGATCGAGATTCGATGGAACAACTTTCGGGCGAAATTCGAAGGGCGCGCGGACAAGGCGTTCGAGCTACTTTGCTATCTTCTTTTTCTTCGTGAGCACCGGTTGCCGGAGAAGGGTCTTTTTGGCTACTACAACCAAATCGGCATTGAGACAGAGCCCGTCCTCATCGACGGCGAGTGGGTCGGGTTCCAGGCAAAATACTCCGACTCGCAGGTCAACGTCTCGGCAATAGAGGAGTCTCTAGGTAAGGCGAAACGCAAACACCCTGATCTACAGAAGGTGGTCGTCTATGTGAACCATGAGTTCACCGAGACCCGTAAAACAACCGACCCACCTAAATCTCAATCAGACCTCGAAAAGTTTGCCGCGAGTTTGGGGCTGACGATCGATTGGAGAGTCAGATCGAACTTCGCTTCGCTTCTCTCCTTACCCGAAAACCAGGATTTCGCGGAACACTTCTTTGTTCTCGAACCCGGACGATCCGAGTTTCTGACCGAGTTGAAGCGCCACACGGCAGAGTTGCTTGATCCTATACGTACTTTGATAGAGATACGCAACACAACGATAAAACTCGACAGAACGAAGGAATTAGAACGCTTGAATTCCATTGGAACGCCCGGACGATTGATCGTAGTTCACGGGCCGGGAGGGGTTGGCAAGACCTCGCTGTTGAAAGAATTCTCCAAGTCCGTTGGGGATGCGATTCCGCTGCTGGTCTTCAGGGCTTCGGAATTTAACGTACGCCACATCAACGATTTTTTTACGCCGTATGGCCGACCTTCGCTTTCCTATTTCATAGATGTCTTCTCAAAGGCGGACAGAAAATATCTGGTGGTCGATTCTGCGGAAAAACTTTCCGATCTAGATGACCACGTCGCATTTCGCGAGTTTCTTCGGCGGCTGATCGATTCCGGTTGGACGATCTTTCTCACGGCACGTGATGTTTACCTCGATAGCCTTACGTTCCAGCTCGTGAATGTTTTCGGTCGGAGTTTTGAAAAGGTTACTTTGACGGCCATTTCGGATGAGGAACTCGATGCGAGTGCCTCTGCATACAAGTATGCGCTTCCGTCATCTGAAAGACTTAGAGAACTCATCCGAAATCCGTTTTACCTTGCCGAGTATCTGCTGTTAACACCTGAGGGCGACATCGGTGGGACGTATGGCGAGTTCAAAAAAAGCCTTTGGAAGAAGAAGATCCGATCCAGCGGGTCAAAAGGTCTGATCGATCGCCGCCGCGAAGAGACCATTCTGGCAATAGCTCGGCATCGCGCTGATTCAGGCTCGTTTACTATGTCGATCACCAATTCAGACGCCGAAGCTTTGCAAGCGCTTGAACTCGATGAAGTGTTAGGTTTCGACGAGGCGAGAGCCGGATACTTCATCACGCACGACATATACGAAGAATGGTCCCTCGAGAAAATAATCGAACAGAATTTCGAACGCCGAGCATCGACGTCGAATTTTTTCGCGTCGATCGGCAATTCACTCCCAATGCGCCGCGCCTTCCGTCACTGGCTATCGGATCGGCTAAGGGATGCTCCTTCGACGGTCAAACAATTCGTAGAGCAATCGATTGCCGACACAACTTTAGGTCAGCACTGGCGCGACGAAGTGCTTATTTCGGTGCTGCTTTCTGACGCTTCGGAAGCATTTTTCGATATGTTCGAGCAGCTGATCTTGATCGACGATTGTGAATTACTGATCCGTCTGATATTCCTCCTCCGAACCGGTTGCAAGGAAATCGATTTCACGCTCGCAAAAGCGATGAGAGAATTTCAGGAAGTTGATGCCGGAACTCTATTCACGCGTCCGATTGGGAGCGGATGGACGTCTGCGATTTCTTTCACCCTTAAGCACATCGACAAGTTCCTGCCGGATCGCATACCGGTGATCGTATCGTTGCTTGAAGATTGGACCCGTTCTAACAAACTTGGCACCGGATCAAGAACCGCAGGATTGATCGCTCTTACCTGCTACAACAGTGTCGTAGACGAGGACACCTACGCAGATAGCAAAATGGTCGAGCGTCTCGTGACGGTCATGTTCAACTCTGCCACCGAGATCAAGCCCGAGCTTGAGATAATTCTTGATGAAGTGATTTCTGCAGGCCAGGTTCAATATCGTCAACGACATTATCAGGTAATCCACTTACTGTGTTCTGAGATGGCAGGGTATACCGCTGCCCAAGCCCTTCCAGTCAAAACGATGAAAGTCGCCGAGCTGTATTGGATGCGTAGCGAAGGTGAAAGGGCCGACGACCATATGGGTGTGGAGCGACTCTTTGATATACGTTTTGTAATGGGTAACGAATATTTCCCTGCAAGTGCGTTTCAAACGCCTATGATCGCCTGGCTTCGAGCTGAACCGTTCGAGGCGTTCAAGTTTCTTCAGCTGCTGAATGAAAAAACCATCGGACACTATTCTAAGTTTGATCCCGATCCTGATGCTGAAGAGATAAACATCGACGTAGACGGCAAGCGGGTCGTCCAGTATGTTGACGCAAGGGTTTGGAATATGTACCGCGCTACGCAGGTAGCTCCGTCGCTGCTTGAATCGATGCACATGGCCCTTGAGCGCATACTGTTCGAGATGGCTGAAGTTTATCCCGAGCCCCTTATCGTTTCCATCTGTAAGAAACTCCTTTCGAAATCGAATTACGGATCGATTACTGCGGTTGTCACTAGCGTAGTTCTGGCACAGCCGGGAAAACTATTTGACGTGGCAAAGATCCTGTTTGCGGATCGCACGATCCTACTGCAAGACAACATTCGCAAACATAACGATGCGACAAGCGCGAGACACCTGTACACGATTCCCTCGATGGGACGAAGGGATATCGACCACCATGTCCAGGAGCGACTGGAAACGTGCGATCAAGAGCATCGCAAATGGAGCCTTGAAGACCTCGCCCGCAATTATCAGTACTTTGACTATTTTAATGATCCAAAGCTCGCAGCGGAACGTCAGTCGGAGATCTGGGAAATACTCGATCGTCACTACTACAAACTGCCCCCTGATAACGAGCAGTCCGAAGACGATAGAGCGTGGCGGATGGCCCTGGCGCGAATGGACCGAAGGAAAATTACTACAAAGGTCGAGGCGGAAGAGGGTACTGAACGGATGATCGTGAGTTTTCATCCGGAGATCGCCCCGGATCTGCAGGACTATCAAGAAGAAGGCTCGACGATGACTGCCCAGTTTACAGAGTTCCTACCATTGAAACTCTGGGCGATTGAACGGTTCGAGAAAAGAACACCCGACGAAAACCAGTTTGACGGTGATCCATCAACGGCCTTCGAGAAATCATGTGAGATAACGGCACGTCTTGAAGACATCAAGGAACAGGGCGAGCGAAGTCGTTTTTGGTTGATAAACGGATCAACTCCCTCATACGTCTCCGCGATCCTTCTTCGTGATCATTTCGACGAGCTCTCTCCTGAGCAGGTAGAATCTTGCGCCGAAGTACTGCTCAACTTCGCGACGCTCCCGTTGATACGAGAGAATTACTTTTATCAGAGCGGAGACGGGGTTGAGCCCGCGATCACCAGCTTGGGTGTCGTCTTCGCGCGATGCCCTGAACTTCGTACAGAAGTTAAAGAGATTCTGCTATTACATTTGCTCTCTAGGATAACCGATACATCAATCCTTGCGAGACGAAGCATTCTGCAGCACCTCTGGAAAACGCATCCCGCCGACGCTGAGTCATTGCTTTGTGGTTTCCTTTCCCTCAAAGCGAGTTACGATAAACTGGCGGAAAAACACTATTTCGATAAGAGAAGAAACTGGCACAATGACAACGCGGAAGAAGTCGTCGCCGGTACAGTTGAGAGTTTCTCCACGATCTTTGCAAAGGAAAACGTGGAGTTGTTCGGGCGCGTAAACGACAACGAAATTGAACTGTCCGAATTTGGAGACTTCAATGACATTCCAGCTGAAGTATTGTCAAATGCCCTCGACCTTTTGCCATTGGGTACCGACGCACCTGCTCACAAAGAACTGATCAATCTAGCCGGGGTACAACTATCTGAACCTGATATCCTAGCTGACGCAGATAGCCAGTCAGGCTTTCTTCTGAAGCGACGTACAATGCAGAAGTTTGCGAACCTGGTGATATCAGCCGTACCGTCTGATGCCGTCGCATTTGTTCGCCCTTTCGTCGAAACATTCAACTCTTCAGTTGTTCCGGATTTGTTCGAGCAACTGATCTTCGCTGAGGACGAGCTCAGACAATACGAGTCGTTCTGGGAAGTGTGGCAAGCTTTCTACCCGAAGCTGGTTGAACACGGTAAGACTCGAAGATGGAGGGATAGGCCTGATCGGTCGATCAGAAACTACTTCTTAGCGTGGGAATACTGGAAGACGGAATCAAAGTCTTGGCCTTCGATTCGGGATCGCGAGAAAGTCTTCTTCCAGAACGCTGTCCGCGAATTAGGCCAACATCCATCTGCGTTTTACGGGATCTCTCGGTTCCTTAACGAGATCGGAAGCTCTTTTCTTAATGAAGGGATCGGATGGATCAGTGACCTACTTAAGCTAGGGCCATCACCCGCAACTGAATCCCCTGAGACAAATACAACCTACTATTTGGAACTGCTGGCTCGACGTTATGCTGATCTCGAACGACGAACGATTCGAAGCTCGCCTGAAGCAAGGGATCGAATAATACGTATTCTCGACTATTTGGTCGAACAAGGTTCCATAAATGCTTTTCTACTGCGTGATCAGCTTGCCTGATTTGCATGTCGTTATCGACCAATTAAGTTCCTTGTCCGGTCCCAGACACCTTTAAAGTAGGCGAAAAGGTCTAAATTATGGCATCAGATGAGGTCGGCGCATAACCCACTGAGATTCTATTTCTTTCATAGAATCTCATTAAGAACATTCTTCGGTCGTGACCTCTTTTTGACGCTTCGGTTCTATTTCCAACATCCGCTGTGGGGAACATCAAGCTGTTTCACC
>Ga0209476_10001740_pt1 | contig 14617 bp, 13 predicted proteins | sample KloWWTrecipitate_FD_187179 | JGI IMG/M metagenome (GOLD analysis project Ga0209476, IMG submission 187179) | Active sludge microbial communities from Klosterneuburg, Austria, studying microevolution and ecology of nitrifiers - Klosterneuburg... | ecosystem: Engineered > WWTP > Aerobic digester... | reverse complement strand
CCAATGCGCCGACGATTTCCAGCATCGGCTGCACCTGCGCCTTGAGGTCGTCCGGCGTTGGCGCGCGATTGGCCTTGTACTCGGCATACATTTCGTCGCGAAACGTCGGCCCCGAGGCATCGCTGACGAAAGCAACGAAATCAGGCTGTTCCTTCAATGTCGCGCGCAGCATGTTGACCACGCCGAACAATGCGCCGGTCGGCTCGCCGGCAGCGTTGGTCAACGGCGGCAACGCATGGAATGCACGGAACAGGTAGGACGATCCGTCAATCAGGACAAGGCGCTGGCGTGAGGAAGACATGAAGACCAGGGACAGGAGCGGGTCCGCAGCTTGGCCCCCGATGTGCCTGATTGCAACCTCGCAGGATGCCGAAAGGCCCGCCCGGCACCGCTGCCTTGCGCCACCCGCGAATCAGCAATCGCGGGCGACCGCCTCGAACTTCATGGCCTGCTCGACAGCCGCTGGCCGGGGGTGAAATCCCGCAGATATCGCGGGTCAGTTGGTTGTCTTCGAATGGCGTGCGAAAGAGGACATCGTTGTTGACCAACAAGGCAGCCGACGGGTGACCGACCACGCCGATATCCGGATTGACGCGGTAGCGGATCGAGTTGCTGCCGGTTTGTGGAACGCTCGCCGGCAACGGCACAGGCAGTTCCGGATAGAGCCCGGCAGCCATGCCCCAGCCGCCGCCGCCGGTTGGGCGGCAGCAGGGTGGAGCCCGCATGGCCCTGGACGCGGATTTCAGTGATGGGCGGATCACTCAGCCAGGCAATGTCGGTGCCGACCTTGCCGATCACGCCGTTGAACCAGGGCAGGACGACGTCGGGACGTTGCACCCTGACGATGTCTTCGGCAATGGCTGGCGCGCCGCGCAGGCTGCCACAGGCAATCATGACGACAAGATGATGGCTGCGCGTGCGGATTGTCATGTGATCTGGAACCCTCAAGGGTCCGTGCAGCAGGCTGCGGGGATCTGCGATCCGCCCAGACCGGGGAGCGAAATCCGTGGCCAAAGCGATGCTTCCCGATAGGCAAACCGGTTCGGAAAACCCCGATTGGTCGTTACCGGCGCCGATTGCAGCCGGGTAAACTGCGCCACTCGACAGACTTCGACGTACCCATGGCTGAATCCGGCGAGCACGACGTGACCCAGTTGATCGCCTCCTGGCGCGCCGGCGACGATGCCGCGCGGGAGCTGCTGATGTCACTGGTCTACGCCAACGTCCGGGCCATTGCCGGGCAGTCGCTGCGGCAGATGCCCGGGGCCACGCTGAGTGCGACGGATCTCGCCCACGAGGCGTTGATCCGCATGCTCGGCACCGATGCCCCGTGGGAAAGTCGCAAGCATTTCTATCATGTCGTCGCCCAGGCAACCCGCCAGGTGCTGGTCGATGGTGCACGCAAGCGCATGGCGCAAAAGCGTGGCAGCGGGGCCGAGCACGTCGAACTCGATGCCGCGCTCGATCTGGGCACCGTGCAAAGCGACAGCACGCTGGTGCGACTGAATGGCGCGCTCGACGCGCTGGCCGACAATCACTCCCGTCGCGCGCAAATGGTCGAACTTGTCTATTTTGGCGGCTTGAACCGGATCGAGGTCGCCGCGACCCTCGATGTATCCGAGGGCACGGTCGATCGTGACCTGCGCCTCGCCCGCGCCTGGCTGCGCGCCGCGCTGGAGGCATGAAGTGTCCGCCGCGGATCCGCTTGCCGAGCATTTCGAGCGCTTGTGTGATCTTCCAGCGGAGCAACAGCGTCGCGCGATCGATGAACTCGGACTCGACCCGGCTGACCGTGATGCACTCATCCGGCTGCTTGCAGCGGATCAGGGTGAGGGCGATCCGATCCGCCAGGCAATCGTCGATGGCGCGGTCAATGCGGAGCCGCGCCGTTCCGTGCGCTTTGGCGCATGGAAGCTGGTTCGCGAGCTGGGTGCCGGCGGCATGGGCACGGTGTTCCTTGCCGAACGCGTCGAGGGACAGTTCGAGCAATACGTGGCGATCAAGCTGCTGCGCGGCTTTCCGACCAGCGAGAGCATGCGGCGACTGCGCCAGGAGCGGCAGATCCTGGCTGCACTCGATCATCCGAACATTGCCCGGCTCCTGGATGGCGGGGAAACCGACGATGGCCAACCGTGGCTGGCGATGGAATATGTGGCCGGATTGCCCTTGCTCGAATTTGTCCGTCTGCACGCGCCCTCGATGCGTGAACGCCTGGCCCTGATCGACGCCATGCTCGACGCCATCGAGCATGCACACCAGCATCTGATCATCCATCGCGACTTGAAGCCGGCCAACGTGCTGGTTACCGATGCCGGCACCGTCAAGCTCCTCGATTTCGGCATTGCCCGGCTGATCGCGGTTGGCGAGCACGACCAGCGTTCCACTTCGACGCGCATTTTCAGTCGCGGCTATGCCAGTCCCGAGCAACAGGCGGGCGGCACCATCACCACCGCCAGCGACATCTTCAGCCTCGGTGTCATCCTGCGCGAGATGCTGACTGGCCGGCGCAGCGACGAAGGCGCTGCGGATGCATTGATCACTCCGCTCAGGCTCGACGCGGACATGGCGGGAATCATCGCCAAGGCCACCTCGGCAAGGCCGGAAGATCGCTACACCGGCGTCGGGGAATTGCGAGACGACCTTGATCGCTACCGCGATGGTCGCCCGGTGCGCGCCACGGCGATGACGCGTCGCTACCGGCTGCGCAAGTTCATCGGGCGACACCGCATTGGCGCGCTGCTTTCCATCGCTGCCATGCTGATATTGGCGTTGTTCGTCTGGCGCCTCGATCGCGAGCGCGAGCGCGCCGTCCTCGCCGAATCCAGCGCACAACTGGCCCTCGCGGCGTCGGAACGCGATGCGGCCAGCGCCCGCGCTTCGCTGGAATTCCTCACCGATGCACTTTCCGCGGCCAGCCCGGATGCGGCGATGAGCACGCAGGTGCGCGTGCGCGACCTGCTTGATGCCGCGCGCAGGAAACTCGAGGCGCGCGACCGTTCCGACGGCAGCTTCACCCAACGCATGCAGAGGCTGCTCGGGTCCCTCTATTCGCAGCTGGGCGAAATCCGGATTGCGCGCGACCTCCTGCATGACGGACTTGCCGGGGTCGAGCCCAAGGACAGCGTCGATGCCCTGCGCCTGGCCAACGACTACGAGGACTACTCCATGGTCCTCGGCATGCTTGAGGAAGGCGACGAGGCGCTCGCGGCCGCGCAGAACGCAGCACGATGGCGCGAACAATATGCCCCGAACGACAAGGTGCTGAGCGTGCGCTCCTTGCAGATGCTGGCCATGGTCGTGCATCGCGCCGGCAAGGATGAAGAGGCGATCGACATGTTGCGCCAGGCCTACCGGCTCGGCATTGACGAGGCCATTGCCGACATCGACATCCGGCTCGAATCGGCACAATTGCTGGCCTCCCTGCTCGCCACCCGCGGCGATTGCGAGGAGGCCTTGCAGGTCGCCGACGACGGCCTGGCTCTGGCGGGTGGAGAGCTGCCGGCGGACGCGCCGGCCAAGTTGCCGTTGATGCGTGCACGCGCCCTGGCCTTGAACGCATGCGGGCGATACGCCGACGCGGAGGCTGTGTTTCGCGCGGCCATCGCCTTGCAGGAACGTGTCACCGGCGGCGGCGGCTCGCGGATGATGGCACTGACCAACGACCTTGCCCTGACCTTGAACGAACTGGGCCGCTACCAGGAAGCTGCCGAAATGCTGTCCCGAGCCGACAAGGCCGTGGCGGATATCGGCCTGGGCAAGATCGACAAGGCGATTTCCTGGGTGAATCGGGCGGGTATCCTCGAGAACGCCGGTGACTACGAGGCCACCATCAAGGCACTCGACACCGCCATTGCGCTGCTCGACGAAGACCATGTCGAGACCGAGAACCAGGTTCGTCGCCGCATCGAGCGTTCCCAGGCACGCACGTTCGGCCTGGTCGGCAGGCACGAGGAAGCATGGCGGATCCTCAGCGATCTGCGCCAGCGCTGTCGCCGGATCGAGGGCGAAGATTCCGGCGAATACGCGATGATCACCTGGCAACTCGCCTTGCTGGCCGGAAGGATGAAGGACCCGGCTCGCGGCTTGCCCCTGCTCGACGAGGCCGAGCACCTGTGGTCGGCGCTGGTGCCGCCTGCGCATCAGGTGTTTGCGCACATCTTGCGTGTGCGTGCCGGCTTCGCCATCGTCAAGGGCGACTATGCCGGTGCCGAGCACATGCTCGGCCAGGCCATCGCCGCCTTCGAGGCTCGTGCCTCGTCGGCGGTCGATCTGGCCATTGCGCGCAGCGAACTGGCCGAGCTTCGCGAGCGTGAACAGCGGCCGGCGGAAGCCCGCGAATTGCTCGCCCTCGCCATGCCGGTATTGCGCTCGACCGTGCTGCCGGCGGAAGTCAGTCGGGCGCGTGCCGAGCGACTGGCCAGCCGCGTCGGATTCAAGGCCACACCTTGAGACTTGATTTCCTTCAATGAAACTTCATTGCAGCGGGTATAGAGTCCAACATGCCTGTCCCTGAAACCCGTCGAGGTTCGCCATGAAGCTTCCTGCCCTGCTTTGTTCCATAGCCATCGCCTCTTGCCCCGTGCTGGCCGCTGCCGCCCAACCCGCCAAGACCGCGCTGCCGCCGCCCGACATCGACGCCAAGGGCGTGCAGACGACTTCCACGCCGAGTCCCGACCAGGAATCCATGAAGCCGGCGATGCCGGACACGCGACCCGTCCGCGACAAGGCTTCGCGCTCAAGCGATCGTTCGGCGGCCGACATCGAGGCAAGCAGCGATTCGGTGACCGAGCGCCGCGAAGGCAAAGATACGGTTCGCGAATATCGCCAGAAGGGCAAGCTGCGCATGCTGCGCATCGTTCCGCAGGATGGCCCGATGCAAACCTATCTCGACCGCAATGGCGATGGCAGGCTGGACAAGGACCCGCTTGAAGGCCCGGTCGCGCCGGTCTATTTCACCATCTACGAATGGAATTGACCGGTAGAGCCATGTGCGCCGCCACGATCACCAGTCACGCGGCTTGAGGTAATCGGCCAGGCGCGCTTCGGCACTGCCGGCTTCGGGTTCGTAGGCATATTCGAAGCGCACACGCGGAGGCAGGCTCATCAGGATGGATTCGGTCCTGCCTCCCGATTGCAGGCCGAACAAGGTGCCACGGTCATAGACCAGGTTGAATTCCACGTAGCGTCCGCGCCGGTACAACTGGAACTCGCGCTCACGTTCGGCAAACGGATTTGCCTTGCGGCGTTCGACGATCGGCAGGTAGGCATCGAGGAAACCATCGCCGACGCTGCGCAGGAACTCGAAGCAGCGCTCGAATCCGCCTTCGTGCAGGTCATCGAAGAACACGCCGCCGACACCGCGCGTCTCGTTGCGATGCTTGATGAAAAAGTACTCGTCGCACCATTTCTTGTAGCGCGCATAAACGTCATCGCCAAATGGCTGGCAGACGCCGCGCGCGACCGCGTGCCAATGACGCACGTCTTCATCAAATGGGTAGAACGGCGTCAGGTCAAAGCCGCCACCGAACCACCAGACCGGTTCCTTGCCGTCGGCCCGCGCCTCGAAGAACCGCACGTTCATGTGCGTCGTCGGCACGTACGGATTGCGCGGGTGGAAAACCAGGGACACTCCGGTCGCCGTCCAGTTGCGACCGGCCAATTCGGGGCGATGCTGCGTCGCCGAAGGCGGCAAGGTCGTACCCGAGACTTTGGAAAAGCCGATCCCGGCTTGCTCGAACACTTCGCCATCAGAGAGGATCCGCGTCCTGCCACCGCCACCTTCATTGCGTTGCCAGAGATCCTCGCGGAAGCGCGCGCCACCATCGGCGGATTCAATCGCCGCACATATCCGGTTCTGCAAACCATCCAGATAGGCTTCAACGAGTTGCAGGCGATTCGATGCTTCCGGCATGGCTCAAACGCAGATGGAAAGGGCGAGCAGGTTAGCAGCTGGCCACCAGACTGCCCATTCCACGAGCCGGCAGCCACGCAAGGAGCGCGATGCGCTATCACTTGCGACGGCCCTTCCAACTGGTGCGACAGGCCGTCGGCTTGATGCAGTCGGTACAGCCGAGCTTGTCCGACCACGTTACCTGGGTCGGTGCGCCGTCCTTACCGTGGTCGTGCGGACGGCGGCAAAGGTCTGGCCGTCTCCCTCGCCGTAGCCGCCCGGGCAGCTTCCGGCCGACGCACTGCACCGTGTCTGGCTGATGAAGGTGGACGGTTCCAGCGGCGCACCGGTTGTGGTCTGCGGGTCGACCCGTGTCGGTCGCCCAAATGGGTCGTAGCTTGTCAGCGTGCGCAGGCCGGTCGGCGCGATGACCACATTGTGTTTTGTTCAGCAAGAAATCAATGACCCCTTTGATCGACCCCTTTGATCGTTCATCGATAAATCAATGACTTTGATCGCTTTGATCATCCCTTTGATCTAGCGGTTGCAGCAGGGGATACGGACGCAAAGCCTCAATGGCTTTCAGAATCCCTGAGTAACCACGTGGCTGCGGTGGATCAATATCGAAAGTGGCTGCAACTAGGACGTACTTGCCTATCGCCTGGTGAATTTGCTCTTCGGTCATCCCGGTTTCCTGACCGGCGAGCATGAGAACAATTGCATTTGCTGTGACGCCTGATTCTGCACTGCTCGGATCAATATACAAGGCCAATACGCCGCCGTCGGCCCGATGTAGAACGCCGCTCACGGACACTGCATTTCCGTTGTAAACCTTCGGCGTTGCAAGCAGTCGAACCAGGGGGACATTTCCTTTCAACTGCGCTAAGCCAGGCGTAGATAACATTGCAAAGATACAAACGATAGCGATCAAAAGAATTTTCATGACTCAAAAACTTCCTTCATTGGTCATAGACGTTGTGAACTGGGTAGTGCATGGTCTTCGGGAAGTACAAGAGTTTATTGCTGCCTATCGGCACCACCCACCCATTCCTTTGGTCGAACAGAAGTCCTTGCATGTCGCTCATACTGAAAGACAGGCCGTTCACTCGCTTCCGGTCACCAACAGTCCCTTGACCGAGCAATCGAACATCCGTCGATTTCATCCGGTAAAAATTATCTGCTGGATGATTATGGATGTCCGAAACGGCAGTGAGTCCCGATGGACAGGACAGCCCGGACGGGTTGCAACCAAACTGTGAGCGGTCGGTATGAACGTCTGAGAGCACGTAATGCGTTGGCCCGACTTCCACCATGTCTCTACAGATTAGCGCGCAATGTTCGATGGAGCCATACGCTTCGAAGTCCGAAGCAATCCCCCGAACGAAACCAAGCTCTTCTGCGTTCGCTTCATCTGGTTGTGGCAACCCTTCTCTATAAGCTCGGCTGCCGTCGCCAACGCGTCTCACGCCCTCCCTAATCGGTAACACCTCAACCAAAGGCTTCGACTCAATCTTATCCGCCGGCTCCTGTAGCGCCCTTTTGATCTTGTTGAGCAGATCGGCCCCATTCCTTGGCCCCATGCCCGGTGACGCCCCACCCGAAGTCATCCCAGCCAGATTGCTCCTCGGTCCCGCCAGGAACGCTTTTTCGCTGGCCGCGATGCATAAAACGCCACCCATGCAGTTGTTGTTCGCGTTGGCGATTATCCGATTTGTCCGCATGTCCAACTGGCTCATGTACCCGCTCGGATCCCTCCCGCTTAACGGATTATTGAGGATGTACGAGTACGGATTCAGGCTCTGACTGTTGCTCGGAAACTGGATAACCGGGTCGACCGAGTAGAACCGGCCCAGCTTGGGATCGTAGATGCGTCCGTTCATGTGGATCAGGCGTACGGCATCGAGATGTTCGTGACCCGTGAAGCCGCGCAATGTGGTCGGGGCCAGCCCGAGCACGGCAGGTTGCCTCGGGGAAAAGTCGCCGTTGGTCACCTCGCCAAAGCTGTCGTAGCCTCGCTTGTTGGTCGCGCTTCCGGTGGCGCTGGCTTGGGCCAAGGTGGAACCCAGTCGATCACGAAGCTGCGCCACTGGAACGAAACTGCCGCCATCGGTCTGGCGCACCGTCACCGGACCGAGTTCGTGGCGGAGCGTGGTCGAGGTGTTATCGCTTGATTTCTCGTAGCCACGCGGGCCGAATCGGGTGGTCAGACTACTGCTGCCGCTGAGCGACACTTCCATGTAGCGGTTGCCATCCGCTCCGTAGCGAAAATCCGAGCTGCCCGTCGCGTAACGCTGCAAACGCCTTGCCTGGTTCTGGAAGTCATACACCGCTGCCGTCAAGCTATTGCCACCATTGACATTGCCATTGGCATCGCAGGTGAAGGTGTCCGTCCCATTCGGGCCGGTATCGCCCTTGGTTACCTGCGTGACGAAGTGCGGCCGGCCCGGACAGCCCGCACCGCCGTATTGATGCTCGACGCCATAGTCGCTTTTGTATGTCAGATTGCCATCGGCCGTGTAGGCATAGTTCGTAGCACCGGGCCCGTTTGCGGTCATGCGCTGCACATCGGAAAGGCGTTGCAGGCGATCGTAGTTGTACTGCTCGTAGACGGTGCCGCCGTTGAAACGGCCCTGGCGCTTGAGGTTGCCGAAGCTGTCATAACCGAATCAGCGAAAGCGAATCGACGCGCAGCCGCCGAATAGATCCCGTGGCCCGACCGGCCCCGTTTTTGCGATATACAAACCTGGCAGCGACGTACTGCCCGATCTTCCGCACTTGCCGCAGGAGCCCATCATGCGCACTCATCGACTGCCTTGCATTTTCCTTTCCGGACTCGTCGCGTTTGCTTCCGCAAGCGCGTCACATGCGCAGGACGCGCCCATGCCGGCTTGTTTCACGCAGACAGAGATCGAGGATCTCGAACCGAGGTTTCCGATACTGGGCGCCTACGCCGACGAACTCAGCCGGCTCGCGACCGATGACCCGCGCGTGCCTCGAACGGACGTGTATCTGCTCACCCGCCAGATGGTCCTGCTCGAACGCATGCTGCGCCGACTCCAGCTCCATGCCGACTACTGTCGTGTGCTGGGACAGTCGAGGTCGACACAATGGCGCGAACTGCAAGGACGAGTCGTGAATGATGGCCCTGCCACGCATCGATTGATCGAACTGGCCGAAGCCAACCCGGCCTGGGGATTCCCGCAGTTGCATAGCCAGTTGCGACAGGAGGGCCTTGTCATCAATCACAAGCGGACGCGGCGACTATATCGCGAGCAGAACCTGACCCTGCGCCGACGTCGTCGGCGCAGGCCCTTGGAGCGCGAGCGTACGGCACTCCTGCAGCCGATCGAGCCCAATGTGTGCTGGTCCATGGATTTTATGCACGACACGTTGGCCAATGGTCGCTCGTTCCGGACCTTTAACGTGATTGATGACTTTGCACGTGAAGCCCTGGCCATCGAAATCGATTTCAGTATCAGTGGCGTCCGTGTGGTCGATTCGGGTTGCCCCAAACCGACCACATGTACATTTGTCTTGCCGACATCAATGCCGATGCATACCGGAATTGCGGCGTTCACGGGAACCTCCTCAAGCCGCGACACCGTGCGGCCATGACGCAAAGCATGCGCCGCGGCGAGTCATCCCATTAGACGCGACCCCTTTCCCACGTTCCTGGATGACCTTCCGGCTCCAGCAAAACCGACACCAAATCGGAGTCGGTGCCTTGCTCATGAATAGTGCGGGCTATTCCAACCCCCGCTCACAGGCGATGCCATATTTCGCACGAGCTTGCGCGGGCGAAATGTTTTTCAGCGTTGGCGGACCGCCCCCATGCATTTCGCCTTTCGGGTAGGTACGTTCCCAGAGCCTTTCGTCGTCGGGATCGCGGAACAGCGTTTCCCATGCCCCCCATTGCGGACTGTCGGAGATCTTCTCCAGCGCGCTCGAAGTAAGCCATTCAATTCGCTTGGTAGTTTCATCAGCCTGCAGGCCTTTGTTTCCGAGCACCCAATCTCCCACGAGATCTGTTTCAGCTGGTTGAAGTTTCTTCATGGCACGAGGATCTCGATAAGTGCGTTCGGAGGAATCGGTCCGTTCGGTAAAACGAACTCGCGTGCTCCGCCACTGGTTAGACCGCCCCCAATGAATCCCGGATCAAGGCGGTTCACGGGACTTGCCAATCCAGACGAGGGTGTCGGGAAGCGAATAATGGAGAATGTGTCGGACGCTGGAATTCCCAGCCTCTGCGAGAGCTGAGCAGGCGTCAGTCTAGCAATATCATCGGCAGCCGTGACGAATACGTCGACCCTGCCTGGCGGCCCCAAGGTTGGAAACGGCCCCTTACCTGAGATTATGCGAGCGAGAGTCGATGGAACCACATTCGTGACCTCCTTTCCCGCTTTAAACATTTTTCCTTCAGGAAACAACAGAGTTGACACGCCCATCATCTGGGCAATTCGCACCTCCTGCGGAGACATGTACTCACCAGAAATTGGATTGCGACTACCGCCATAGGCATCCTTTTCGCCAAAGTATGCGCCCCACGCCTCTCCGGCCCAACCAGAGACAAACCCTGCGGTTACCTGCTCAAAAACATTACCCTGCGACATCTTCTCGTAGGTGCGCTGGAAGAGGGGTGTTTCGACCGCCCTGTGCTCGCCAAACTCGATTGGGCGCACGATTACCGTGCCAATCTTGTCCGTCGGCGTGTCCAGCGCCGCCTTGATCTTGTTGAGCAGGTCGGCGCCATTCCGCGGCCCCATGCCCGGTGGCGCCCCACCCGAAGTCATCCCAGCCAGATTGCTCCTCGGTCCCGCCAGGAACGCTTTTTCGCTGGCCGCGATGCATAAAACGCCACCCATGCAGTTGTTGTTCGCGTTGGCGATTATCCGATTTGTCCGCATGTCCAACTGGCTCATGTACCCGCTCGGATCCCTCCCGCTTAACGGATTATTGAGGATGTACGAGTACGGATTCAGGCTCTGACTGTTGCTCGGAAACTGGATAACCGGGTCGACCGAGTAGAACCGGCCCAGCTTGGGATCGTAGATGCGTCCGTTCATGTGGATCAGGCGTACGGCATCGAGATGTTCGTGACCCGTGAAGCCGCGCAATGTGGTCGGGGCCAGCCCGAGCACGGCAGGTTGCCTCGGGGAAAAGTCGCCGTTGGTCACCTCGCCAAAGCTGTCGTAGCCTCGCTTGTTGGTCGCGCTTCCGGTGGCGCTGGCTTGGGCCAAGGTGGAACCCAGTCGATCACGAAGCTGCGCCACTGGAACGAAACTGCCGCCATCGGTCTGGCGCACCGTCACCGGACCGAGTTCGTGGCGGAGCGTGGTCGAGGTGTTATCGCTTGATTTCTCGTAGCCACGCGGGCCGAATCGGGTGGTCAGACTACTGCTGCCGCTGAGCGACACTTCCATGTAGCGGTTGCCATCCGCTCCGTAGCGAAAATCCGAGCTGCCCGTCGCGTAACGCTGCAAACGCCTTGCCTGGTTCTGGAAGTCATACACCGCTGCCGTCAAGCTATTGCCACCATTGACATTGCCATTGGCATCGCAGGTGAAGGTGTCCGTCCCATTCGGGCCGGTATCGCCCTTGGTTACCTGCGTGACGAAGTGCGGCCGGCCCGGACAGCCCGCACCGCCGTATTGATGCTCGACGCCATAGTCGCTTTTGTATGTCAGATTGCCATCGGCCGTGTAGGCATAGTTCGTAGCACCGGGCCCGTTTGCGGTCATGCGCTGCACATCGGAAAGGCGTTGCAGGCGATCGTAGTTGTACTGCTCGTAGACGGTGCCGCCGTTGAAACGGCCCTGGCGCTTGAGGTTGCCGAAGCTGTCATAACCGAATCAGCGAAAGCGAATCGACGCGCAGCCGCCGAATAGATCCCGTGGCCCGACCGGCCCCGTTTTTGCGATATACAAACCTGGCAGCGACGTACTGCCCGATCTTCCGCACTTGCCGCAGGAGCCCATCATGCGCACTCATCGACTGCCTTGCATTTTCCTTTCCGGACTCGTCGCGTTTGCTTCCGCAAGCGCGTCACATGCGCAGGACGCGCCCATGCCGGCTTGTTTCACGCAGACAGAGATCGAGGATCTCGAACCGAGGTTTCCGATACTGGGCGCCTACGCCGACGAACTCAGCCGGCTCGCGGCCGATGACCCGCGCGTGCCTCGAACGGACGTGTATCTGCTCACCCGCCAGATGGTCCTGCTCGAACGCATGCTGCGCCGACTCCAGCTCCATGCCGACTACGGTTGCGATTCTGCGTTCAATGCCGTGCAGCGAGACTTCGCGGTCCTGCGAAAAACCAACACAGCGTTCATGCACGGCAACAGCGAACTGGAAATTGTCCGACTCGATTCGGATCGCGCCCAGGAGTTGCTCGCAAAGATCGAGGGTGAGCTGGCCGCATTCGCCGAACCGATTGCGGCGCTGCAGCCAACCATCATTCCATAGCAAGTCGCTGAAATTCGTTGGGGCGAGTGCGCGACAAGATCAAAGCTGCATCAAATACAACTTGAATAAAATACATTAGGCATTTCAAGGAACCTTGTAGCCCAGCAGCCAAGCGACGAACTGCTCGATTTTGCCCGACTTCTTGCCAAATCAAGCCGCCCAGCCGCCGATCACGATCACGGCGATGACGGCGATCCAGGCATACAGGGCGCGGCGCAGGATGATGCGGGTATCGGCGAGTTCGGTAAGCGGATCGTTGACGTCGTCGATTCCGGCGTCGCCGGCAGCGACGTCGGCGTCGACACCGGCGCGGGCGATGGCACCGAGAAAACCGAGGTCCAGCGTGAAGTAACCCTGGCCATGCGCCGCATGGTATTCGCGCCAGGCACGCACGCTGGCATCGAAATCGGTGACCAGGGCCAGCGTCCAGGCGAGCAGGTGCGCGGGCAGCCAATCGAGAATCAAGGCGGTGCGCTCGAAAGTCGGACGCAAGTCCCCGGCTGCCTCGGCAAAGGCGGGCGAGCGCGCAAGCAGATGCACGAGGCGATAGGCAACCGCACCAAACGGGCCAAGCAGGGCGAACCAGAACAACACGCCAAAGCGTCGCGACAGGGCCGCCGCAAAACCGGCTTCGACCACGGCTGCGGCGTTGAAAGGCAGCACCTGTTCGGTGATGCCATCGTTGAGGCGTTGCGCCGCCGCGCGGCGGCGTTCGCTGTCCGGAGCCTTGAGCACGGCGTCGATGTCTTCATCGAGATCACGCGGCCCCCAGCACTGGTAAAGCACGACAACCATGAAGGCCAGTTCGAGAATGCCGAACCAGTGCCGGTGCAGGCCGGCCTGGATCAGCGCCGTGACGATGAGCAGGAGCGCGGTGATCCACACGGTTCGCGATGACGTGCCCCGAGCCTGCCCGTCAGCCGGCGTGAGCAGGTTGCGCAACCAGCCGAAGCGGCGGAAGCGCAACAGATCCGGCAAGGCGTGCATGCTCAGCAGCACAAGGAGAATCGCTATCAGGGTCTTGGCCATGAGATCCAGCGCGCGCAAGGATGTTGCGGATTGTAGCGGGCGCAGGCGGCGCGTCCAGTCATCTAGGGCAACGCTGACTTGAGCTCGGCCAGTTCCAATCCACTGGCCTGCTTGAGCCAGTGTTCAATCAGCCGCCAGGACACCGACAGCGGCGGCGGCAGGCCCAGCGCGCCGGACTGCACATCGCGGACAAATTCGTCGACTTCGAACCAGCGCGCTTCGTCGATCTCGTCTCCGACCTTGATGGTCGGATTGTCGGCACGTGCGGTGAAACCGAGCATCAGCGAAGAAGGAAACGGCCACGGCTGCGAGGAGTGGTAATCGCTGTCGACCACGCGCACGCCGGCCTCCTCGAACACCTCGCGGCGCACGGCGTCTTCAAGGGTCTCGCCGGGCTCGACGAATCCAGCCAGGGTCGAGAAGCGTCCCTTGGGCCACGTCGCCTGGCGCCCGAGCAGGCAGGCATCGCGCCAGGTGACGATGACGATGATGGCCGGATCGGTGCGCGGGTAATGTTCGATCGCGCAATCCGGGTTGCTGCAGCGGCCGCGATGTCCAGCCCATTCGAGCATGAGCGCACTGCCACAGGCGCTGCACCAGCGCGTGCGCGCCTGCCAGTGGGCGAGGCCGCGCGCGTAGGCAAACAAGCCCGCCTCGAAAGCGGGAAGCACCAAGCCGGCGCTGCGCAGGTCCATGAATTGTCCGCCACCGGCTGCGCCAACACGCAGCGCGGTTGGCGCATCCGCTGCCAACAGGAAATGTGCTGCCTGGTTTTCGTCGACGCCAAGCAAGGTCGGTGCGGATTCCGCCAGCCATTCGCATTGCTCGGCGCGATCCAGCTCGCGCAAGTGTCGCAAATCCGGTGTCAGCAGTGCCTTGCCGTCGGGATCGAGGACGATGAACCGCGTTTCGGGCGCATGCAGGGCCTGTTCAAGCCAGGCATGATCCGGCCGGCGTTCGCTGCAGCGGTCCAGGGCCAGCCCGGCAAAAACGTTTCGGCGACTGCGCAGCTCGGCGCTCATGGCAACGCTGTTCCGCCAGCGATCCGACGCGGGCTATACCGCAAACGATGACCCGCAACCGCAGGTGGTCTTGGCATTGGGGTTGCGGATGACGAACTGGGCGCCGGTCAGCGATTCGGCATAGTCGATCTCGGCACCGCTGAGGTATTGCAGGCTCAAGGGATCAACCAGCAGGAACACGCCGTCGCGCTCGATCGCGAGATCATCCTCGGCG
>Ga0209476_10001739_pt1 | contig 14619 bp, 14 predicted proteins | sample KloWWTrecipitate_FD_187179 | JGI IMG/M metagenome (GOLD analysis project Ga0209476, IMG submission 187179) | Active sludge microbial communities from Klosterneuburg, Austria, studying microevolution and ecology of nitrifiers - Klosterneuburg... | ecosystem: Engineered > WWTP > Aerobic digester... | reverse complement strand
TAAGGCCCTTGCGGCCAGCCTCCAGGTGCACCATCCAGAAGGCGGTGGCAAAGTACAGGATGGCTGGAATCAGTGCGGCCTTGACGATGGCGATGTAAGGCACATTGATCGTCTCGGACATGATGAAGGCCACAGCCCCCATCACCGGCGGCATGATTTGCCCGCCCATGCTGGAGGTGGCCTCCACGCCGCCAGCGAAAGCTGAGCTGTAGCCAAAACGCTTCATCAGCGGAATGGTGAACTGGCCCGTGGTGACTACGTTGGCCACGCCCGAGCCGTTGATGGTGCCCATGAGGCCTGACGAGATCACCGACACCTTGGCCGGGCCACCGCGTGTGTGGCCCACCGTGCCCATGGCGAAATCGTTGAAAAGCTGGATCATGCCGGCCTGTTCGAGAAAGGCGCCGAACAGGATGAACAGAAAGATGTAGGTCGACGACACATAGGTGGGCGTGCCGTAGATGCCTTCGGTGCCAAAGCCGAGGGCACTGACCACCTGGTCCATGCCAAAGCCGCGGTGCGCCAGTGCACCGGGCAGGTACTGGCCGAACAGGCCATAGGCCAGGAAGATGCCGCAGATGATGGGCAGGCCCCAGCCCATGACGCGCCGGGCGGCCTCGAATACGAGGGCGATGGTGACCACGCCGATGACCCAGTCCATGGGGATGAGTTCGCCTGCGCGCTGCGTCAGGTCGGCCTCGTACGCCCAGTGGTACAGGCTGAAGACGAAGCCGGTCAGGCCAAGGGCCCAGCCCAGTACCTTGCCTGCAGTGCGCAGCGCGCCCCCATTGCGGTGAAAAGGCGGGTGCATGGCAAATACCAGCAGGATGACGAAGCCCACATGGATGGCGCGCACCACCTGGCTGGACAGGGGGCTGAAGGCCGCAGTGATGAGCTGAAAGCAGGAAAAGGCGATGGCGATCCAGAAGATGGCGCCACTGAGCTGGCCGGGTTTCGTCTCGTTGTCGTTGTGCATGGGAAACTCATTGAGAGGGGGAAGCCGCCCCTGTGTCGGGTGGCCCTGGCAGCGCCCCAGGCCCGGGAGCGCTATCGTCTTATTCGATCTGTGGACGTCGACGCAATGGAACCATGGAGATGCGCGACAAGGTGCAGGGGCACGCCAACACGGAAATAGGGGCGCGAAGGCCCCGCCTGGCCGGTGGCACAGCCTGGGAGGCCCATGCCACTGCCGCAGGCAATTACTTGATCAACCCGACCTCGCGGTAGTACCGTTCTGCACCAGGGTGCAGGGGCACGGGCATGCCCTTGATCGCGTTCTCACGCTTGATCACCTTGGCAGCGTTGTGCGCAGCATAGAGCGTGTCGATGTTTTCATACATCTGCTTGGCCATCTGGTAGGCCAGTTCGTCAGACACCCCGGAATGCGTGACGAGGAAGTTGGGAATGGCCGCTGTGGGCACATCCTGCGTCTGGCCGGTATAGGTGTTGGCGGGAATCACCGCAGTCTGGTAGGCCGCATCGCCCACCTTGGCCACCACATCGGCGGGCACGGGCACCACCACGATCTTCACCGAAGTGGACAGGTCACGGATCGACGCCACACCCAGACCGGCCGACTGCAACGTGGCATCGAGTTGGCGGTTCTTGATCAGCTCGACCGACTCGCCAAACGGCAGGTACTCCACCTTGGCCAGATCGGCGTAGGTCAAACCGGCGGCCTTGAAGATGGCGCGCGCGTTCAGCTCGGTACCCGACTTGGCAGCCCCCACGGAAATGCGCTTGCCCTTGAGGTCGGCCAGGGTCTTGATGCCCGAATCGGCATTGGCCACGATCTGGATGTAATTGCTGTAGGTGCCCGAGAGGCCGCGCAGCTTGTCGAGCTTCTTGGGGAAGCCTGCCTCGGCCTCACCCTTCCAGGCATCGGAGACCGAATCAGCGAGGGCCAGGGCCAGCTCGCCGCGCCCGGCCTGCAGCAAGTTGAGGTTCTCGGCCGAAGCCTTGGTCACCTGGGCGGTGGCGCGCACATTGGGAATGGACTTGGCATAGATTTGCGACAGTGCCACACCCATGGGGTAGTACACGCCGCTTTGGCCGCCCGTCAGGATGTTGACGAACTGTTGCTGCTGGGCGTGAACGACGCCTGCAGCGAGGACGGTTGTCAGGCTCAGGCCCAAGCCGATCTTGTGAATCCAGCGCATGGATAAGTCTCCTGTTTTAGGTTGAGGGTCAAAAGGGCAGAATAACGCAAGTTGCCATGCGACAGTCCCTGGGGGTGTCGCTTGTCGCAGAAGGGTTTACCCGGGTGCGCACGGTGTACATGGGTGGTTTTTCTGTGCTTTTTATTCCTGCGCGATGTCCTCTTCCTCCATGCTTGAAACGCCTTCCCACGGGCCGCACCATACGGCTAGCCAGGCCGTGGTCGAGACGTTTGTAGATGCGCTGTGGCTGGAGGAGGGCTTGTCGCGCAATACGCTGGACGCTTATCGGCGGGATCTCACCTTGCTCGGGGCGTGGCTGGGAGGCCATGGCAAGAATGTGTTGCAGGCCAACGAAGCCGACCTCAATGGCTATTTTGCCCACCGCCACAGCCAGACCCGGGCCACCACGGCCAACCGGCGCTTGACCGTTTTCAAGCGATTCTTCCGTTGGGCCTTGCGGGAGCGCCGGGTTCAGGCCGATCCCACTGTGCGTATGCAGGCCGCGCGCCAGCCCCTGCGCGTGCCCAAGACCTTGACGCAAGCCCAGGTGGAAGCCTTGTTGGGGGCGCCTGACCTTGCCACCGCGCTGGGGCTGCGTGATCGCGCCATGCTGGAATTGATGTATGCGAGCGGCTTGCGCGTGTCGGAACTGGTCACGCTCAAGACATGGAATGTGGGTATGAACGAGGGGGTGCTCCGTGTCATGGGCAAGGGCGGCAAGGAACGCCTGGTGCCTTTTGGGGAGGTGGCGCAGCAGTGGCTGGAGACCTATTTGCGCGATGCGCGCACCGCCATCCTGGGCAGGCAGCAAACGGATGATCTGTTTGTGACGGCGCGTGGCAGCGGCATGACGCGCGTGATGTTCTGGATGATCGTGAAGAAGTATGCGTTGGCGGCCGGCATCACCGCGCCGCTGTCACCGCATACCTTGCGACATGCCTTTGCAACGCATTTGCTCAACCACGGTGCCGATCTGCGTGTGGTGCAACTCTTGCTGGGGCATGCAGACATTTCCACCACCACCATCTACACCCATGTGGCCCGCGAAAGGCTGCGCCAAATTCACGCGCAGCACCATCCACGGGGCTGACCTGGGCGGTTATTCTGCGCCTAGACTGTCGGCCCAGGCCAGTGCCTGCAAGTGGGCCATGTTCACTTGGTGGTTTGAGAGATGGAGTAATTCGGTGTTGTGCGCGAAGGCGACATCGTCACCACTCTCGCAAGCCTTGGTCAGTGCCAGAAACGGCGCAAAAACGCCTTTATGGTTCAGCAGTGCATCGAGCACCGGCTCAGGCAGAGCGACCGATTCGAGCGCTTCTTCCAGAGGGATGCCGAGCATGGCATCGAGCAGCGAGAACACGCCCACAACAAAAGCGTTGTCGCATTCTTCGGGCGGCAGCATCTCTTGGGCGAGCAACTCCATCAGGCGCCCGCGCACCACGGCCGTGGTGCCGATGGCAGGGGCGGTACCGCTGGCGCGTGAGGTGGTGAGCAGCAGCGCAGCCCAGCGAAACAGCTTCTTCAGACCCAGGATCATCACCGCATGGCGGAACGAGGTGATCTCGCACGACAGGCCAAACCCCGAGGAGTTGATGAAGCGCAGCAGGTTGAACGAGAGCGTAGGGTCCTTTTTGAGGAGTTCCTCGATTTCAGCGGAACTGGCTTGTTTACGTACCAGGTTGATCAATTGGATGATGATGGCCTGCGAGGGGCGGATGGTCTTGGTCTTGACCAGCGAAGGCTGGGCAAACCAGAAGCCCTGGAACAGCTTGACACCGAGATCGAGCATGAGCTGGAACTGCTCGGCCGTTTCCACCTTCTCGGCCACCAGTTCGGCTTTGGTATTGGTGCGTGCAAATTTCACCAGCGGCGCTGCCATCTCGGGCTTGAAAGCCTTCATGTCGAGCTTGATGAACGCGGCCAACGGCAGCCACTGGGCATAGCCCCGGCGCAAAACGTTCTGGTTGAACGCCAGACGGAAACCTCGTTTGGTCAGCGATTCAAAAAGCGCGACCGCGTTTTCGATGTCTTCGGCGCTGGTGCCTTCGGGCAGTGTGGGCACTTCCAGCACCACTTTATCGGGGTGGATCAGCTCCAGGTGACCCGACGCAAGGCTCTCATGCGTGCAGTTGATGAAGATGATCTTCGTGCCGACCAGGGCTTCGGTATCGCCATGTGACAGGGCGTTGAACAGCAGGGCGGCATCGCTGGCTGCGGTGTGGGTGTCTAACGCGGTGGAGCGGTCATACAACTCATAGCCGAACACAGCGCGCTGTACGTCGACGATGGCCTGGCGTGCAATCAGGGCGGCGCCACTTTCGTGTGCGGTGTGCTCGGAGGTGGAGGCTGGAGCTTGCTCGGACGTGCTGGACATGGGATTCTTGTGGTGTTGATTCGGCCATTCTAGGCCTTGTGCGCCAGGGCCAACGAGGGTGCGCCGACCCTGGTAACAATGTTAGCTGTCGATGTGATCTGCCCAGGCCAGTGCTTGTAGATGGGCGCCATTGATCTGCGGGCTGCTCAGGTGCACGGTACTTGCTGCCCGGTTGAAAGCATCGTCATCGCTGGACTCGCAGGCCTCTGCCAGAGTCAGCAGGGAGCCCAGGTACCCTTCACGGCGCAACAGCGCTGCGCTGACGGCCTCGGGTACGCTCAGCAGGTTCAAGGCGGCAGGCATGGGCATGCCCAGCATAGCGTCCAGCAGCGAGAAGATGCCCACCACGAAAGCCTCGTCGGCTTCCTCTTGCGTTTGGGTTTCCAGCGCCAATAGTTCCATTAGTCGCCCGCGCACTACGGCCGTCTGTCCGACCGACGACGGTGGGCCGCCGGTGCGTGAGGCCGTGAGCAACAACGCTGCCCAGCGGAACAGCTTTTTCAGGCCCATGAGCATCACAGCCTGGCGGAAGGATGTGATTTCGCGGGTGAGACCAAACCCCGATGAGTTGATGAGCCGCATCAGGTTGAAGGCCAGGCCCGCGTCCTTTTTGAGCACGTCTTCGATGGCGTCGGTGCTGGCCTGCTTGCGCACCAAGTTGATGAGTTCAAGAATGCTGGCCTGCGATGGAGATACCAGCTTGGCTTGCACAACCGAAGGGCGTGCAAACCAGTAGCCCTGGAACATCTGAATGCCCTTGCTCGACGCCATGTCGTACTGCTGGGCTGTCTCGACTTTCTCGGCGATCAGGTCTGCTTCGGAGTGGCGGTTGGCGTAGCTGATGAGCACGGCCAGCTGGTCTGGGGCCAGAGCGGAGAGGTCGAACTTGATGTAGTCGGCCAGCGGCAGCCAAGAGGCATAGGTGGATTGCAGCACCGTGTGGTTAAACGCCAGATGGAAACCGCGCTCGCGCAGCGCCATGAGAATGGGCAGCCGCATAGTGACTTCTTCGGCGGCCACATGGCCCAGCGGGGGTATTTCTAGCACTACCTTTTCGGGGTCTACCAATTCCAGATGCCCGCCCGTCAGGCTCTCGTGCGTGCAATTGACAAAAATGAGTTTTTTGCCCACCAGTTCTTCGGTGCCGGCATGAGAGAGGGCAGTAAACACCAACGCTACGTCGGTGGCTGCGGTGTGCGTGGGGCCAGTGCGCGAGCGGTTGAACAGCTCGTAGCCAATCACGGCCTGCTGCGCGTTAACGATGGCCTGGCGGGCAATGAGTGCCACGGACGACGGGTGGGTGTCCTGGAGGGAGGGGGCAGAGCTTCCAGAGCTGGAATCGCTCGGCATATCGGGGGGCATGGGTGTCAAAGAGGGGGCCAAGGGGCTAGGGCGGTCATTGTAGAAAGAATTGTCGTGCCAAGCTGTTTCAAGCGTTTTCCAGCCATTGCAACTCGGTTTCACTGAAACCTGCCAGGCGGCGAGCGCCGTGATTGAGTGGTGGCTTGGGGCGAGGGGCTTGGTAGAGATTTATCAGGGCAGCATAGTGCGCTTCGGGTTCCAGGCCCTGGCGTTCGCACAGCCATCGATACCAGTGATCCCCGATGCTGACATGGCCCACTTCCTCGCGCAGGATCACATCCAGAATGTCGGCTGCTGCTAGGGCGTCGGGCGTTCCCACTTGCCGGAGCTTGCGTTGGATGAGTGGGGTGGCGTCCAGCCCCCGCGCTTCCATGGTGCGCGGTACCAGGGCCATGCGGGCTGTTGCGTCGTGCGCGGTTTTTTCGCACAGCGTCCACAAGCCCTGGTGGGCCGGGTAGTCGCCATAGTCATGGCCTTGCGTTTGCAGGTGCGCGCGCAGCAGGCTGAAGTGCTGGGCTTCTTCGGCGGCCACGCGCAGCCAGTCGAGATAGAAAGCGCGCGGCATGCCATCGAAGCGCCAGATGGCATCGAGCGCGAGGTTGATGGCGTTGAACTCGATGTGCGCAATAGCATGCAGCAGCACGGCGCGCCCCTCCGGGGTGGCCGGTGAGCGGCGGGCCATTTCTGTGTGGCTGCGCAGTTCGGGCCGCTCAGGGTGACCTGGCAAGGCCTGCGTGTTGGTGGGGGGTGTAGGGGGTTTTTCTGCTATCGTAAGAAGAGCTGCTTGCGCTTGCATAGCAAGCGTTTGAGTCACTTTTTCCTCAATATCAGAAAGACACAAGACCTGCAATGCGCGGTGGCGGAGCTCCATCCTTACAATTCTAGGTGCTGCCCCATCCCACACGGGCATGGCTTTGTGTAACCAAAGGCAGCATCTTTTTTTGGGAGATTGTGGGCATGGCGATGTATGAACTCGACGGCATAGCGCCGCAGGTGGCCGATTCAAGCTGGGTGGCGGACAGCGCCCAGGTGATGGGCCGGGTGGTGCTGGGTGAGGATGCCAGCGTCTGGTTTGGCACCGTGGTGCGGGGTGATACCGAGAGCATCACCATCGGCGCGGGCTCCAATATTCAGGATGCCAGCGTGTTGCATGCCGATTTTGGCAAGCCCCTGGTGGTAGGTGAGCGCGTGACAGTGGGCCACAAGGTGATGCTGCACGGTTGCACCATTGGCGATGAGACGCTCATTGGAATCGGCGCTGTGGTGCTCAATGGGGCGAAGATTGGCAAGAACTGCCTGGTGGGCGCGGGTGCCCTGGTCACCGAAGGCAAGGAGTTTCCCGATGGTTCCATGATCATCGGCAGCCCCGCCAAAGTGGTGCGCCAGCTCACACCCGAGCAAATGGATGGCCTGCGCATGAGTGCGCTGCATTACATCGAGAATGCCCGCCGTTTCAAGAGCGGCCTGCGCAAGCTCGATTGATTTTTTTCTGGAACCCTGCGTGTCTGAACTTCACAAGTTTCTTTTTGATGGCCTACCCGTGCGCGGCATGCTCGTGCGTTTGACCGACGCCTGGACGGACCTGCTAGAGCGCAGGGCGGCCAACGTCGATACCGGTGCCTACCCCGCACCGGTGCGTGCCCTGCTGGGTGAGATGGCGGCTGCGGCGGTCCTCATGCAATCGAACATCAAGTTCAATGGCGCCCTGGTGCTGCAGGTGTTTGGCGATGGCCCGGTCAAGCTGGCAGTGGCCGAGGTGCAGTCCGACCTCGGGCTGCGCGCGACGGCGACGATGACGGCCTCGGTGGACGATACGGCTTGTCTGAGCCATATGGTGAATATGGCCGGTGGCGGGCGTTGTGCTATCACGCTCGATCCGCAAGACCGCCACCCTGGGCAGCAGCCTTACCAAGGCGTGGTGCCGTTGGAGGATGCCCAGGGTCGCAAGCTGGAACGCCTGAGCGATGTGCTGCAGCACTACATGCTGCAGTCCGAGCAGCTCGATACTGTGCTGGTGCTGGCCGCCGACGACCGGGTGGCCGCAGGCCTGCTGATCCAGCGCATGCCCCTCAAGGGTGAAGGCAACCTGGGCGCAGCCCTATCACACAGCGATAACGAAGACCAGATCGGTCGCAATGAGGACTACAACCGCATTGCCCACCTGGCGTCCAGCCTGACGCAGGAAGAGCTGCTCACACTCGACGCGGATACCATCCTGCACCGCCTGTTCTGGGAAGAGAAACTGCTGCGGTTCGAGCCGCTGCAGGGCCCTGAAGGCCCACGGTTTGCCTGCCGCTGCAGTCGTGAACGGGTGGGTCGCATGCTGCAGAACCTGGGCGCTGCCGAGGCCGAAGACATTTTGGCCGAGCGTGGCAGCATCGATGTGGCCTGCGAGTTCTGTGGCCAGCACTACCCGTTTGATGCCGTGGATGCAGCGCGTCTGTTTACCGCGCCCGAAACGCAGCCGCCAGTGTCGTCCAAGGTTCAGTAAACACGGAGGCTTGGTCAGCGCGTTGGCGGGGTGTACTGAACGTAGATCTCGCCCTGCTTGACCATGCCCAGCTCGCTGCGGGCCTTTTCCTCGACCATGTCGAGGCCCTCTTTCAGGTCATGCACTTCGGAAGCCAGACGTTCATTGGCCTCACCCGCCTGCGCGTTCGCCGTCTTTCGCTCGTTCAGCTCGCTTTTCATTGCTGTAACGCGTGGAATGCTGCCACGGCCCAGCCAGAGCTGGGCCTGCAGGGCCGCCAACAGCGCCAGCAGAATGACCAGCAGGAGACGGGAGCGCACGGTGCGGGTGCCTGTTTAACGCAGGTTGTAGAAGGCGCGCCGACCAGGGTAGTGGGCGATGTCGCCCAGGTCTTCCTCAATGCGCAGCAGCTGGTTGTACTTGGCCATGCGGTCCGAGCGGCTCAGGCTTCCGGTCTTGATCTGCCCGGCGTTGGTGCCCACGGCGATATCGGCAATCGTGCTGTCCTCGGTCTCGCCCGAGCGGTGGCTGATGACGGCGGTGTAGCCCGCGCGCTTGGCCATCTCGATGGCGGCGAAAGTTTCGGTCAGGGTGCCGATCTGGTTGATCTTGATGAGGATCGAATTGGCAATGCCCTTGTCGATACCTTCCTGCAGGATTTTGGTGTTGGTGACGAACAGATCGTCGCCCACCAACTGCACGTTTTTCCCCAGGCGGTCCGATAGAATTTTCCAGCCGTCCCAGTCGCCCTCATGCATGCCGTCTTCGATGCTGATGATGGGGTACTTGTCGCACCAGGTGGCGAGCATGTCGGTCCACGCCTGCGCGCTCAGGGCCAGACCTTCGCCCGCAAGATGGTATTGGCCGTCTTTGTAGAACTCGCTGGCAGCGCAGTCCAGGCCCAGAGCGATCTGTTCGCCTGCGGTGTAGCCGGCAGCGTCAATGGCTTGCAGGATCAGTTCGATGGCCGCTTCGTGGTTGGCCACGCTGGGGGCAAAGCCGCCTTCGTCACCCACGGCGGTGCTCATGCCCTTGTCGTGGATGATTTTTTTCAGCGCGTGGAACACTTCAGCGCCCCAGCGCACGGCTTCGCGAAAGCTCGGTGCGCCCACGGGGATGATCATGAATTCCTGGATGTCGAGCGTGTTGTTGGCGTGCGCGCCGCCGTTGATCACGTTCATCATCGGCACCGGCAGTTGCATGCCGCCCATGCCGCCCAGGTAGCGGTACAGCGGTAGGCCTGATTCTTCGGCTGCCGCACGCGCCACGGCCATCGAGACGGCCAGCATGGCGTTGGCACCCAGGCGACTCTTGTTGTCAGTGCCGTCGAGGTCGATCAGGGTCTTGTCGAGGAAAGCCTGCTCGGTGGCATCCAGGCCGAGCACGGCTTCCGAAATTTCGGTGTTGATGTGCTCGACGGCCTTGAGCACGCCCTTGCCCAGGTAGCGCGACTTGTCGCCGTCGCGCAGTTCGATGGCCTCGCGCGAGCCGGTGGAGGCGCCGGACGGCACGGCCGCACGGCCCATCACACCCGATTCGAGCAGTACGTCGCATTCGACGGTGGGGTTGCCTCGGCTGTCGAGAATTTCACGGCCTACGATGTCAACAATGGCACTCATGGGGTTCCTTAAGCAGAAATTTTAGATAAAATCGGCCTCTATCGCTTATCTGGTAAGCGTTAGTAGCTATTAATATTGAAGCGGCTGTCAGACGCCTTCCACGCACACCAGCCGCATGATGGCCGCGCCTTCGCGTGCCGCGCGGGCCTTGCCGTACTCGGGTGAATGGTAGAAAGCCTTGGCCGCCTCGAAGCTTTCGAATTTGGCGATCACTACGCGATCGGGCGTCCAGTCACCTTCCATGACTTCGACCTGGCCGCCGCGCACGCAGATTTCAGCGTTGTGCGAAGTAAACGCTGCGGTGGACCATTTCTTGTATTCCTCGTACTGCGTGGGATTGGTGACACGGACGTTGGCGATGACGTATCCACTGGGCATGTTCAGGCTCCAAAGTTGTTTTCGAGAAAACCGTTCTTCTTGGTCACGGCATCCAGCGCTACCAGGGTTTCCAGCAGCGCGCGCATATGTTTCAGGGGCACGGCATTCGGGCCATCGCTCATGGCGTTGGCCGGGTCGGGATGCGTTTCCATGAACAGGCCCGCCACGCCCACGGCCACAGCCGCGCGGGCCAGCACCGGCACCATCTCGCGCTGGCCGCCACTGCTGGTGCCGTTGCCGCCGGGCAGTTGCACGCTGTGGGTGGCGTCGAAGACCACTGGCGCGGCGGTCTCGCGCATGATGGCCAGGCTGCGCATGTCGCTGACCAGGTTGTTGTAGCCAAAGCTCGCGCCGCGCTCGCAGGCCATGAAGTTGTCTTCGGGGAGGCCCGCTTCCTTCGCGGCAGCGCGGGCCTTGTCGATGACGTTTTTCATGTCGTGCGGGGCCAGAAACTGCCCCTTCTTGATGTTTACCGGCTTGCCTGACTGGGCCACGGCGCGGATGAAGTCCGTCTGGCGGCACAGGAAGGCCGGTGTTTGCAGCACGTCCACCACCTTGGCGGCCTCGACGATGTCTTCTTCAGTGTGTACATCCGTGAGCACGGGCAATTGCAGCTCACGCCGGATCTTGCCCAGAATTTCCAGGCCTTTATCACGGCCTGGGCCCCGAAAGGTGCTGCCCGACGAACGGTTGGCCTTGTCGAAGCTGCTTTTGAAAATGAACGGGATGCCCAGGCTGGAAGTGATTTCCTTGAGCTGGCCCGCCACGTCCATTTGCAACTGCTCGGACTCGATTACGCACGGGCCGGCAATGAGAAAGAGGCGGTGTTCCAGGCCAATGTCGAAGCCGCAGAGTTTCATGGCGGTTTTCCCTTTCAATGGGCCTGTAGGCGCTGTTTTTGGTGCTCCACGGCGGCCTTGATGAAGGCGTTGAACAGCGGGTGGCCATTCCAGGGTGTGGATTTGAATTCGGGGTGGAACTGCACGCCGATGTACCAGGGATGCGCTGCTTGGGGCAGCTCGACGATTTCCGTGAGGTGCTCACGCTGCGTCAGCGCGGAGATCACCAAGCCTGCAGCGCGCAGCTGGTCCAGGTAATTTTTATTGGCTTCGTAGCGGTGGCGGTGGCGTTCGGTCACCACGTCGCCATAAATGCTGTGCGCCAGGGTGCCGGGTTCCACGTCCGAGCTTTGAGCGCCCAGGCGCATGGTGCCGCCCAGGTCCGAGCTGGCGCTGCGTGTCTGGATGCTGCCGTCGGCATCTTTCCATTCGTTGATGAGTGCAATGACCGGGTGCTTGCAGTCGGGGGCAAATTCGGTGCTGTTGGCGCCTGTGAGGCCTGCCACGTGGCGCGCATATTCGATGGTGGCTACCTGCATGCCCAGGCAGATGCCAAGGTAGGGTATTTTGTGCTCGCGGGCGTACTGGGCCGTGCTGATCTTGCCTTCTACGCCGCGCTGGCCAAAGCCACCGGGGACCAAGATGGCATCGTAGCGGCCCAGGTTGGCTACGCCCTCGGGGGTGATGGTTTCGGAGTCGACATGGTCGATCTTCACGCGCACATGGTTCTGCATGCCGGCGTGACGCAGGGCCTCGTTGACCGACTTGTAGCTGTCGGACAGATCGACATATTTGCCTACCATGGCGATGTTGACCTCGCCCTTCGGGTGCTCGGTTTCGTACACCAGCGCGTCCCAGCGTTTGAGGCTGGTGGGTGGAGTGTTCAGGCGTAGCTTGTCACAGATCAGGCCATCCAGCCCCTGCTCGTGCAGCATGCGCGGCACCTTGTAGATGGTGTCCACATCCCACATGCTGATCACGCCCCATTCGGGCACGTTGGTGAACAGCGAAATCTTGGCTCGCTCTTCGTCGGGAATGACGCGGTCGGCGCGGCAGAGCAGGGCGTCGGGCTGGATACCGATCTTGCGCAGCTCTTGTACCGTGTGCTGGGTGGGCTTGGTCTTGAGTTCGCCTGCGGCCGCGATGAAGGGCACGTAGGTCAGGTGAACGAAGGCGGCGTTGTTCGGGCCGAGTTTCAGGCTGAGCTGCCGCACGGCTTCGAGGAACGGGAGTGATTCAATGTCGCCCACGGTGCCGCCGATTTCGACGATGGCCACATCCACCGCGTCGGGCGTGCCCACGCCCGCGCCGCGCTTGATGTATTCCTGGATTTCGTTGGTGACGTGCGGAATCACCTGTACTGTCTTGCCGAGGTAGTCGCCGCGGCGTTCTTTCTCGAGCACGCTCTGGTAGATGCGGCCGGTGGTGAAGTTGTTGGTCTTCTTCATCCGCGTTTCAATGAAACGCTCGTAGTGGCCCAGGTCGAGATCGGTTTCCGCGCCGTCGTCGGTCACGAAGACCTCGCCGTGCTGGAAGGGGGACATGGTGCCCGGGTCCACGTTGATGTACGGGTCGAGCTTGATGAGGGTGACTTTGAGGCCGCGCGATTCGAGAATCGCGGCAAGGGAGGCTGAGGCGATTCCCTTGCCCAGGGAAGACACCACACCGCCGGTGACGAAGACAAATTTGGTCATGTCTTTTTAAGGTGGTGGGAAATTCTGATTATAGAGGCCGCCTCCATGGTGCTGCGGCGCCTGGCGTGCTCGAAGGGTATCCGGTCTGCTAAATTGCACCCATGAACGAGCTTGCTGGCAAACACATCGTCCTGGGCCTCAGTGGAGGCGTAGCCTGTTACAAATCGGCCGAGCTGTGCCGTGCACTCATTCGGGAGGGTGCCACCGTGCAGGTCGTCATGACCGATGCAGCGGCCCAATTCATCACGCCGGTGACCATGCAGGCGCTGTCGGGTCGGCCCGTGTATGGCTCGCAATGGGATGCCCGTGCGGCCAACAACATGCCGCACATCAATCTCAGTCGCGAGGCCGACGCCATTTTGATCGCGCCCTGCAGCGCAGATTTTTTTGCGCGACTGGCCCAGGGGCGGGCCGATGAACTGCTGAGCCTGCTGTGCTTGGCGCGCCCCCAGGAGCGTGTTCCGCTGCTGCTGGCGCCAGCGATGAATCGTGAGATGTGGGCGCACCCCGCAACGCAGCGCAATCTGGGGCAGGTAGTGCAAGACGGCGCTACAGTGCTGGCCGTCGGCCATGGCGATCAGGCGTGCGGCGAAACCGGCGACGGTCGCATGCTGGAACCCGTCGAATTGCTGGAAGAGGTCGTTGCCTTCTTCGCCCCCAAGCTGCTGGCAGGCCAGAAGGTGCTGGTCACAGCCGGCCCCACGTTCGAGGCCATCGATCCTGTGCGCGGTATCACCAACCATTCGAGCGGCAAGATGGGCTTTGCTATTGCCCGCGCCGCCCGTGAGGCCGGTGCCGAGGTCACCCTGGTGGCAGGCCCTGTGCACCTGGCCACGCCGCGTGGTGTGCACCGCATCAATGTGCAGTCTGCCCAGGAAATGCTCGCAGCCGTTGTGCCACGGGCGCAACAAGCTACTGTTTTTATAGCTACTGCAGCGGTGGCCGATTGGCGCCCAGCGATAGCGTCGGAGCAAAAGATCAAGAAAGACGGTTCGGGCCAGACGCCGGTGCTGGGGTTTGTGGAGAACCCGGACATCCTTGCTGCGGTGGCGCAGTCGCAGCATGCGCTGGTAGGCGATCTCTTCTGCGTGGGTTTTGCGGCGGAGAGTCACGATCTGTTGCAGCATGCACAGGCTAAACGAGTGCGCAAGGGCGTTCCCCTGCTGGTGGGCAATATTGGCCCGGCCACTTTCGGGCAAGACGACAATGCCCTGCTGCTGGTCGACGCCCAGGGTCATCGCGAACTGCCGCATGCGTCCAAGCGCGCCCTGGCCCAGCAGTTGATCGCAGAGATCGCGGGCCGACTGCCTGCCATGCAGACTTAAGCGTTACTGGAGACCATCCCATGCCAGGCCCCAGCAAACCCGAATGGGATACGCCGCCCGATGGCGACTTTGCGACTTATGTGGAACGCCTGAGCCGCACGCCCGCAGCGCAGCGCCCCGAAGCGCGCCTGCCGATGGAGCGCACGGGCAATGCGGCCACCACTGCGGGTGGTGCAGGGCTACCACCCGATTTGATACAGGTGCTGGCGCCGTTGCGGGGCGTGTTGGGTACGGTACGTGCCTTGCTGCTGCTGTTTACGGTGGTGCAGGGCGTGGCCATTCTGGTCTGGGGCAAGGGCTCCCTGGTGGGGGTAATGGCGACGGGCGCGCTGTGGTGGGGGTTGGGCTCGGCGGTCCAACGGGTTTCCAGCAAGCTCACGTCAGAAGTACGAGGGCTTG
>Ga0209476_10001737_pt1 | contig 14629 bp, 10 predicted proteins | sample KloWWTrecipitate_FD_187179 | JGI IMG/M metagenome (GOLD analysis project Ga0209476, IMG submission 187179) | Active sludge microbial communities from Klosterneuburg, Austria, studying microevolution and ecology of nitrifiers - Klosterneuburg... | ecosystem: Engineered > WWTP > Aerobic digester... | reverse complement strand
GATGACTGGTACCGCAATGTGCTCAAGCCGCCTGAAGATTCCGTGGAAAACCTCGATCATGCGGTCCACCTTGTCCGCCGTGTGGTCAGCCACATCAACTCCTGCTGAAAATGCCTTTTCGCCAGCACCGGTAATGACCAGAACGCGTGCGCTGCTGTCACTCGCAAGTTGATCCAACGCCGCGTTGATTTCGACCATCATTTCTATATCGAGTACGTTAAATGGTGGCTTGTTAAGCGTCAACGTGGCCAGGCCATCGACGGATGTGCAGGTGATGGTTTTCCATTCGGTCATACGGTCTTCTCTTGGGTAAAATTGATTTGGATGGGGTAGGTCTTCTCGGTGGCTTCAAAAGAGGTCATCGAGTTCATCCGATCCGCCACCGGGCATCTTGCCGTGCTGCTGCAAATAGGCCTGCATGAACTGGCTTTCCCGCTGCGTATACATGGGCGCTTCTTCCAGTGTGAAAAACTTTGCAGCTTCGTTGCGCCCCAACTGTTCACCGAGGCCTTGCTGCAAGTTTTCAACCCCTTTGATCATCAGTACGTTCTTGTCTGCGTCAAGCAGGTGGAACACTCCAGATACTTCAGTCGTTGTGGACACTACATTCGCCACAAAATCGAGCCAGGCTTCGGGTGGCATAGCCATGCCTTCGAGTTGGTTGGCCAAGTTGCATTTGAGACAGCGTAAGGCTTCGGCCTGCGCTGTCGCTGCATCGAAGCCGAGTTCCACCTCATCCCAGTTATTGCGTTGGTCTTTCGCAATAAAGATCGGGTGGTGGCGACGGACTTGGTTGAAGCCCTCATCACGTCCAATGTACGGGTCGGTATCCCACTCTTCTGGCAATAGTTTTTCTTCGATGTTTCCATCGCCACCGAGGAAAGCGTCCATGGCGCCAGCTGCCTTGCGTCCTTGTGCCACGGCCTCAATCAGGCTTGCTGGGCCGAGAACCACATCACCACCGGCAAATATGCCTGGGCGGCTGGTCAGCATCGAGTCTTCACGCACCTGTATGCGTCCGGCCTTGCCAACTTGTACGCCAAAACCGTCAAAGCTTTGCGCATGCTGGCCAATGGCGGCAATGACCAGGTCAACATCTTCCTGAAATTCGCTGTCGGCAAGTTCCACTGGTCTGCGCCGTCCGCTGGCATCGGGCTCACCCAGTGCCATCTTGGCGTAGGTAACGGTGAGCCGACTGGTGCCGCTGGCGTTAGATTCGATTTTCTTGGGCGTCGTCAAAAAGCGTAGATTTACGCCTTCGTCGAGGCAGCCCTGGACCTCATCCTCACGCGCTGGCATTTCATCGCGCGTACGGCGGTAGACCATGTCCACCTGCGCGCCGCCCAACCGCCGTGAGGTCCGGCTATTGTCGGTGGCGACGTTGCCCCCTCCGATGACGGCGACTCGCAGGCCAACACTGATGTTGGAATCTGGTGTATTGACTTTGCCCTGTGTGGCGGCGCGCAGGAAGGTCGGGCTGTCCACTACATTGGGCAAGTCGTCACCGGGGATGCCTAGCTTGTCGCCACCTTGCGCTCCGATGCCGATAAAGACGGTCTCGAAGCCTTGCTCCAGCAGATCTGCGATTTTCTCGATGCGGGTATTGAAGCGGAACTCGACGCCCAGTTTTTCAACCTCGGCCACTTCATTGTCGATGACATGCAAGGGGATACGATAGGACGGTATTCCATAACGCGCCATGCCACCGGCCGCAGCGAGCGCATCGAAAACGGTAACGGAATGCCCTTTTTTGGCCAGATAAAAGGCTACGGTCAGGCCAGCTGGCCCGGCGCCGATGACTGCAGCGCGTCGCCCGGTGGGTGGCAGTTGTTTGGACATCGCGCGCCACAGGCCGGTGTCGTTGTCAGCGGCAATGCGCTTCAAGCTGCGAATGGACAGCGGTTCGTCCAGGTGCTTGCGGCGGCAAGCCGTCTCGCAGGGGCTGAAACAGGCACGTCCGAGAATGCCGGGAAATGGAAGCTTTTCCCGCACTACCGCGGTTGCTTCGCTGTATTTTCCGAGTCCGACCAGTTGGACATAGCGGGGAACATCGATGCCGGCTGGACAGGTGGCCTTGCAGGGTACTTGTGTTTCCTGCTTGCGAGAAACATTCAGGGTGCGATCCATCAGTGCACCAGTAGGGCAAACTTCGACACAGGCACTGCAAAATTTGCAACCTGACTCAATCAGAGTCGGTGCAATCGTGCCGACCCATTTGCGACCATTGGTCTCCTTGATCTCCAGGCATCCGACGCCACGCACGTCGTTGCACGCGACCAGGCAACGCCGACAGTCAATGCATAGGTTGTAGTCGCGGTCATAGAATGGCTCGTCCAGCACCACGGGCAACGCTATTGGCTTGTAGGGCGGGGTGGTATTGGGGATTCCAACGTAATCGCTCACCTTGCGCAGCTCGCAGCTATTAAATATAGAGCAGCAGCGGGTCTCTACCGGGTTACCGTAAGAGCAGGTTGTGCGACTGCAGCCATCGCGTTGGGGGCATGTCAAGCAGACATGTGGATGCGTTCCCAACGTTTTGGCGATGCTTTGTTCACGCAGTCGCTGTATTTCCGGTGTTGTGCTGGAAATGACCTGGCCTGCTTCCACTGGCAACGAGCAGGATTTCTGCAGACCTTGGTGTCCAGCCACCTGCACCACGCACAAATTACACGCACCGTCACCATCGTCCGTGCCGCGCTGGCAAGAGGGTGGTAAATCCGGATGCGCGCACAACGCGGGGATGTAGACGCCAGCAGCGACGGCGGTAGACAGAACTGAACTGCCGGCAGGAGCCGTGGCCTGCTTTCCATCAATGGTGATTGTGACAAGTGGCCCGTATATGCCTGCCTGTGTCACAGGTTTGCCTGATTTCCACCATGTAATAGGAGTAGCCACTTTGTTCCTTAGCCTCGTTGGTTACTTATTTAGTCTCGGTTCAACGCACGGCACTCATTGCACCGATTGGTGTCTCGGGATTTCTGAAAAATGAATCATAGTACATTTTAATAAAAAGAAAAAGCATTATTTTGCATAAAAAGTGATATATAATGCATATTGATTTGATCCGACAGTTGATTTGGTGGTAGTCTCTGCTGCGTTACAGTCGCACTTGCGGCTTGCAGAGCAAAACCAGAAAAATTGTCAAAACCAGATGCCTGCAAATTGAGTAACGGGATGCTGCTGACCGTGAACATGATCGTCATGCTGACTGAATGGCGTGAAGAGATGTTGAAATAGCAGCGGTAGAAGAAGATACAGAGTAGTTAACCCACAGGAGACAACACATGAAACGAGCAATAGGCAATACATTGGTTCAGGTGAGCGCTGTCGCAGTGCTGCTAGGCAGCGGTGCTGCATGGGCGCAGATCAAGGTTGGGGTAGTGGTGAGTGCCACCGGGCCGGCTGCATCTCTCGGAATTCCCGAGAAAAATACGTTTGGGCTCATGCCCAAAGAGATTGGCGGCAAGACAGTTGAATACATCGTGCTCGACGACGCATCCGACACGACAACTGCCGTCAAGAACACCCGAAAATTGATCTCGGAAGACAAGGTCGATGTAATCATTGGATCCACCGTAACGCCAAACTCGTTGGCTATGCTGGATGTGGCAGCGGAATCAGAAACGCCGATGATTTCTATGGCAGCGTCCGCTGCAATCGTGGGCCCAATGGACGCAAAGCGCCACTGGGTCTTCAAGACCCCTCAAAATGACGCGCAAATGGCGACGGCAATTACGTCGCACATGGTTGATTCTGGTTTCAAGACCACAGCATTCATTGGTTTTTCGGATGCTTACGGCGAGGGTTGGTTCCGCGAATTTTCCAAGCTCGCCGAAGCACGCAACTTGAAACTTGTCGCCAACGAACGCTTTGCTCGCACCGATACGTCAGTCACGGGGCAGGTGCTGAAAATCATGGCAGCCAACCCAGATTCAGTTTTAATTGCGGGTTCTGGAACACCCGCCGCGTTGCCGCAGAAAATGCTGGTGGAGCGTGGCTATAAAGGCAAGATATACCAGACTCACGGTGTGGCCAATAATGATTTCCTGCGCGTTTGCGGCAAAGATTGCGAAGGCCTTCTGTTGCCAGCAGGTCCTTTGCTGGTGGCGGAACAGTTGCCAGAAAGCAATCCTGTCAAGAAATCTTCAATGCGTTACAAAACAGCCTATGAAACTGCATATGGACCTGGCTCGGTTTCCGCATTTGGCGGGCACGCCTGGGATGCCGGTTTGCTCCTTGCAAATGCTGTCCCTGCTGCGCTGAAAAAGGGTCAGCCTGGTACAAAGGAATTCAAGCAAGCATTGCGTGATGCCTTGGAAAACACCAAAGACCTGGCCGCATCGCACGGCATTATCAATATGACCGCAACCGACCACCTTGGCCTGGATCAGCGTTCACGCGTCATGGTGCAAGTAGTCGACGGTAAATGGAAGTACGTCGGCGAAGCAAAATAATTGCGACGTCCGCAGGGATAGGCAACTATCCCTGTTTTTTTGGCTTGCAAGTTACACATGCACGGTTGCCATCTAACGGCTTGTTCCGATCGGCACCAAGAAGAGGACGTCATGGATTTTTCAATCGCTGCCATTCTTGCGCAAGATGGCATTTCGACAGGCGCCATTTATGCGTTGCTGGCGCTCGCAACCGTACTGCTGTTCTCTGTAACACGGGTCATTTTTATACCGCAGGGTGAGTTCGTCGCCTACGGTGCGCTAACGATGGCTGCTCTGCAAAGCGGCAAATTCGCATCAGCAGCAACTCTACTGGTTGCTCTGGGAGTTGTCGCATTCATCATGGAATTGATCGAGGCTGGGAAGCGATATTTTGCAACCAGACGTGTGGGTGCATTACCCTGGACGTTGATACTCTGCGCGGGCAAATATTTACTGCTGCCGATCATCATGTACGCTATCGCAAAATCGGTTATCGGTGCCGATTTGCCTATGTTCATTCAGCTTGGATTGACGCTTGCGATTGTCGTGCCAATGGGGCCACTGCTGTATCGCGTGGTCTATCAGCCACTGGCACATGCAAGCGTCCTAGTTCTGTTGATTGTTTCGGTCGCAGTGCACTTTGCGCTGGTCGGCATTGGTCTGGTCATGTTCGGGGCAGAAGGTTCACGAACCGCACCGTTTTCCGATGCTCAATTTCAATTGGGTGGCGTTACCATTACCGGCCAAAGCATAACCATCGTTCTGGTGTCGTTGCTCTTGATGGGTGCTTTGTATGTGTTCTTTGGGCACACACTTCCCGGCAAGTCCTTGCGCGCCACCGCGATCAACCGTGTGGGTGCCCAGCTCATGGGAATCGGCACTGTGCAGGCAGGGCGATTGGCCTTCACATTGGCTGCCGGCATGGGTGCTATTTCTGGAATCATGATTGCGCCGGTAACAACCATCTACTATGACTCCGGATTTCTGATCGGACTCAAAGGATTTGTCGCAGCCGTCATCGGAGCGCTCGCAAGTTATCCGGCTGCGGCGGTTGGAGCGATCGCTGTGGGGTTGTTGGAATCGTTTTCATCCTTCTGGGCCAGCGCCTTCAAGGAAGTGATTGTCTTCACATTGGTCATTCCAGTGCTGCTGTGGCTGTCGTTCACCTCCAGCCATACGGACGAAGAGTAGTTGTCATGAAACATTTTGCATTCCTTTTGTTCATTGCACTGGTTCTCTTCCTGCCAGTAGGGCCGTCACCAGAGTACTGGATTACCCTGGCCAACTATATCGGCCTTTATAGCTTGGTAGCCATCGGACTGGTGTTGCTGACAGGCGTGGCCGGCTTGACGTCTTTTGGTCAGGCGGCATTTGTGGGGATAGGGTCTTACACAACGGCATATTTGACAACCGCCTATGGACTGGATCCATGGATTACGTTATTGATCGGCGTAGCGCTCACTGCATCGGCAGCTTTTGCGCTGGGCGCGATCACGATGCCGCTTTCAGGGCACTATCTGCCACTCGGAACGATTGCTTGGGCCTTGTCGATCTACTACCTATTCGGCAATCTCGAATCCCTGGGTAAGTACGACGGCATTAGCGGCATCGTGCCGATCCATTTGTTCGGAACAGCGCTTTCTGGTGGTCGCCAGATGTACTACCTGATATGGATCGTCGTCATAGTTGCGATCATTACATCGCGCAACCTGCTGAACTCGCGTCCTGGGCGCGCCATTCGTGCCCTCAAAGGCGGCGGCGTCATGGCAGAGTCCATGGGTGTGAATACGGCGTGGATGAAGACGGTGGTGTTTGTCTATGCTGCCGTACTTGCGGGGATTTCCGGCTGGCTGTACGCCCACCTACAGCGCTCCGTTAACCCCAGTCCGTTTAGTCTCAATATCGGTATTGAGTACCTATTCATGGCTGTCATTGGTGGCGCCGGCCATATTTGGGGGGCCATCCTTGGGGCATCGCTACTGACCATCCTGAAAGACCAATTGCAGGGGATACTGCCGGCGCTGATTGGTGGCTCAGGAAACTACGAAATGATCGTGTTTGGAATCTTGCTGATTGTGTTGCTGCAACACGCGCCTGATGGGCTATGGCCATTTATAAGACGTATTTTCCCGCAGGCGCGATCCGTAACAGCTCCGAATCAGGCAGCCGAACTTCCCGCACGTGAAAAGCCGACTGTTGGCACAACCATTCTTGAAGTCAAAAATGCGCGCAAGCAATTCGGCGGACTGATTGCATTAAAGGACCTTTCCTTTATCGTCAAGACTGGCGAAATCATGGGCCTGATCGGGCCAAACGGTGCCGGCAAATCAACCATGTTCAATTTGGTAACAGGCGTGCTGCCAGCGACCTCTGGCGAAATTCTGTTTCGCAACGAACCCATCGACAAACTTCAGTCGCGTGAGATTGCCAACCGAGGCATAGCCCGCACCTTTCAACATGTGAAGTTGCTGCCAACCATGACTGTGCTTGAGAACGTTGCTATTGGTGCGCATCTGCGCGGACACGCTGGCGTTGCACGCAGTATCGTGTGCGCTAATCAAGAGGAGGAGGCAGCGCTGCTGCATGAGGCTGCACGGCAGTTGCAGCGTGTCGGACTAAAGGACTGCATGTACGAGGAGGCCGGTAGCCTCGCACTCGGACAACAACGCATTCTGGAGATCGCGCGGGCACTGTGTTGTGATCCGTTATTGCTCCTGCTAGACGAGCCAGCGGCTGGCTTGCGGTACCAGGAAAAACTTGCGTTGGCTGAGTTGCTTAAAAAGCTCAAGGCGGAAGGGATGAGTATTTTGATCGTTGAGCACGACATGGACTTTGTGATGAACCTGACAGACCGCTTGGTGGTGATGGAATTTGGCTCCAAAATTGCTGAAGGTTTACCGGCGGAAATTCAGCAAAATCCCGCAGTGCTAGAAGCCTACCTGGGTGGAATCGATGAGTAATCCCATTCTTGAAGTCCGTGATCTGCGTGTGGGTTACGGCAAAGTTGAGGCACTGCATGGTGCGAGCATCCGCGTTCAATCTGGCCAGATCGTTACCGTTATCGGTCCCAATGGCGCGGGTAAGTCCACCATGCTCAATGCGATCATGGGTTGCCTGCCAGGGCGTGGCGAAGTGGTATTTCAGGGTCAAAATATGGGCGACCTTGCCATCGAACGTCGTGTCGCATGGGGAATGAGCCTGGTGCCGGAAACGCGGGAGTTGTTTGGGAGCATGAGCGTGGCAGACAATTTGTTGCTGGGCAGCTATCCCCGCTACCGAACACGTGCTCCTGGTTATGCCGATCAGATGGATTACGTATTTCAGTTGTTCCCGCGGTTGCTGGAACGCAGGAAACAGGATGCGGCGACGCTTTCTGGGGGCGAACGGCAAATGCTGGCGGTGGGTAGAGCCTTGATGGCCAAACCCAAGCTGCTGATGCTGGACGAGCCGAGTCTCGGACTGGCACCGAAAATCGTCAAAGACCTATTTCACATCATCGATCGATTGCGTGAGACCGGCGTCGCCACTTTGCTCATTGAGCAAAATGCCCGTGCGGCTTTGCAATTGGCAGATTACGGTTACGTGTTGGAAACTGGCGAGATCGTGCTGGAAGGTGCTGCAGCCGAACTGGCAAAAAATCCGAAAGTCATTGAGGCATATCTGGGGTTTGCAAAAAAACAAAACAAATAGTGCTGACATGATACATATTTTGTGTACCATACGGAAATATTGCATTATATTGTGAGTGCATAAATCCATAAAACCCTATCGAAGGAGTTTTCATGACCAGCACGGTGCCTTCTGGAACCCGACAAGTTCCTACTTACTGCTACAACTGTGTTTCGGGCCCCGATCTTCTGTCGGTAAAGGTGACGGACGGCGTCGCCACTGAAATTGGACCCAATTTTTCTGGTGTTGGAATGCACCCGGCTGACGGGAAACCCTGTGTAAAAGCCTATGGGTTGATCCAGAAGACCTACAACCCCAGCCGAATCCTGACACCGATGAAGCGCACCAACCCGAACAAGGGGAGGAACGAAGATCCTGGTTTTGTTCCCATTAGTTGGGATGAGGCACTTGATCTGGTTGCGGCCAAGCTCAACGATATTCGCGCCCGTGGGTTAATCGATGAAGTAGGCCTGCCGCGCGTGGCGGCCACTTTTGGTCATGGTGGCACGCCCGCTAGCTATATGGGCGCGTTCCCAGCCTATTTGTCGGCCTGGGGCATGATCGACTACAGCTTCGGCTCCGGTCAAGGCGTCAAGTGTGTGCACTCGGAGCACCTCTACGGAGAGTATTGGCACCGCGCTTTCACCGTATCAGCCGATACGCCTAACGCTAATTACATTGTGTCTTTTGGCGCCAATGTTGAAATCACTGGCGGCCCATGCGCAGCGGCGCGCCATGCGTCCGCGCGGGTCCGTGGCGCGCAACGGGTTCAGATTGAACCGCATTTGTCAATTACAGCCGGGGCTTCGGCTGAATGGGTGCCGATCAAACCCAAGACCGATCCAGCGTTCATGTTTGCCATGATTCACATACTGGTGCACGAGAACCCACGCGAGCGTCTTGATCTTGTCTTTTTACGTGACACTACGTCGTCTCCTTATCTGGTTGGTCCTCACGGCTACTTCATGCGGGACCCAGACAGTCTCAAACCTTTGATATGGGACAGTAGCCGCAATGCGGCCGTGCCTCACGATACGCCAGGCATTGAACCTATGTTGGAGGGGCGGGTGGTGGTGGCGCATGCAATCGAGATTGGGGTCGATGAAGAGCGCTGGCGACACACAGACTGTTCTGCGGAGACCTCATTTTTCATGCTGGTTTCTCACATGCACAAGTACAGCCCTGAGTGGGCAGCCGCAATTTGTGATGTACCCGCATCAACCATTCGACGTATTGCCAACGAGTTTCTTGATCAAGCCTGCGTTGGTCAGACCGTGGAGGTGGATGGCGAGTTGCTGCCTTATCGACCCGTCGCGGTGACGTTAGGGAAAACCGTCAACAATGGTTGGGGCGCCTATGAATGTTGCTGGTCGCGAACGATGCTGGCTGTACTGGTTGGTGCACTTGAGGTTCCCGGCGGCACGCTGGGTACCACCGTTCGCTTGAATAAGCCCCACGACGATAGACACCAAAGTGTGGCCCCTGGTCCGGACGGCTTCATGCTGAACAAGCTGAACCCGACCGGGAAAGAGACTTGGCTTAAGAAACCCAGTGGACGCAATGCACACCGCACGCTGGTGCCTATCGTTGGCAACAATGGGCCGTGGAGCCAGGCGTTGGGTCCGACGCACTTGGCATGGATGTTTCAGAAAGAGGTCCCACCCAATTGGCATACACCGAGCAAGCCAGAGATCTGGTTTGCTTATAGGACCAATCCGGCGATTTCGTTTTGGGATACTGATTCTGTAGCTGCGACGATTGCAACGTTTCCGTTCACTGTGTGTTTTGTCTACACACCAGATGAGACCAACCACATGGCCGACATCTTGTTGCCAGAGGCCAGTGACCTGGAGAGCACACAGTTGATACGTCTCGGCAAGACCAAGTTCATGGAGCAGTACTGGCAGCATCAAGGTTACATACTGCGGCAACCTGCGGTGGCTCCACAGGGCGAAGCGCGCGACTTTACGTGGATAGCAACAGAATTGGCTCAGCGCACCAACCTGCTCGAAGCGTACAACAAGGCAATCAATAGTGGCGCCTGTGGTGTGCCGCTGCGTACTGAAGATCGAGATTTTTCGGTCGACCCTGCGGTTGTTCATTCTGTCGACTCCATCTGGAATGCAGTGTGCCATGCTGCCAGCCATGACCTGACGAAGGGAGAAGAGGTTCATGGTCTTGATTGGTTCAAGACCAACGGGTTTATGACTCGACCGTATCCGAAGGCTGGGTGGTATCTATATCCGACAATCAAAAAGAACAATTTGCGCTTCGAACTACCCTATCAGGAGCGTCTAATGCGCGCAGGGCGCGAGCTCGGTAATCGGTTGCATGAAGGCGATGTTGGATGGTGGGACGAGCAACTCGGGGAATACCAGGCACTACCGGTTTGGCACGATTTTCCGGAGCTGTGGGAGCGGGAGCTGGTGCGCAAGGGTCAAAAGCCAGAGGATTTTCCGTTTTGGCTGATCGCTACCAAAAGTATGCAATATCACGCAGGTGGCAATGTCGATATTCAACTCATGGATGAGCTCTCGCGCAATGTAAGGGGCCACGGTGGCATCATGATCAATACGGCTGCTGCGGCCCGACTCGGTGTTGACGATGGCGATATGTTGGAGATCACTTCTGTGCTTGGGAGTACCCAAGGCGCGGCCATCGTAGCGCAGGGCATCCGACCCGACACCTTGGTCATTGTGGGTCAGTTTGGCCATTGGGCAACGCCTTACGCGACCAAAATTAAGGCGCCCACCATGAACGCTATTACGCCGATGTCGCTCGAACTGACCGATGCTACCGGCTCTGGTGCGGACATCGTGCGCGTCAGCGTCAGACGCATGACTGCGGCAGTTCCAGCCTGAGTTTGATGAATCATGCGCAGAGTGGATCTGATTGAAATGCAACCGCAGTACGGTGGCATGCGTCAAGTTGGAGCGCATCGGTTTCCTTCTTCCACGCAACCCGTTCTATCGGAAGACTGCTGGGTCGTTGATGAGCAGGCGCTGTTTGTCGATGTCGAAGGAGTTGGACTCTACACCATGATGTGGACGCGTACCGACGCAGCAGGTGAAGCAGGTTTCCTGCCACAGGAGGGACTTCTGAACGAGGGGATGGTGCCAGAGGCACTCGCGCTATGTGCTGGATTCTTGTTGACCGAAAGTATGATCGATACGATCGACGACATTGCATCGCTGGCAGTTTGTCCGGATGCTCCCGATGTGGTGAAGGTGGTTCTGGTCGACCCTTCACGCGTACGCAGCAACCGGCGTAGTGGATTGATTGCGAGTTCATGCGGTCTATGCGGCGGCATTGACCAAGCTGCTGATCTATACGGTGGGTTGTCGCGTGTACCCGAGACCCTGTGTCTCGAACCCGCCCGTTTTGAACCGCTGATGCAAGCCATGCAAAGCTGTCAATCGGTCTTTAATCTCACCGGCGGAACCCACGCCGCAGCCCTGTTTTCGCCTCAAGCCGTCATGCTGGCCTGTGCAGAGGATCTGGGTCGGCACAACGCGTTCGACAAAGTGATTGGGAGCTGTCTGTTGAATCGGATCAACACAGCTGGTTGCGTTGTCACGCTTTCAGGCCGCGTCAGCCTGGAGCTCATTGTCAAGGCGGCACGTGCCGGAATAGAAATGGTGGGTGCGGTATCTGCTCCATCGTCATTGGCGATCGAGGCGGCCGACCGCCTTGGCATCACCTTGTGTGGTTTCGTGCGCAACGACCGACTTACAGCATTCACGCATCCCCATCGTCTGAAGTGAACCCGAGTCAATCGGTCTTGAGGGCGACCAACAATTCTGGCCCATAAGACCCGCGACCAGTGGGTGGAGCAATTCTCTGTGCTAGTAGTGCGCCGGAATCAGGGCAAGCTGCCGACCATCTCAGCGATTATTTGTGACTTTATATTACATGTTTTCCCTGAAATAGTCATTTAATTGATATTTATTATGGTAAATCACAAAAAATAATGCACAATAGTGCATCTTTTGTATGGATGGTGCTCGAACCCAGCGGCAATTGGCTCCTGGCGATAGCCCTATCTGGATCGTCCCCGGTCGACGCCAGGTAGAACGGACCACCGTACTGCCTTGCATCAGATATAAATACAGGAGACATCCATGGAGCAAAGCAGACTCAGGCCCACCGACCTGGAATCGATTGAACTGGCGAGCACTGATGCGCTACAGGCACTTCAGCTGGAACGCATGAAGTGGTCGTTGCAGCACGCATACGACAACGTTCCGCATTACCGGGCGTCATTCGATGCGAAGGGTGTCAACCCGTCTGACCTAAAGTCCTTGAGCGATCTGGCCAAGTTTCCATTCCTGATCAAATCGGATTTACGCAACAATTACCCATATGGCATGTTCGCAGTCCCGCGCGAACAAGTCGTTCGCATCCACGCATCCAGTGGGACCACCGGCAAACCAACAGTCGTGGGCTACACCCGCAAGGACATCGATACCTGGGCGAGTGTGGTAGCGCGTTCGATCAAGGCGGCAGGGGGACGGGCTGGCGACATCCTGCATAACGCCTACGGCTATGGGCTCTTTACGGGTGGACTCGGAGCGCACTATGGAGCCGAAAAACTGGGGTGCACCGTCATTCCTATGTCCGGTGGGCAGACCGAAAAGCAGGTTCAGCTGATCGTAGACTTCAAACCGTCCATCATCATGGTGACGCCGTCGTACATGCTCAACCTGATCGAAGAGTTTGCCCGCCAAGGACTCGATGCGGCAGACAGTTCACTCAAAATCGGCATTTTTGGCGCCGAGCCGTGGACCAATGCGATGCGCACTGAAATTGAACAGCGCGCTGGCATTGATGCCGTCGATATCTACGGCTTGTCCGAAGTGATGGGGCCGGGTGTTGCATGCGAATGCGTTGAGAGTAAGGATGGCCCAGTCGTATGGGAAGACCATTTTTATCCGGAAATCATTAATCCGGAAACGGGTGAAGTACTAGCTGACGGGGAAGAAGGCGAACTCGTGTTTACCTCGCTCAGTAAGGAAGCCCTGCCAATCATTCGTTACCGTACGCGCGACCTGACCCGCCTGTTGCCTCCCACCTCGCGCTCCATGCGCCGTATTGACAAAATCACCGGTCGCTCAGACGACCTGCTCATCATCCGTGGCGTAAATCTGTTCCCAACCCAAATAGAAGAACTCATTCTTAAACAGCAACACCTCGCGCCCCAGTATCAATTGGTGGTCTCGCGTGACGGCCACATGGACACGCTGAATGTCATTGCGGAGTTGCGGCCTGAATTTTCACATCGGATGACCGAACTGGAAATGGATTCCATCGGCCGCGAATTGCAGCACCATATTAAAACACTTGTCGGAATTACCACCATCGTGAAGGTGCAGGCCGCCGAGACGATCGAACGCACCGCCGTGGGCAAGGCACGCCGCGTGATCGACAAACGTGGACTCTATCAGCCGTCCTGAAGGCGTAGGCGTTCGACTAAACCTGAGGTGGAACCCGTGCAGCGATCGGCTGGTTTCGGGCCTTCCACCGCGTAAGCGATCCCAAGGCCTCACGCAAAAAAACAAGGGCAGCCGCCTCAGCCGATTTGACGTCGTCGATTAGTGGATCAATCCATTGGAATTACAGTGGATGGCCAGCGGCAATCAATTTAGGCACGCTTAAATCCCCAGGTAGCGTTGCAGAAGCTCCGGTTGCTCGCCTAGTACACGGCTGCTGCCGTCAAAAACGACCCGGCCCTTGACCAGAATGACATTGCGATCCGTGATGGCGGAAATTGCAGCAAAATTTTTATCGACAATGATGGTTGCAATGCCCGTGGCTCGAATCGTCTTCACGATATTCCAGATGTCGCGTGCGATCACTGGCGCCAATCCTTCTGTGGCTTCATCGAGAATGAGCAGATCAGGGTTGGTCATGAGTGCGCGGCCAATGGTGAGCATTTGCTGCTCACCCCCAGACAGCTTTTGCCCGCCAGTCTCAATCCGTTCGGCCAGGCGGGGGAATGTTTGCAGTATTCGTTCGTAGGTCCATTCGTTACGACCGTTCTTGCCGGTGCGGGCCGCCATGATGAGATTTTCACGCACCGAAAGATTGGGAAATATACCGCGACCCTCGGGCACATAGGCGATACCTTGCTGCGCTATCTGGTGCGGTTCGGCCTGGGTCATATCCTTTCCGTTAACCGTCACCACTCCGGTGCGCGGCCGCACATGACCCACCAGGCTGTTCAACAACGTGGACTTGCCCATGCCATTGCGCCCCATCAAGCCAATTGTCTCTCCTGGCTGTACCGCAAAATTGACATCGTGAAGAACATGGCTTGCACCATAGTACGTGTTCAATCCGCGCGCTTCAATGATGGGCGTATCAGCCATGCTCGGCCTCCTCATTTCCGAGGTAAGCACGCTGCACCTGCGCACTGTTGCGAATCTGCTCGGGCGTACCCGACTCCAACACACGTCCGTTGACCATCACTGTCAGCACGTCGGCCAAGGCGAATACGGCATCCATGTCGTGTTCCACCAGCAACACGG
>Ga0209476_10001734_pt1 | contig 14639 bp, 17 predicted proteins | sample KloWWTrecipitate_FD_187179 | JGI IMG/M metagenome (GOLD analysis project Ga0209476, IMG submission 187179) | Active sludge microbial communities from Klosterneuburg, Austria, studying microevolution and ecology of nitrifiers - Klosterneuburg... | ecosystem: Engineered > WWTP > Aerobic digester... | reverse complement strand
TGCACCGACTTGCCCACTTCGTCGCCGGAGAAGAGCAGACGGCCGAGCGTGCCGCGCACCACCTGCTCGTCGTCGCCATCGCGGGTGAACTGGCGCATCCAGTCGGTGAGCGGCAGGTCGACGGCGAAGTCGGCGGCATGGTCCTGGGCGAAGTAGCCCGGGCGCGCCTTTTCCGCCCATTTGATCCTGCCGGACAGGGGCTTCAGGTCGCCGGCCAGGCAGCGCAGCAGGGTGGTCTTGCCGACGCCGTTTTCGCCGATGATGGCCACCTTCTCGCCGGCTTCGATGGTCGCGCTGAAGTCCCGAAAAAGCGGATTTTTGGCGGCATCGTAAGCGTGGGTCAGGCCTTCGATCTCGACGGCGTGCCGGTGCAGCTTCTCCCGCTCGTCCATCTCGAAGCGGATCCACGGGTACTGGCGCGAGGACGGCTTGATGTCCTCGATCCTGATCTTTTCGATCTGCCTGGCGCGGCTGGTCGCCTGGCGCGCCTTGGATTTGTTGGCGCTGAAGCGGCGCACGAAATCCTGCAGTTCGGCGACGCGCTCCCTGGCCTTGGTGTTGTCCTTCAACTGCTGCTGGCGCGCCTGCGTCGAGGCTTCCATGTAGTCGTCGTAGTTGCCGGGGTAGATCGTCAGGCGGCCATAGTCCAGGTCGGCCATGTGGGTGCACACCTGATTCAGGAAATGGCGGTCGTGCGAGATGATGATCATCGTGCTGCCGCGCTCGTTCAGCACATGCTCCAGCCAGCGGATGGTGTTGATGTCGAGGTTGTTGGTCGGTTCGTCGAGCAACAGGATGTCCGGATTGGAGAACAGCGCCTGCGCCAGCAGCACGCGCAGCTTCCAACCGGGCGCGACGGCGCTCATCGGGCCGTCGTGCTGTTCGCTCGGGATGCCGGCGCCGTGCAGCAGCTCGCCGGCGCGCGACTCGGCGGTATAGCCGTCGTACTCGGCGAACTTCGCTTCCAGCTCGGCGGCGTGCAGGTAGTCCGCCTCGGTCGCCTCCGGGTTGGCGTAGATGGCGTCCTTCTCCCGCATGCAGGACCACATCTGCTCGTGGCCCATCAGCACCACGTCGAGGACGCGCGCGTCCTCGTAGGCAAACTGGTCCTGCCGCAGCCAGGCCATGCGCTCGTTGCGGTCCAGCGAGACGTTGCCGGCAGTGGGCTCCAGCACGCCGGCGAGGATTTTCATGAACGTCGTCTTGCCGCAGCCGTTGGCGCCGATCAGGCCATAGCGGTTGCCGTCGCCGAACTTGACGGAGATGTTCTCGAACAGGGGCTTGGCCCCGAACTGCATGGTAATATTTGACGTGGAAAGCACTGAATGAAAACCCTGGTCGCGCGCGGCACATGCCGGCAATAGCCGGCGAAAGACGCAACATTCTACCCTTCAAATGATTCCCGTTCCCGAGCGCGATGTGCCGCGCCATGGCCAGGTTTTCACGCCGCCGGCCATTGTCGCCGCGATGCTGGCCCTGCGCCGCAACCATGGCCGGATGCTGGAGCCGGCCTGCGGCGACGGCGCCTTCTCGCAACAATTGCCCGGCTGCACCGCCATCGAACTGGATGCGGCGCATTGCCCGCCGGGCGCGCTCAACCTCGATTTCTTCGCCTATCCGGAGGCGGAACAATTCGACACCATCATCGGCAACCCGCCCTACGTCAAGGCGCGCGACATCCAGCCCGGCACGCGGCGCCACCTGCATTCGCGCCTGCTCAACGGCCACAGCAACCTGTACCTGCACTTCATCGAGAAATGCGTGCGTCACCTGGCGCCGGGCGGCGAGCTGATTTTCATCACGCCGCGCGATTTTCTCAAGGCCACCGGCAGCGCGCGGCTCAACACCTGGCTTTTCGACCAGGGTACGATCACCGATTTCCAGGAGCTGGGCGACGCGCGCGTCTTCGACGGCGTGGTGCCCAACTGCGCCATCTGGCGCTTCGAAAAAGGCAACCTGGCGCGGCGCCTCGCCGACGGTCGGCGCATGGTGCTCTCCGGCGGACAGATCCTGCTCACCCGAGGCATCTACAGCGTGCCGCTTGCCGGCGTCTTCGCGGTCAAGGTCGGCGCGGTGTCCGGCGCCGACGAAATCTTCACCCATGCCGAACTGGGCAACGCCGATTTCGTCTGCTCGAGGACGGCGCAGACCGGCGAGCTGCGCCGCATGATCTGGCTCGACCGCGAGGAGCCGATCGCATATCTGGAGCCGTTCAAGGAACGCCTGCTGGCGCGCCGGGTGACGAAGTTCGACGCGTCCAACTGGTGGAAGTGGGGCCGCCGCCATCATGTTTCCGATGCGCCACGCCTCTACGTCAACCAGAAGACGCGCAACCCGCGTCCCTTCTTCCTGAATGACTGCAAGAACTACGACGGCGCCGTCCTCGCCCTGTTCCCGCATCGCCGCGATGCCGATCCCGAATGCCTGCGCGACATGCTCAACGATGTCGACTGGGCCGAGCTGGGCTTCGTCTGCGACGGCCGCTTCCTCTTTGCCCAGCGCAGCCTGGCGCAGGCGCTGCTGCCGGAGGCGTTCGCCCCCTTTGCGGCGCGACCTCTGCTATAAACACACCATGGTTCCCCGCCTCACCACCGCATTGACCGGCCCGCTGCTCGACCTCGAGCGGAAGTTTCTCGACGCGAACACCGCCATCGAGCAGTGGTTCCGCGCCCAGTGGCAGGAGCACACGCCGCCGTTCTACTGCTCGGTCGACCTGCGCAACGCAGGCTTCAAGCTGGCCCCGGTGGACACCAACCTCTTTCCGGGCGGTTTCAACAACCTCAACCCGGCCTTCCTGCCGCTGTGCGTGCAGGCGGCGATGACGGCCATCGAGAAGGTCTGCCCCGATGCGAAGAACCTGCTGCTGATCCCCGAGAACCATACACGCAACCAGTTCTACCTGATGAACGTCGCGCGCCTGGCAACGATCCTCAAGCGCACCGGCCTCGGCGTGCGCATCGGCACGCTGATCCCCGAAATCGTGGCGCCGACGCCGCTCGATCTGCCGGACGGGCAGACGCTGCTGCTGGAGCCGCTCAAGCGGCACAACGGCCGCCTCGGCCTGGAGGACTTCGATCCCTGCGCTATCCTGCTCAACAACGATCTGTCCGCCGGCGTGCCGGAGATCCTGAAAGACCTGCATGAGCAGGTTGTCCTGCCGCCGCTGCATGCCGGCTGGCACGTGCGGCGCAAGTCGCGCCACTTCGCCGCCTACGATCGCGTGGCGGGGGACTTCGCCCAGGCAATGGGCATCGATCCCTGGCTGATCAACCCGGATTTTGCCGTCTGCGGCCAGGTGAATTTCCAGGAGCGCCAGGGCGAGGAATGCCTCGCCGCCAACGTCGACACGGTGCTGACGCGCGTCAAGGCCAAGTACGCCCAGTACGGCGTGACGGAACAGCCCTTCGTCATCGTCAAGGCGGATGCCGGCACCTACGGCATGGGCATCATGACGGTGCGCGACGCCTCGGAAGTGAAGGGGCTCAACCGCAAGCAGCGCAACAAGATGGCGGTGGGCAAGGAGGGCCTGCAGGTCAGCGAGGTCATCATCCAGGAGGGTGTGCACACCCACGAGACCATCGAGGGCAACGTCGCCGAGCCGGTGGTGTACATGATCGACCGCTACGTCGTCGGCGGCTTCTACCGGGTGAACACCGAGCGCGGCCGCGACGAGAACCTCAACGCGCCGGGCATGCGCTTCGAGCCGCTGGCTTTCGACTGCGGCTGCAGCCTGCCCGATCCCGGCTGTGCGCCGGACGATGCGCCCAACCGTTTTTTCGCCTACGGCGTGGTGGCGCGCCTGGCCCTGCTCGCCGCCGCCGTCGAGCTGGAGCTGTCGGCACCGCCGATGGAAATCGCGTGAACGCCCCGCTGCCGGGCCGCCCCAAGGCGGGGCCAGCCAATATCATGGAACGAAGCGAGCATCCGTCACCCCCTTCCTCGGGAAGGGGGAGGGGGGGCAGGCAGTGAAACTCGCCTTCATTCTCGATCCGCTGGAACATCTGAAGGCCTACAAGGATTCCAGCGTCGCCATGATGCGCGAGGCGCAGGCGCGCGGTCATGAAGTCTGGGCGATCATGCGGCCGGCACTGGCCTGGCGCGATGGGGCGGTGCGCGCGGCCGCTTCGCGCCTCGTCGTGCGCGCGGATCATCATGACTGGTTCGAAGCGTCGGCGCCGCAGGAGACCGTTCTCGCGGCATTCGATGCCGTGTTGATGCGCCAGGACCCGCCTTTCGACATCGAGTACATCACCGCCACCTGGCTGCTGGAGCGCGCCCAGGCCGGCGGCGCCCGCGTCATCAACGACCCGCGCGCGGTGCGCGATCATTCCGAGAAGCTCGCCATCCTGGAGTTCCCGCAGTTCATTCCCGAGACGGTGGTGGCGCGCGAAGCGGAGACGCTGCAGGCCTTCATCGAGTCGGCCGGAGACGCCATCCTCAAGCCGCTTGACGGCATGGGCGGCAGCCAGGTGTTCCGCGTGCGCCGCGACGATCCCAACCGCAACGTCATCGTCGAGACGCTGACCTGCTGCACGGCGCGCACCATCATGGCGCAGCGCTACCTGCCGGCCATCGCGCAGGGTGACAAGCGCATCCTGCTCATCGGCGGCGCGCCGGTGCCGTTCGCGCTGGCGCGCATCCCCAAGGCGGGCGAGACGCGCGGCAACCTCGCCGCCGGCGGCACCGGCGTGGCGCAGCCGCTGTCAGCGCGCGATCGAGAGATCGCCGAACACCTGGCGCCGATCCTGCACGGCCGCGGCATCCTGCTGGCCGGCATCGACGTCATCGGCGACCATCTCACCGAGATCAACGTCACCAGCCCGACCTGCTTCGTCGAGATCACGCAGCAGACCGGCTTCGACGTCGCCGGCATGTTCGTGGATGCCCTTGAGCGAGAATGTAAACCCCGGTAACCACCAAGACACCAAGGCACCAAGAAGCACCAAGTTTTTCTTTGTGCAACTTGGTGTCTTGGTGTCTTGGTGGTTCAGAATTTTTCTTTGTGGAGCGGTATTGGCCGGCTGCGTCAGGGCGCCGCAACTCCACCAGCGCGAAGCCTACGTCTTCGGCACCCGCGTCGAAGTGTCGGTGTGGGGCGAATCGGCGGAGAAGTCGCAGCAGGCGCTGGCGGCCGTCCTCGCCGAGTTCGACCGCCTGCACAGAATGCTGCACGCCTGGCAGCCTTCAGAGCTGACTGCCCTGAATGAAGCCATCGCCCGCGGCGAGCGCGACATCGCCGTATCCCCGGAACTGACTTTTATCCTCAAGGATGCGGCAGCCATCGCCGCACAATCGGACCAGTTGTTCAATCCCGCCATCGGCAATCTGGTGGCGCTGTGGGGCTTCCATTCCGACGAGTTCAAGCCGCAGCTTCCCGAGGCTGCGGCGGTCGAGGCGGCGGTCAAGGCGCGGCCGCGCTTGAGCGACCTGTCCTTCGCCGGGGAGCGCGCCAGCAGTCGCAACCGCGCCGTGCAGCTCGACCTCGGCGGCTATGCCAAGGGCTATGCGCTGGATCGCGCAGCCGGCATCCTGCGCGGGCAGGGCGTGAACAACGCCCTCATCAATATCGGCGGCAATATCATGGCGCTGGGCGACAAGGGCGGCCAGCCCTGGCGCGTCGGTATCCAGCATCCGCGCGCCGCCGCGCCACTGGCCACGCTGGAACTGCGCGACGGCGAGGCGGTCGGCACTTCGGGCGACTACCAGCGCTATTTCGAGGTCGACGGCAAGCGCTACTGCCACCTGCTCGACCCGCGCAGCGGCCGGCCGGCCGAGGGAACGCAGGCGGTCACCGTGCTGATTCCGCCGCGGACGAGCGCACCCCAAGGGACCTTCCTTCGAGGTGCCGGCGCGCTGTCGGACGCGGCAAGCAAGCCGCTTTTCGTTGCCGGCGCCGCCGAATGGCGCGGCCTGGCGCGCCGCCTCGGGGTGGAACAGGCGCTGCTGATCGACGGCGAGGGCGTGATGCAGGTCACGGCGGCGTTTCGCCAGCGGCTTACCATGCTCGCATCCGACATGAAAATCGTGAGCGAGCCGTGAAAGAAGAATACGTAAATCGCATGGTGCGCCGCCGCATCGGCCTGGATGCCCTGCGCCGTCTGCGCCGCCTGGTCGATGCCGGCCGGGCGCAAGAAGCGGACAATGCCCGCCTGGCGCAACGCTTGGCCATCGCGCTCGCCGTCCTGGCGGGACTGACTTTTCTCCTCTTCGTCTTTCGCTGACCGCGCCGGCACACGCCGGCCTTCGGTTACAATCAAACGCATAACTTCCGTCGCGATCATGATCGGCATTTTTTTGATAACCCACGGCAGCCTGGGCGAGTCGCTCGTCCAGTGCGCTTGCCACGTCCTCAACAAGCGTCCGCCGCAGATCGCCCAGCTCGGCGTGTCCGGCCAGGACGATCCGCTCGATGCGCTTCCTCTGGCGCGCAACATGATGAATCTGGTCGACACGGGCGAGGGGGTGCTGCTGCTCACCGACATCTTCGGCGCGACGCCGAGCAATATCGCGCTGAAGCTGCTTGCCCCGGGCCGCGTCGAGGGCGTTTCCGGGGTGAGCCTGCCCATGCTGCTGCGCGCGCTCACCTATCGCGAAAAAGACATGGAGACGCTGCTGGCCAAGGCTGTAGCGGGCGGACGCGACGGCGTGATGCTGATGAAAGGTGCGAGAGATGCCGCGGGCTGAAGCGGAGATCGTCAACAAACTTGGCCTGCACGCCCGCGCCTCGGCGAAACTGACCCAGGTGGCGACGGCCTTCGCCAGCGAGGTCTGGCTGGAGCGCAACGGCCGCCGCGTCAACGCCAAGAGCATCATGGGCGTCATGATGCTGGCGGCCGGCAAGGGCGCCACGGTGATCGTCGACACCGAGGGCGCCGACGCCGACGCCGCCCTGCAGGCGGTGCTCAAGCTGATCGCCGACAAGTTCGGCGAAAGCGAGTGAGCTTTACGCTGCACGGCCTTGCCGTCTCGCACGGCATCGCCATCGGCCATGCCCACCTCGTCTCGCATGCGACGCTCGAGGTGGAGCATTATGTTCTGCCCGGCCGTTTCGTCGGCGAGGAGATCGCGCGCTTCGACGCGGCCGTCGCCGAAGTGCGCGCCGAGCTGGACGGACTGCTGGCCGGCGGCGACCCCGGCGCGCCGGCCGAATTGACGGCCTTCATCGACCTGCACCAGATGCTGCTGGCCGATCCGATGCTGATCGACACGACGCGCGAGCTGATCCGCGAGCGGCGCTGCAACGCCGAATGGGCGCTGGTGCAGCATATGGAGCGCCTCGCCGAACAGTTCGACCAGATCGAGGACGAATACCTGCGCGAGCGCAAGGCTGACGTCGTCCAGGTGGTCGAGCGCGTGCTGAAAGTGCTCATGGGCCACCCCGGCCACCCGCCCAGGCACGCCCGCGGCGAGCAGCTCATCGTTGTCGCCCACGACCTGTCGCCGGCCGACACCCTCCAGTTCAAGCAGCTCAAGATCGGCGGCTTCGTCACCGATCTGGGCGCCGCCACTTCGCACACCGCCATCGTCGCACGCAGCCTGGCCATTCCGGCGGTGGTCGGCCTGCACCATGCGCGCGACCTGATCCGCGAGGACGACATGCTGATCGTCGACGGCACGCGCGGCGTGCTGATCGTCGATCCGGATGCGCGGGTGCTGGAAGAATACCGCCTGCGCAAGAGCGGGCTGGAACTGGAGCGCGCCAAGCTCAAGCGCCTGAAGAAGTCGCGCGCGGCCACCCTCGACGGCACCGATATCGAGCTGACTGCCAACATCGAGCTGACCGCCGACATGGACCAGGTGAAGGCGGCCGGCGCGGCCGGCATCGGCCTGTTCCGCACGGAATTCCTCTTCCTCAACCGCGACGGCATGCCGGGCGAGGAAGAGCAGTTCGCCGCCTACCGCAGCGTGGCGGAGGCCATGGACGGCCGCCCGGTGACCATTCGCAGCCTGGACATCGGCGCCGACAAGAACCTGCGCGGCGTCGAGCGCACCGAGGCCAATCCGGCGCTGGGGCAGCGCGCCATCCGCTACTGCCTGGCCGAGCCGCAGATTTTCCTCACCCAGTTGCGCGCCATCCTGCGCGCTTCGCATCACGGCCGCGTCAAGCTGCTGGTGCCCATGCTGGCGCATGCGCACGAGATCGAGCAGACGCTGGCCCTGCTGGCCCAGGCCAAGGAACAGTTGCGCGGCCGCGGGCAACCCTTCGACGAAGGCATCGAGGTCGGCGGCATGATCGAGATCCCCGCTGCCGCGCTGGCCCTCGGCGTGTTCCTGGCCAAGCTGGATTTCCTTTCCATCGGCACCAACGACCTGATCCAGTACACCCTCGCCATCGACCGTACCGACGAAGCGGTGGCGCATCTCTACGATCCGCTGCATCCCGCCGTGCTGCGCCTGATCGCCCACACCATCCAGGCCGGCACGCGCGCCGGCCTGCCGGTGGCGGTGTGCGGCGAGATGGCCGGCGATCCGACCTTGACGCGCCTGCTGCTCGGCATGGGCCTGCGCCAGTTCTCCATGCACCCGGCGCAGATCCTCGAGGTCAAGCAACAAGTGCTGCAAAGCGACTGCGCCCGCCTGCGCCGCCAGGTCACGCGCATGCTCAACACCGACGACCCGGTCCGGCTGCGCGCCCAGTTGGAGCGGTTGAACGCAGCGACACCCGCTGCCTGAGGGGGAGCGCGGAGCGCTTGCTTAATCCATACCTACGCCCATTCGCCGTGTTGCGGGGACTGACTTTACCGAGGGTGAGAGCTTTCCGGATTGTCGAGTTCAATCGGAATTCAATTCGAACACGGCCCCTGTAATTGATGGCGGCGCCGTTCGCTCAGCGTATCGGCGACGGTAGTGCGCTTGGCGGTGCCGTTGACCTCGCAGATGAGCGGGGCATAATGACTGCATCGGAGGAATCGAATATGACGACCTTGGAACTGAAACTGAATCTGCCGGATCGTCTGGCGCAGGACGCCGCGCAGATGGGGCTATTGAGCCCGGAAAGCCTGCAAACCTTGCTGCGCGAGGCGGTGCGCAGCCGCCGCATTGCGCAGTTGGCGCTGGCGCGGCAGCGTGTGGCCGAAGCCGGGATCGCACCAATGAGCCTGGAGGAAATTCAGGAGGAAGTGGATGCGGTGCGCGCCGAGCACCGCGGCAAGACCGCGCCTAGGGCCTGTTGACATTCATTTGATCGGATGCGTTGTGGCCAAAAGCGTCGACTGCTAGGCGCGCGACGCCGTCAATGGTCATTCCCTTGACAAGGAGCGCAACGACGCAGCCGGCGCTTTTGGCCGCAACCCGAAGGAAACGGGTCTTTCCGGGCGCATGGCCGCGTAGCGGCGGCTCGCCGTGGAATAACCACTGTCTTCGCCGCCGCGTCTTGCCCTGTGCCCCGAAGGAAATCCCCTTTGGGGACACCCGGAAAGGCCCGTTCGCACCGACCAAATGAATGTCAACAGGCCCTAGATGCGTTTAGTGCTGGATACGAATATCGTCGCTTCCGGCCTGCTCTGGGGCGGCAATCCGGCGCAATTGCTCGATACCGCGCAACTCGGCGAGATCGAGCTATTCACCAGCCGTCCTCTGCTGGCCGAGCTCTCCAACATTCTGGTACGCCGCAAATTCGCCAAGGCCGTCGAGGCCTCCGGATTGTCCATCGAAGCGCTGGTGCTGGGTTATGTCGAGCTGACCACCGTCGTGCGGCCCGCAGCGATTGCTGCGGCTGTCGCGGCCGATCCGACTGACGATCAGGTGCTGGCCTGTGCCGTAAGCGCACAGGCCGACCTGATCGTCTCCGGCGACAGGCATCTGCTGGATCTCGGTGGAACGTACCAGGGCATCCGCATCGTGACGCCGGCCGAGGCAGTGCAGTTGATCGCCGGATAGGCGCAGGACAGACACCCTCGCCGTGTTATGGGGACTAATGACTTTTACCGAGAGCGGCAGCCTTCCGTATTCGGTTGGAGTTCAATTCGAGCGCGGCCCCTTTCGCGCGATTTGACATCATGCAAGGGCCGAGGTAACTTTCGCCCATAGCGCCGATTTGACCGTCAGCTTGCGGGCGCTTAATAAATACGGCTAAAGCGAGGGCGACCCAGTCCAGCGCTCAGCCGACTGGGTTTTTTATTGCATGACAGACACGACCAACAGCGTAGGCGAGGCACAGCCGCAACGCGCCCGTTTCGATAGCCCGCTGACTTTGGCGGGGGGCGCGGTGCTGCCGGCGTTCGACCTGGTCTACGAGACCTACGGCGAATTGAACGCGTCGCGCTCGAATGCGGTGCTGGTCTGCCATGCCCTGTCGGGCAACCACCATCTCGCCGGCTGGCATGCGGACAATCCGAAGGGCATTGGCTGGTGGGACAACCTGATCGGCCCCGGCAAGCCGCTCGATACGCGCAAATTCTTCGTCGTCGGCGTGAACAACCTCGGCGGCTGCTACGGCTCGACCGGCCCGGTGACGGCCAACCCGGCCACCGGCAAGCCCTGGGGCGCCGATTTCCCCATGGTCATCGTCGAAGACTGGGTGGCTTCCCAGGCCCGGCTGGCGGATCACCTTGGTATCGAGGCCTGGGCGGCGGTGATCGGCGGCAGCCTGGGCGGCATGCAGGCGATGCAGTGGACGCTGGAATACCCGGAGCGCATTCGCCACGCCCTGGTCATTGCTTCGGCGCCCAAGCTGACGGCGCAGAACATCGCCTTCAACGAAGTGGCGCGCCAGGCCATCCTCACCGACCCGGACTTCCACGGCGGACACTATTACGAGCATGGCGTCGTGCCGGCGCGCGGCCTGCGGCTGGCGCGCATGCTCGGCCACATCACCTACCTGTCCGATGACCAGATGGCGGAGAAGTTCGGCCGCAAATTGCGCCAGGAAGCGCTGCAGTTCAATTACGCCGCGGATTTCGAGATCGAGTCCTACCTGCGCTACCAGGGCGACAAGTTCGCCGGCTTCTTCGACGCCAATACCTATCTCATCACCACCAAGGCGCTCGACTACTTCGATCCGGCGCGCGATTACGGCGGCAACCTCGCCGCCGCGCTGGCGCGCGCGCGCGCGGATTTCCTCGTCGTCTCCTTCTCGACCGACTGGCGCTTTGCGCCGGAACGTTCGCGCGAGATCGTCTTCGGCCTGGTGCACAACGGCCTGGACGCGAGCTATGCCGAAATCCAGTGCAGCGCCGGCCACGATTCCTTCCTGCTCGACGACCCGCACTACCATGCCGTGCTGCGGGCTTACTTCGAAGGCATTCGGGTATGACGAACGTCCTCGGCCGCTTCGATTTTGACGTCATCGCCGACTGGATCAAGCCGGGCGAGAAAGTGCTCGACCTCGGCTGCGGGGATGGCAGCCTGCTGCGCTACCTGCGGGACGAGAAGGGCGTGCTCGGCTACGGCGTGGACAACGACCCCGACAATGTCCTCGCCTGCATCCGCAACGGCGTGAACGTCATCCAGATCAACATGGAAGCGGGTCTTTCGGGCTTCGAGGACGGCTTCTTCGACCATGTCGTGATGTCGCTCTCCTTGCAGACGGTGCGCCACACAGAGCAGATGCTGGCCGAGATGCTGCGCGTCGGCCGCGAGGCGGTGGTGAGTTTTCCCAACTTCGGCCAGCGCAGCCATCGCGAGGCGATCGCCGCCGGGCGCATGCCGGTATCGAAGAGCCTGCCCTACCAGTGGTTCAATTCGCCCAACGTGCGCTTCTTCACGATGGCCGATTTCGAGGCCCTGTGCGCGCAACGCGGCATCGGCATCCGCGAGCGCCTCGGTTTCGACGGCGAGGCCACGGTTACCGAGGACCTCAACCTCAACGCCAGCATTGCCGTGTATCGGCTCGGCAGAAATAACTTGTAGGAGCGGGCTTGCCCGCGATTCGACGCCAAATCGCCCGCAAGCCGGCTCCTACAGCGGTTAGAATGCCGCCGGATGATAAATTCAAACAAGCCATCGGTGTTCGCCGCGCTGCTCAACCGGCGCATGCTGATCTGCGTGTTCACCGGCTTTTCCTCCGGCCTGCCGCTGTTCATCCTGCTCAACCTGCTGCCTGCCTGGCTGAAGACCGAGGGCCTGAGCCTGGCCGCGATCGGCGCGCTGACGCTGGTGCAGATGCCCTACACCTGGAAGTTCCTCTGGTCGCCGCTGCTCGACCGCTACGCGCTGCCGCTGCTGGGGCGACGGCGCGGCTGGATGCTGGCCACACAGATCGGCCTGCTGGTTTCGGTTGCCGCTTTCGGCCTGCTCTCACCGCAGGCCGACCTTGGGCTGGTGGTGCTGTGCTCGGTGACAGTGGCCTTCCTCTCGGCAACCCAGGACATCGTGCTGGATGCCTACCGCCGCGAGTTGCTGCTGGAGGCTGAACTGGGTCTCGGCAACGCGGTGCATGTGAATGCCTACAAGGTCGCCGGTCTGGTGCCGGGATCGCTCTCGCTCATTCTGGCCGATCATTTGCCCTGGCTGCAGGTGTTTGTCGTCACTGCGCTGTTCATGCTGCCGGGCATGGCGATGACCCTGCTGGTGCGCGAGCCGGCAGTCGCACCCGCCGCGCCGAAGACCCTGCAGGAAGCGGTGGTGGCGCCCTTTCGCGAATTCATCGGGCGCAATGGCTGGCGCGAGGCCCTCTACGTGCTGGCCTTCATTTTTCTCTACAAGCTGGGCGACTCGATGTGCACGGCGCTGGCGACACCGTTCTACCTCGAGATGGGTTTCTCGAAGTCGGACATCGGACTGGTGGCGAAGCATGCCGGCCTCTGGCCGAGCGTCATTGGCGGTTTGCTGGGCGGCCTGTGGATGGTGCGCCTGGGCATCAACCGCGCGCTGTGGATCTTTGGCGTGGTGCAACTGGGCGCGATTCTCGGCTTTGCTTGGCTCGCCTGGCTGGGGCCGCAGGCCGTCATCGGCGTGGATCAGAGAATCGACCTGGCCGTCGTCATCGGCATTGAGGCGCTCGGCGTTGGACTCGGCACGGCGGCCTTTGTCGCCTTCATAGCGCGCACCACCCATCCTGCCTATACGGCGACGCAATTCGCCCTGTTCACCAGCCTGATGGCGGTGCCGCGCACCTTCATCAATGCCACCACCGGCTGGCTGGTCGGCCAGATGGGCTGGTTCAATTTCTTTCTCATGTGCACCGTGCTGGCGGTGCCGGGAATGTTGCTGTTGCTGCGGGTGGCGCCCTGGAACGAACGTCCGGAAGGGAATTAACGCCGCCTTGGGGCGAGGGGGAAGGCAGTTAATTGCGCTTGCCGCGCCGGCGATCCAGCCACCAGGCCAGCATGGGCAGCATCAGCATGGACCCGGGCATGGCGAGGGTGACCAGATAAGGCGAGATCTGCGACAGTGCATTCAACTGTTCCTTCAGTTCCTGGCGTTCGCCGGTGGTCCAGCGGTCGCCGTTGCGCTGCTTCATCAGCAGCGGCATCAGCCCCTTAGCCTTGAGCACTGCACGCAGGACATGGTCGCGCTCCCGCTTTTGTGCTTCAAGCATGTGGTGTACGAAACGGAGGCGAGGATGTTGCATGCCGTGGGCGGCAACTTCAACGGGACGGTCCTCACCATGCGGATGCTGCGGCATGGCGGTCAGCGCGCAGGCAGGAACGATTCGACGGCGCCGTGCAGCCGGCGCAAGGATCGCCAGATGAAGAAGCCGCGCTTTGCCCAGCGGAAGAAGGCGCGCGGCCGGGCGACGAGGAGGGCAACGCCGATGCCGGCCAGCCATTCCGGATGGGCCTTGGCCCAACGCAAGCCCGAGCGGACTTTTTCTGCGGCGCCGAAGGCAGGGGCGGCCGACTCGAGCGCCTGCATGATCATGACGCGCTGGGCCGCCGCCTGCAACTGAAGACGCTGCCTCTTCAGTGCCAGCTCAACGTTTTTCGGATTCATCGTCCGGCCGGATCATCTCGCGATCCTGCCCCAGTTCGGCGATGCTGGCGGCGAACAGGCGCGGTCCCTGGCGCCCGATGCGGGCGGCGGCCAGCGCCGCCAGGATGCCGATGACGAGGAACACGGCCGTGAACGCGCCCAGCGCCAGCAGACGGTGGCTGTCCCACAGCAATACCGTGAGAAACAGCGCCAGCAGGACAACGCCGAAGCCGAGAAAGAAAAACGCTGCCGCGGCATAGCCCAGCAGCGTGCCGAGGCGAAGCTTTTCCTCCTGAAGCTCGGTGGCGAGGAGTTCCAGACGAGTTTGCAGGATGCCCAGCGCACCGGCTGCATAGCTGCGCAGCCGCGAACCCAGGCTTTTGCCCGGTGCGGGTTCCATGCTTCGGGGAGCGGTCAGCGGCGGCCGATGAGCAGGCCGACGATGAAACCGATGCCGCCGGCGATGCCGATCGAACGCCAGGGGTTGTCGTGTACGTAGTCGTCGGTCGCGCGCGCGACTTCCTTGGTCCTTTCCAGGGCGGCGGCTTGCGCATCGACCAGGTTCTGGCGGGCGCTGATCAGGTGGTCCTGCAGCTTGGCGCGCAGGTCGGCCATTTTCTCGCCCGCCTGTCCGGCGGTGGCCTTGAAAATTTCCTCGGCATCGGCGACGACGACCTTGAGGTCGGCGATGAGCTTTTGCTTGTTAACTTCAGTCATTTCGGGCATGGTTCATCTCTCCGCGTGAATGGCAAATATTCCAATGGAAGGCTACCGATTTTCGCGGC